>TARA_R110002050_G_scaffold115065_4_pt1 | contig 17288 bp, 10 predicted proteins | sample TARA_R110002050 | Tara Oceans TARA_R110002050 (sample SAMEA4396988) | marine metagenome | biome: Polar Biome; feature: [DCM] deep chlorophyll maximum layer (ENVO:01000326); material: water (ENVO:00002006), including particulate matter (ENVO:01000060) such as... | depth 25 m
TAGTTGAAACACTTCAAGAAGAAACAGTTGTTATGGAACAACCAAAGGTTAAAACTTTTAAAAAAGAAGTTGAACCAATAAAAAATAAATGGAAGATTGAAGATAAAGTTTATTATTTAAAAGATAAAATAAGACCATTGTCTTATTCGATGAAAGCGGCTAATATATATTATTTTGACGAAGAAAAAGGTTACGAAAGAGAACTTAAGTATTGTCAAAATCAAAAAACTCCTTTTGTTGACGAAATGAAAGGTGATCAAAGATTAGAACATATTATATTTAGAAGCGGAGCACTGCACGTTCCTAGAGAAAAACAAACACTTCAAAAACTACTGTCAATTTATCACCCAGAAAAAGATAGAAGATATTTTGAGTACAAACCAGTTGAAGAAGCTAAAAACCAATTAGACTGGTTAGAGTTTGAAGTAGAAGCATTAAAAATAGCGGTGGACATGGATATTGATATGGCTGAAGCAATAATGAGAGCAGAGGTTGGATCTGGAATATCAAAGATGAGTTCTAAAGAACTTAGAAGAGATTTGCTACTATTTGCTAAGAACAAGCCTAGATTATTCTTAGAACTAACAGCAGATGACAATGTTCAATTAAGAAACTTTGGTATTAAAGCTGTTGAAGCTAATATTTTAAAATTATCTTCCGATCAAAGATATTTTATATGGGCGTCAACTGATAGAAAAATTATGACAGTTCCATTTGATGAACACCCGTATTCAGCGTTAGCCTCATGGTTTAAAACTGATGAAGGCATGGAAATATATTCCAATATTGAAAAAAGAATGAGATAAAAATTTTTTTAAATAATTAAAGTAGCCACTCCTAATCGGGTGGCTATTTTTATTTAGATGGTAACCTTTTACTTTATTATGTAACTATAATAATGTAAATATATTATATTATGGAACAATCAAAAGGATTAGGAGATTCAATAGAAAAAGTAACAAAAGCAACTGGCTTAAAGTCACTTATGGACATATCTATGGGAATAACTGGTGTTAAAGACTGTGGATGTAATAAGAGAAAAAATTGGCTAAACAAACAGTTTCCTTATAAAAACAAATAAAAATGGCAGTAGTAATAGATGATGTATATCAAAAGGTCTTAGCTTTAGCTAATAAAGAACAAAGAGGTTATATAACTCCTCAAGAGTTTAATCTAATGGCCAACAAGGCACAGTTAGAAATATTCGATAGTTATTTTCATAACTATAAAACAATAGACTTAAAACCTAAAACAAGCTTTACTCATGGAGATGAACTAGATATGCTAGAAGAAAAAATATCTACATTTAGAACTAGTAGTAGTGTTATTGTTGCGCAGGGCAGTGGTGATATAAACTTTCAAACAATATCTCCTAGTATATATAGATTAAAATCAGTTACAACGCCCAACGGCCAAGCAACTCAAATGAATGAAAAAGATGTGATAACAACCGAAACACATCCTTTAACTAAATCTAATAAAAAGCGACCTATATACACTAGGCTTTCTAATGGCATAACTATTTACCCAACTTTTACTGAAGAATCAATATGTGTATTGGTTTACTACAAGCGACCTACTTCACCTCAATGGGCTTATGTTGTTGCTAACGGTAGAGCACTATATAATAGCAACCTTAGTGTAAACTTTGAACTACACCCATCTGAAGAAGAAATACTTGTATCTAAAATACTACAATTATCCGGTGTTATAATAATGAAGCCAGAAATTATTCAAGCTGGTGGTGGGATGGAACAAGCGACTAAACAAGAACAAAATGACTAATTATGGGATTACTAGATAACCAAACACAACATGAATACTATACTGGTAACGATTTTGGAAACTACCAATTCGTATCACTAGACAATATAATAAACGCTTTTATGATGGTTTACGTTGGAGAGGGTAAAATAATATCTAAAGTAAGTAGAACAGACGTTCAGTTTCATGCTATGAGATCTGTCCAAGAGTTATCATATGATACTTTTAGATCAGTAAAAGCTCAAGAGATAACTGTTCCAAATACTTTAAAAATGATACTACCTCATGATTATGTTAACTACGTTAAGTTGGTTTGCGTAGGAAGTGATGGTATTGAAAAAAACTTATATCCAACTGGTAAAACTTCTAATCCATTTAGTATAAAACAAGATTCAGATGGAACATACACATATGATGACGCTAATAATGACGGCCAAGATGACATATTAGACACTGGTGCCGGTGATCCATATATACAAGCTGACAGTACAACGTGGGAAAACTTTAAAAGTAAAGGCGTAACATCAAGTACAGATGCTACAGATTCTTCAGATATTGATCTTGATAATAGAGGAAGAAGATATGGATTAGATCCACAACACGCTCATGCGCATGGTTCTTTTTATATAGACAATCAAAGAGGACATGTGCATTTTAGTTCAGCTTTATCTGGAAAAACAATAATACTTAAATACATAAGTGATGGACTAGGTACAGATGAAGAAATGGTAGTACATAAGTTTTGTGAAGAGGCTTGTTACAAATGGATAGCGTATGGGGTTTTATCTTGTAAAACTGGTATACCAGATGGAATATTAATGAGATTCAAAAGCGAAAAATTTGCTGAAACTAGAAAAGCAAAAATAAGACTTTCTAATATTAAGATTGAGGAGTTTGCTCAAGTACTAAAAGGTTTAGGTAAACAAATAAAATAATAGTATGCCAGAAATTAAACACGATTTTTCTACAGGTAAAATGAACAAAGATCTCGATGAGAGAATTGTTCCAAACGGCCAATATAGAGATGCACTAAATATACAAGTTAGAACTACAGATGGTGGTGGTGATGGCGTTGGCAATGCTGGCTCTGTACAAAACATACAAGGTAATAAAGCTATTATAGAATCTATACACTACGAAAAACCTTATAATCCAGACCATCCAGATAATCTACCATCTAACGAAACAACGTTTATTGGTAGTGTTGCTAGTGAAAAAAATAACAACGCTTACTTTTTTGCTGCCTGTCCTAGAATAGAACCTTTTATAAAAACAGTTGCACAAAACCCAGAACTTGTTACTAGTCAGAAGGTTTTTATAGATACTATAGTTGAGGTTAATACCGGTGAAAATGATTCAGACCCAACTACACTACCCGTGGTTGTTGATAAGTGGGCTATTATCGACCAAGCAGTAAGTGTAATTGGAAGTTCTTATATGAATTTTACTTCTGAACTTGATGGTAGTTTTGATGAAATAGAATTAACCTCTGGGTACACTAGTGACCTAAGAGTTGGTATGGTAGTTCAAGCTTTAGATGATAACAATTTTAATCATTTTAATGCCGGAGCTGAAATACAATCTATAAATAACACAACTAATACAATAAAGTTTTACGATATTCAATCGCAAATAACTAATTGGGACGATATAAGCGTTTTTATTTTCCGTGCACCAAGGGTTTTAAATTTTGATAATAGACATATATTAACTGGTATTAATATTATTGACGATTTATTGTTTTGGACAGACAACCATAGTGAGCCTAAAAAAATAAATATAACAAGATGTAAAGCTGGTACAAACAGCTACACTAATCACACTAAGTTAAAGTTAACTGATCCTAATGATAGTGATATTATAGTGGATTTTACTAACGTTAATGGTAATGGTATAATAAACTCAGATTCAATAGTTTCTTCAGAAGAGTCTTTAACACCGGCGGTTAATAACGATCTAAAAGAAGAACACATAACTGTTATACGTAAAGCTCCACTAATGGCTCCCACTGTTCACATGAAACAGTCTGATAGAGAAGGTACAACTGAAGTTATTAATTTTTATCATGACTTTGCTAGTGTTTTAATTAACGGCGAAATAAATAATATAGCTCTAAACGCAACTGTTACTATACCAACACAAGCTGATCAGGATAACACTGACGATACCGACGATGCCACTGTTGCGTTTAATAATCCAAACGTTTTTAATAATGTGGATTATAGAATAAACGATTTGCTTGAGTTTAAATCAGAGACGTTTGATACGGAGCTTTTTATAACAGCAATAATAGATAGTGTAAACTGGAGTGAAGGTGATGGTGCTGGTTACAAAATACTATCAATAAGAATAATATCTATAAATAAAATAATACCTGCAATTAACGACGCAATTGAAAACTCTGGTTTTTGGAAGATAGTTCTTTCTCAAAGAGACCCTTTGTTTGAGTTAAAGTTTGGTAGATTTGGTTTGAGATATAAATATCAAGACGGTGAGTATTCTAACTTTGGCCCCTGGTCTGAAATAGCTTTTATGCCAGGAACATTTGATTTTGATCACAAAAAAGGTTACAATCTTGGTATGACAAATACCGTAAGAAGTTTATCTATACAAAATTTCATTCCTCATCAAAGAGTTAGATGTGCAGATATGATTGGTGTTGACTTACTATATAAAACAACAACTTCACCAAATGTATATATAGTAAAAAGTATAACAAAAGGTAGAGACCCAGAATGGGACGAGTATATTATTGATGAAAATGGCTTAGCGTTTGGTAAACTTGACATAACATCAGAGATGATATATAAGACTCTACCAGGTAATCAATTATTAAGGGCTTGGGATAATGTGCCAAAATACGCTTTAGCTCAAGAGATAGCAGCTAACAGATTAGTATATGGTAATTATGAACAAGGATACGAAATAGATAATAGACCAGGGTTAAAACAAAGTTTAAAAAACTATCCATCAGCAGTTGACGCTCCTTCTAAGTCTATGAAATCAATGAGAGATTACCAAGTTGGTATAGTGTTTGGAGATAAATATGGAAGAGAAACACCAGTTGTGTCTCCAGGTTATTTAAGTGAAGAAGTTGAAGGTAGGTTTCAGGTTGTTGACGGTAACTTAACAATACCTAAAACATTTAGTGAGCTAAAAAATACTATAGAAATAGAACAAGTGTGGGGAGAAGATATGAATGGTGTTCCAGACAATTGGATATCTTACACTAAGTATTATATAAAAGAAACAACAAACGAATACTACAATGTTGTTATGGATCGTTGGTATGATGCTCAAGACGGGAACGTTTGGTTATCATTTGCTTCTGCTGATAGAAATAAAATAGATGACGAAACGTATCTAATATTAAAAAACGAACATGGAGAAAACTTTGCTGTTTTAGAAAAAGCCAGATACAAAGTTATAGCTATAGAAAATGAAGCCCCAGATTTTATTAAACAAGAGAATAGAAACATGGGTAGAGTTACTTTAGGGGAGTTTGTAGAAGGTGGAACAATGACCAACGAACAAACAGAGTATATGTGGGCAGGAACACCAGACCCTTTAAACGTTTCGCCAAGCATATTAGAAAGTGGACTAGAGATTGCTATAGAAAAAGACAGGTGGAATGGTTTTCTTGATGGTTATACTGACCCAAAGGGAGATCTACAAATTAGAGTTAGCGCTAGGTCAGGTGGGACAACTGTTCATGGAAACACATGGAGACAGGTTACATATAATCATAAAGTTCCAATACCGGAAGATCCAGATGCTGTTGCAGATGAATTTGCAGGTTACGCTAGTATTAGGTGGGATAAGCCGTTTCATGCTGAAGCTGACATGCTTACTCTTTTATTAGCTGCTCTTAACGTAGATGAGATTACTGAAATAGATTATTATCTTGAATTTAGAGAAGTTATTACTACTAACAAACCTGAGTTTGATGGTAAGTTTTTTGTAAAAATAGAAAAAGATGCTGTATTATTATCTAAAGTTTTAGGTACATCAGCTGAGCAGACTTCATATGGTATTACGCAGGTTATTCCAATAGCTTATATTGATAATTCTACATATAATCCTTCTGATCTTTTTTCCGTTGAATCTGATGCAATGCCAAGAAGAGCATACAAATGGTTTAACGATGGTAATAATGATTCTCTATATGGCGAAGAAGAAAACTTTGCTAATGGTGATGATACTGAATCACTGTCTATAGTAGCAGATGTAGTAACAGGTGGAGACGCTGGAGCTAACGTTGCCACTACACTAGATTACAGTGGAACATGGCAGGATAGTCTTCTTTGCGGTAACACATCTACTCAAGGATGTCATCCTCAAGATGCTGAGTACATGGGCCTTGGTTGCTGGACTACAGAAAATCCAGACGACCCAGATTTAGCTCCGAATGTTATGAACAGAGCAGTTGAGACGTATAGGTTCTGGAGCTGGTTTAATAATTTTGCTAGTGTATTTGTTGGCGATACGGGCCATAAAGCGACTGTATTTATAGATGGTATGAGAACTAGAAAAACCAATAAAAATGGTGAAAGTGGAGAAAGTGCTATTTACGATGGGAGTGCTTCTGAGCCTGGTGAAACTTTTAATACTAACTACTATAAACAAACTGGTCTTGATGTTGGTAATCTATCTAGTCAAGGTGGAGACTATGATGTTTTTGGTCCTTCAACTGGAGAGCTTGGTAGAGTAGTATTTTCTGTAACTGGAGAATGGGATACAGATCCAGACAGTGCTGAAAATCAATTAAGAAGTGCTATGTCTGCTAAGGGCACTTTGTTTAGGTTTCAAAAAGACCCTAATAAAGTTGTTTACAAAGTTGTTAGTAGTCAAGATAATGGTCTTTGGAGTTTTCAAATGTCAAACTCATCTGCTACAGCAGGATCAGAATGGAACACTTTTTATAATGGAAATCAAGTTGCAGATGCGGCGAGTAATGTAAATTTTGCTAACCCTGATTTTGAATGTAATACGCCTGCGGACTGTCATAACTTTATGGGCTGGACAAATATAAACCCAACACACGTTGATCAACCCGCTACTGATAGTGCTGCTGTTGTGAATACTGGTTATGCAGATGGAGTTAATAGTTTTGTTAAAGTTGCTGGTGTGGGTCCTAGTCTAGGTGGAAATGCTAATGAAGTACCTATTGGTGGTGATGCAGCATTTGCTTGTATACCATGCAAAAATCAAGGTTATAATCAACCAGGAGGTAACTCAGGTAATAAGGAAGATTGCGAAAGAAATGGAATAAGGATAGAGTTTAGAAAATTCGACACTTCAAATGGAACATTAGTTGATGATGGAACTAGAGGTATAGACACTTCTGATTGGGATCCAAGGGGAGCAATATGCCACGATGGTAGAGAGTCAATGGAAATAGCTATACTAGAACCTAAGTCTATATCAGGTGAAGTTGTTATACCAACAGCAAATCCAGCTATATGGGAAACAGAACCAAAAGAAGATGTTGGGCTTGATATTTATTACGAGGCCTCCAATGCTATTCCAACCAGACTAACAAGTGAAAATACACCAACCTTTGCTCCTTACAACTCTATAGTTAAGGTGATGAGTTTTGTAAACAGTGCTTACCAAGATGCAACTCCTGTTCCATTACAAGATAACAATCCTGGTTACCAGAATTATCCAAATGGATTTAGAGTTTCTCATATAGGTTATACTAAAACACATTCGGTAATAGCTGTAAAAGGAATTGTTCTTGATTTGGACACAGTGGCGTTTGAAGATAGTCTTATTAATTTTGGAATTTCTACAGATAACTATCTTGTTTTTGTTCACCCTGATGGAACGAAAACTATGTCAAAAGTTGTTGCTCATATGGAACCACAAGGTGAAGTTAATGACACAAGTGAAACATTGTTTAAAGAATCTGTAACTGCAACAGGTTACTACAAAATAGATTCTGAAGTTTGGAAGTTCCCAGTAGAATTAGGATGGTTTAATTGCTATTCATTCGGAAATGGTGTTGAGTCAGATAGAATAAGAGATGACTTTAATGCTCCAACTATAGACAATGGTGTTAAGGTTTCTGCAAAATTTTTAGATTACGGTAAGGAAAAAAGAGGTAGTGGTATGATATACTCAGGCATATATAATTCAACTTCAGGAACAAATAGGTTGAATGAATTCAACATGGCTGAAAAAATAACTAAGGATATAAATCCATCTTATGGTTCTATACAGGCTTTAAAAACTAGAGATACAGATGTTGTTGTATTGACAGAAGACAAAGTGCTAAAAGTTACAACTAATAAAGATGCTTTATATAATGCAGATGGAAATCCACAACTAATAGCTTCTAATAGAGTATTAGGTACAGCGGTACCATTTTCTGGAGATTATGGTATATCAAAAAATCCAGAATCATTAGCGTCAGATCAATATAGATTATACTTTACAGATATGCAGCGAGGTGCTGTTTTAAGATTATCAAGAGACGGGTTAACTCCTATATCATCTGTTGGAATGAAAACATGGTTTAGAGATAACTTAAGAAAAACAAAATCAAATATAGGTACATTTGACTCTGTTAACGGGGAGTATAATATAACAATGAACTTTGGTGAAAACGTTGGAGGTAGTGTTCAGTACTTAGGTGACAACAAAGCAAGGACCATATCTTTTAACGAAGAGTCAAAAGGTTGGGTTAGCTTTAAGTCGTTTATTCCACAAGCAGGACTTAGTGTTGGTGGTAAATACATAACAGCTGTTTCTTCTGGTCTTAGTAAATTGCAACCTAAAAAAGGTATATGGCTACATAATTATGACATATTAGAATCAAGCGTTAATTCTAATAGTTTTGGCGATGTTATTAATAGGAATACTTTTTACGCTCCTGAAACGGCTTTATTACAAGGAACAGCTTTGTACTATCATGAAAATTCTATGATGTCAGTTATGTTTAACGACATGCCTGATACCGTTAAAGGTTTTAGGGCTGTTAGTTATGAAGGTTCTCAAGCTAAAGTAAATCAATTTATAACATCTAATGCAAATCAACCAGATGGAACACCTTTTAACGGTGTGTCTGACAACGAATACTACAACTTAAACAACGTAGATGGATGGTGGGTTAGTCATATAAAAACTGATTTGTCTTACGATGGTGATGTTATTGATTTCAAAGAAAAAGAAGGAAAATGGTTCCAAAGAATAAGTGGTAAAAAAAGAGGACCTAATAATACTGATATACTAAGGGATCAAGATCTAAATGAATTTAGTGTACAAGGCTTAGGTCAAATAGTACCTCCTCCACCTGAACCTGAAATTACTTCAATTAATATCACAGTTTCTAACTCAGACGATAACGAATAAATATGGCTCAATTAAATTATACATTAGAAAACGTACCAATAACAGTACTACCAAACGGAACATGGGTACAAAAAGATGTACCTAGAGTTTACGACGAAGTTTCACTTGGTGAAACTAGTGCTGGATTTAGTGCTGTTGCAGATGGTATTATAGATGATGGTTTAGTTCCTTTAGTTGTTAAGATTTTTCCAATTAACGTAATGGAGTACAGTGTGTGTTCTGATAACTTTACCATAGGTGGTATAGGACCTGTTATTACAGAAGATATACAATCAAACACAATAGTACCAGAAAATGGAACGGATTTAAACGCGATAGATTGCGTGTCAAGAACTCACACTTGGTTATCTTCTCAAGTTGGATTAATATTACCAGATGGTGTAATTAAAGTAACATTACACGATTTAAAAGAATATGGTAGCTTTATTAATCAAGACGCCTCGTGTAGTTCATACAACCAAAGGGTTGGTATAGGTAAAAATGGCGTATTTGGTCTTATTTATTTAGATCCCGATTACCAACTTGGAAATGAAGACATAGATTTTAAAATTGATTTCGATGGTGACGCTACGCCTTTGTGCGGACAGTTTCCATTTATTAATACTGACGCTATTACAAACGTTAACTCTAATGTTAATACAGCAATACCACAACCAATTAGAATTGTATTAGAATTAGTTGGGGAGCAAATAGCAGGATCTGTACCTACAGCTTATAACAATACACCTAATTGTGTTGTTGTTCCATATCTATGGGATTACAGTGTCAATCAATCCTACACTGGTATAGTAAATGATCAAATTAGTAACATGAGTGATATAAAGTTTTCGCCTCCAATCTTACAGATTTTTGAGGACGGTATGTCTATGATATATTCTCCTGATCAAGTTGACACTTTTGGTAACGTATATAAACCTCTCTTGTTTTACATAATACCAGACGTAGGATATAAATTATCTAGAAACATGTTGTTACCTAAAAGCACTAATAGTGGTGGTCTTATAGAGGTAGACGGTGTGCAGCAAACCGCTAATGTAAATTACGAAATGTTTAAGCTTCCAACGCAACCTCAAATGGATACAACCCCAATGGCTATAGGACCAACAGAAAGCACGTACGGCACATTCCCACCTAATAATATGGTGTTTGATAATTACTATCCGTCAACGCTATGGAATAACATAAACGTTTTAGTCGACGGCGTAAGTACACCGTATAATGATTTAAATTTTAATCAAAGTACTTCAGATAGTTCTACTCAAAGTTTAGGTTTTTTATCTGGCGACGGCTTTACTCAGACTGCTGCTGAGTTATATCTAATAGATACAATTTCTCCAAACAATAGCCAATACTTTAATGTCGATGCAAATGGTAACGCAGGAGATAATCTTGGTGTATATGGAGAAGGCTACAACTTTGGAACAACTGGTGGTGCAGCTGGAACTATACCAGATAATTATTGTCCTTCTGATTTTGACGGAAATGCAGTACTTGTTGGTATCAATATGTTGGAAAGATTTAAACCTGGTGAAAATGGTTATCCATCAGAGTTGAGAATACAAATAAAAGGCGCTGCAGTTATTGATGATGGCTCAGAGTGTTTTGATGGAAATATTCAAATAGATGAATGCACAGATGGCATTGATTCAGAAGGTAACCAATGCTAATAACTATATAATATGGCAAAAGAAGTTTTAAAAAATACAAATTCAGTAGAAATACTTAGTGACAACTTAAAAGTATCTTCAAGTGTAGTTAACCCTGGTTTTACAAGTGAAAGAAAGGTTTTTAATGTATCTGGTAGATTTAAAAAAGATGCACCAGTAGTTGTTGGCACATTGAACTTAACTTCAAGTGAAAACGATAGTCTGTCAAAAAAAGGTAATATAGTACCAAACTCTTCTAATTCAAATTTAAATAGTACCCTTAAATTAAAACTTAAAAATACAACACAAGATGCTAATGGTAACACTACTGGTTATTTGTATAATTTAGTTTACACACCTAAAGAAAATACATCTAAAGCTAATCCATTAAAATACTCGATAAGAACTGGTCGTAGAAAAATCGCACCTGCTATAGTAGGTGGTATTAGTAATATTGACTTTGGTACAGATAAGATACACAAGAATGGCGAGACTAGAAGAATAATTATTACTGGTGACAAGAATATTGCGTTTAAATTACAAATAAATAAAATTGAAGATATAAAAAATAGTGCTGGTAATATAATAGCTAGCAACTACACTTCAATATTAAATACTAATCTTTCAAAAAAAGAAAAAGGTTTATTAAATAATGTTAGCACAGAGGTAGAGACTATCAATTTTAATAGCATAACGGGAAGATCAGAATTATCTTGTAAAACAGATGTTAATGGTAAGTTTGTACTTAATCAAAAGTTTGCTAAAACCTCTTCTACTGTAAGATATTCTATTCATTTAAATGAGGATACTATTCTATCTAGTTCTTTTAATAAGACCGCGTGGAATAAAGAAGTTATTGGCTTTGAGAATTACTATACCGTGTTTTTAACTCAACGTATAAATCCTACTTTAATAATAAGAGCAACAACGGATGTTCAAACGTACAGCATAAATGCACAAGCCGTTGATCTAAAAGATAGTGGACAAATCTACCAAAGAAAGTACATTGGTAATTCTAATGGTTCACCAAAAGGCGATAGTAGATATACTACAATAACTTATAACTTAGCTGTTGTTGACGCATCTAATAACATAGCGAAAAGAGGTAGTGCATATCCAAATGGAGATCCAGTGTTTGATAATGTTGATAGAAATAACGATGGAAACATTGTGTCTAGCTGGGCTAATACTAATTTTGAAACAAATGGTGGAGCTGATATATTAATATGGGGTGGAAATGTAGATGACAACATAACTGGAGATTCAGGTAACGACAAAGCAACCGTAACATTTAACTTGCAAATAAATAGCATGGGAACAGAAGATACAACAATTATCACTTTAGATTTAGATAATCATATTGTAATAAGTTAAAAATAATACTATGGCAGAAATAATAATAAATTTAGGTTTACCATTAAACGCGTCAGTACAACCTGGTGATATAGCTCATTTTCTAAAACTATCTAGTAATACTCCAGGTGGATTTACGGTTGGTCAAAATTTAAGTACTATGCCAACTAGGATTGGTATAATAAAGAGTATAACGCTAAGTGACGTTAGTGGAAATGGAGTAAATGATAATGCAGCTTTTTTATGCGATACTGGTATTAACGAATTGATTATAGAGCCAGACGTTGGTGATTTTATACTTTTTAGTAAAGATAGATCAATAAACGAAACGTCTATACTTGGGTACTACGGAGAGTTCAAGTTTGAGAATGATTCTAAAAAAGCTATAGAGTTATTTGCTGCATCATGCGAAGTTACCGCAAACAGCTAAATAAGTAATAAAAAATGTAACTATATAATATATATAAATAACTATAATGGGGAAATTTAAACTAAAATCTAACATCCACTCAGGATTCAAAATGATGGGTAGCTCACCTCAAGGTGTTGCACCACAAGGTATAACACCTTATGCTAAAACGCCTTTATACAAACCTGAAGACGAAAAAGAAGTTGTTGAAACTAATGATCCTCCTAAAACAACTGAGACAACTAATGATAACGAAACTTCACTAATGAGAGAAGCTAGAGAATCTAAAGAGCAACAAGATATAGAACTTCAAAAATTTAGAGATCAACAAGAAATAAATAACGCTCCAAAACAACCTACTGAAATAGTAGACGATCCAGATAGAGAAGATGGTGGTGTAGAAACTGGTTTTGGTGGAAACGCCTCTTACAACCAACAAGGAGAATTAGTTAGTAACGAGGATTATGTTAAAGATCCTACAGCAGTAGAGAGCAATGATGACTTAACCTATGAAGAAGAAGACTCAAAAAGAGGTAAAGGTATTAATTATAATTTTAAGGATGATACTGACGATGTGCACGTAGATTACGGTGGACAAAGTGGTGGTGGTAGTACTAGTGCATCCGAAACATGGACCGAAGATGCTAGTGGAAACCCAGTGAAAGTTAATAATGCAACCAAGGAGGCAATAAATCAAGTAAACGAAAACCCTAATGTTACAGCAACCGCAAACACAGCTGATCCTAATAATCTTCGTGAAGATAATGAAGGGAGTAACACAAAAATCGACCAATTAAATACAAATCAAGTAGATCAAGATGGAAATCCTGTAGCAGACTACATGACAGTTGAGTCTACAAGTGAAAGTATTCAAGAAAGAGAGCAAGATCAGAAAGGTGGAACCTACAGATCCAAATATGGTAAACCGTTCGCTCCAGGTGATTCAATAATTACTGGTAACAATCAAGTAGAAGGAGAAGAGTACGATAAGTTTGGTAAAAGAACAGGTGAGCTTGAGTATGGAGATATGAACGAACAATATGGGCAAGACAAATCAATAAACGAAGGAATAACTGAAGCTGATTTAAACGCTATAAATGCAGAGCGCCAACTCGGCCAATATGAAGATGGTTCACTAAAAGGCAATTTAGCTGGAGATATAACTGGATACGATGATGGCTTAGATAGTCTTAGGGAGAATATAACAGGTAGAACTAGAGCTTCAGGTGACATTATAGGAGGTGAAAACGTAAATGATAAAATAAGATTTATACAAGGAGACAATATAACAAAAAAAGTTCTTTATGACGAAGATCAAGGAAGAATGATTAACAAAGACAAAGACGACGCGTTTAATCGTGGGGGTTTAAGAATAAACCCAGATACAGGTGAAACTGAATACACTAAAAATAATGTAAGATCTAAACAACATGTGATAAACCCTGAAACTGGCAAAAAAGAATTAAAGAAATTTATTAATGGTAGAGAGGTTACCCCTGAGTATAAAAAAGAAATAAGAGATGCTAAAAAACTTTACAAACAAAATTTAAAATTAGATAAGAAAAATAAAAAGCAAAATAAAAGGGATAAGAAAAAACACGAATTTCGTAACCCAAAAATGATAACAAATAGTTCTGGCAAATGGATTATGAATCCTAATTACAATCCTAATCAATAAACACAACCATGCACTTTAAAAAAGATAAATCAAAATTTCAACTAAAAAGCCCAATGAGATCCGCATTTAAAATGATGGGTAGTAAAACTCCATTAGATAAAGTTCCTGGTTTAACTTATGCAGACAACTATGAACTTAGCCCAACATCTGGTCAAGGTGCTTCATCTACAGGTTACACTAATGAGCCATCTCCAACGACAACAATTCAATACAACATTGGAAAAAAAAGTCGACAAGGGGACAGAGAGTTTACTAGTAAATATTTAAACGAATCTTATGGTGGAACAAATCATAACCAAATTCCATACGGTCCGGATAACCCAGCTGATTTATCACACCTAATAAGAACTAATTTTCCAAGAAATAAAAACGGCAAATTAACAAGAGAGGGTAGAAAACAACAAAAAGCTCATTTGAATTATATCAAAAATCTATCTGAAAATCCACGTAGGATGGATTTAAAAGAAAATAGAATGATTCCTCAACTAACCGCATACCAAGCAAAAAAGGGATACACGCAAGTGCAGGATCCTAATGGAGCATATCACCTTTTACTTGCAAATGGACAATTAGCAGCATCAGGTAACAGAGGGTACTCTAGAGAATCAATTAATTGGAGGAATGGATTTAAAGAAAATCCCGTTATTGGTCCTCCAGCGGACGATACTACTACTAGTAAAAGCGACAACAGAGAGCCAGTAAAAAATGCATCAATAACAACTGGTGAAACCGGTGGTTCAACTGTTACAAATACTGACACAGGTGATGTTGTACAAGATGACGCTAAATTTGATAAGGATGGAAATTTAATATCAGGTAAACTTAGTGACGAAGATCAAAGTCAAGGTTTAGCTGCTATACCTTTTGAGGGACTAGAAGTTGATTCACCTCAAGGATTACCACCACAACCAGAAAGAGAAGTTGTTGAAGAAACTCCAGGTGGAGATACTACAGATGCTGAAGAAGAAGAAGAAGAAGTTGCTAATAACGAGTATATACCTCAATCACAAAGAAATAATGTTGAAAAAGTTGTAGACGAAGTGGAGGAAAATGAGGTAATTGTAGAAGAGGACGATGACGATGATGACGACGAGTATATTCCTCAATCAAGAAGAAGATCTTAAATTAATAAATAACATATGAGCTACGAACAATCTTTTCAAAATAAATACGAATCAGAAAACTCTGCTTCACCGTTTAAATTCTGGGGTGCTTTAGCTTCAACTGCTGTTGGTGCTATAGGTATGATTGGTGCTGGTAAGCGTAAAAGAGAAGCTGAAGCAAAAGAACAAACAGCTAGGGATGAAATGGATAGAATGAAAGAAGTCTATTCAAACACAGATATTAGTAATCCATATGCTAATATGGAAAACCAATTTGCTGGTATGAAGAATCAGTTTGCTGGGATGGAAAATACTATGGAAGATTTAACTGTTAACCAACAACAAGCTCAGTTTGAAAAAGATCAATTCCAACAAAGTCAAGCTAATATAATGGATACCATGACTCAGTCAGCTGGTGGATCTGGTATTGCGGCTACGGTTCAAGCTTTAGCTGGACAAGGGCAGTTACAAGCTCAACAATCATCTGCTAGCATTGGCGCTCAAGAATCTCAAAACCAAGCGGCATCAGCTGCACAGGCTGGTAATCTACAAAGAATGGAAGCAGAAGGCGCGGCTAATGTAGATAAACTAGGTAGACAAGGCGCAGCTCAAGTTGATAGCCTGGTGGCTGGTGGAGAACAAATAGCTCAACAAAGAGAGTTAGATAGAAATGCAACTTTGCTAGGAATGTCTCAAGCGGAAACAGCGTCATATCAAGATCAAGCCGCTCAAGCTGGTGCTGAAAAGACTCAGGCTATGGGTGGTGTAATATCAGGAGCTGGTAGTCTCATATCACAATTCATTTAAAATTATAAAATAATATGGCATCAGATGCAAATTTAATAAAAGGAGCCTACGACGCAGCTGGCAGTAGGACAATGCAGCAATGGAATCATGCAAAGCACCAAGAGCTAATGAAGATTGGTAAAATGGTGGAATCATGGGACTTTGGAACAGGTGCACAGAGAATCATAGACAGTAACGGTAGATTGCCTCAATCTGAAATAAACGCAATGAGAGATGAACTAAGTGGGCCAATGAAAGACGAGTTTATGAATGGAGACAAAAAGAAACAAGAAGAAATTCAAGCTCAGGTAGTTGCCATGAAAGAGCAACGTGATCTATACAAGCAAATGAGACAGGGCCTAGCTCTGTCTGTTACATCAAAAGAACTAAGCCAAAGTTTTATGAACAGTCCAGAAGGTAAAGATGTATTAAACTTAATGAGAGATGGTAATCCTAATTTAGTTAAAAAAACTTGCCCTGAAGGAGAAGATAACTGCGAAGACAAAGGTAGCTTAGGTGTAATGATGACTGATCACAAAAAAATATCAGACACTCAACAGGCCATGCGTAATAAAGAAATGGAAATAAACAATCTCGAACAAATGTATGATACTGGAGCTACGTATGGTGACGAGAGTGATTTAGATGCATTATACAAAGAGCTATCGTTAATGCAAGAGCTGGTAGATTCAAAACCCACAACATGGAAGTCTTTACAGCAAATAAATGGAACAGTTTTAAAAATAGATAAGTCAACAATAAATGTACTAGAAGCCGCAAGAAATAAAACTTTAGAAAAAGCTTTTAATACTTTACCAGAAGATGATAAGCCGTTTAATAGAGACCAAGCTGCACAAATGATTAATAATACTATTGTTAACAAAGGAAACTTGCAATCAATGATTTACGATGAAATGATACCTGGTAGGTCTTTTTACAACGATATGATTGGTAATATACAAGGAGGGACATATTCTCAATATGGCATTACCGATGCTCAAATGGAAATGGCTGATTTAAATGCCGATGGTATTATAGATAAAAATGAAGCAACACACATAGGTAACGAAATGCTAAAAAACGAAGAGTATGCTAAAGAAGAACTTAGTGAGTATATGGTTAACTATCTACAACAAAACCACAACATGGGACTAAAGAGTAGAAGAGAGACTTACATTGATAAAGATGAATCA
>TARA_R110002050_G_scaffold139457_2_pt1 | contig 17288 bp, 15 predicted proteins | sample TARA_R110002050 | Tara Oceans TARA_R110002050 (sample SAMEA4396988) | marine metagenome | biome: Polar Biome; feature: [DCM] deep chlorophyll maximum layer (ENVO:01000326); material: water (ENVO:00002006), including particulate matter (ENVO:01000060) such as... | depth 25 m
TCTAGATGCCATTGATACAATGCCCGTAACCGGATTATCTAAACTATACAAAAGTGTAACGGGTAAATTAACATTCGACCAATGGGCTTATTTTGCTATTGCCTTCATGTTCCTATTTGTTCTTTTGTATATACTTTTTTATTATGCTAACTCATCTACTGCTAAACGGTGGTCATTCATTGGCAGTATACTTGCCTTATTTATCTGTTTCATTGCAATAGTATTTGCATTTATACAGCAAAGTGATTTTAAAGATTTACAACCTGCTATAATTTTTGCAGAAGAAAGCTCCATAAAATCTGAGCCAAATGTTAACAGTCAACAGGTTTTTGTAATACATGCCGGTACTAAAGTGAACATTCTAGATCAATTAGATGAATGGAACAAAATAAAGCTGGCAGATGGCAAAACAGGGTGGGTTCAAAAAAATGCATTGAAATTGTTAAAGGATTTTTAACAATGTTTAAACCTTAGAATATTATCTTCGTCATTGATCGAGGTCAATGAAATATATAGCACGCATAACTTTATTACTATTATGGCTTTTTGCAGTTACTGCGCCAAGCATAATTACTTTATGCGATATTGACAACCCTATTGTTGTGACTAACATCAATGAAGAGGAACAACAAGAGTCGGGCAAAAAATCAATAGGTGAAGAAAAATTTGTAAAAGTAAATTCGCTAGATTTTTCAATGATTGCTATTTATGAAAATATAATAAGATTAAACCATCACATTATTGGTTGTTTTGACCTTTCGTTAGAAGTTTTATCTCCCCCCCCTGAACATTATAGCTAGTCTTTATAGTTTTTTATTCAATTGACTAATCTGTCCTATTTAAAACAAAATAGTACACAATCATTTAATTTACATGTTCAAACATATTAAAAACGATATTCCAGCGAGTATCGTAGTATTTTTCGTTGCACTACCCCTTTGTTTAGGTATTGCTCTAGCAAGTGGAGCTCCTTTATTTTCAGGATTAATCGCAGGTATTATTGGAGGTATATTCGTAGGTGCCATGAGTGGCTCTAAAATAGGCGTAAGTGGGCCGGCAGCAGGTTTAGCCGCGATTGTATTAACAGCTATTGGTACCTTAGGTGGTTATGAAAATTTCTTAGTAGCCGTGGTTTTAGGAGGCATAATTCAAATTATTTTCGGTTTCTTAAAAGCAGGAGTTATTGGTTATTATTTTCCATCTTCTGTAATCAAAGGAATGCTTACAGGAATTGGAATTATAATAATTCTAAAGCAAATACCTCATTTTTTCGGCTATGACCCCGATCCAGAAGGTGATTGGGCATTTTTTCAAGTAGATGGCAAAAATACATTTACTGAAATTCTAGACACCTTAAATAACATAAGTCCAGGGGCTACCTTGGTAGCGATTATAGGTTTATCTATACTTTTATTATGGGATAAGATCCTCTCTAAAAAAGGGAAGATTTTTCAATTGGTTCAAGGGCCTTTGGTAGCGGTAGCGGTAGGTATTCTTTTTTTTATACTAACTCAAAACAGTGAGGTTCTAGCAATCTCACCAGACCATTTGGTAAGTGTACCTGTACCTGAAGACATAGACTCATTCTTAGGTCAATTTAGCTTCCCGAACTTCAGCGCTATAACCAACCCACAAATTTGGATTACTGCATTTACGATTGCTTTGGTGGCAAGTTTAGAAACTCTGCTATGTGTAGAAGCTACCGATAAATTAGACCCACATAAAAATGTTACGCCAACTAATCGAGAGCTATTAGCTCAAGGTGCAGGTAATGTTATTTCAGGTATGATAGGTGGTTTGCCTATTACCCAAGTAATTGTTAGAAGTTCTGCGAATATTCAATCTAATGGTAGAACAAAACTTTCTGCAATTATTCACGGTTTTTTATTACTTATTTCTGTAATTCTTATTCCTACCTTGTTGAATATGATTCCTTTATCAGTTTTGGCAGCAATACTTTTTATTGTAGGTTACAAACTAGCTAAACCTGCGCTTTTCGTGAAAATGTATCGCCTTGGCTGGAAACAATCTATCCCATTTTTTGTTACTGTGCTTGGTATTGTTTTTACCGATTTATTGATTGGTATAAGTTTAGGCTTGGCAGTAGGCATCGTGGTCATTCTTTTAAAAAGCTATCAAAACTCTCACTTTCTTCATATTGAAGATAAAAGTAACGGTAAACACAAAATAAAAATGACTTTAGCAGAAGAAGTTACTTTTTTCAATAAAGGTGCAATTTTAAAAGAGTTAGATAGTCTACCAAGAGATACATATTTAGAAATAGATATTCTAAAAACCAGATATTTAGATAATGACATTATTGAAATTTTAGATGACTTTAGCTTTAAAGCTAAAGAACGAAACATAGACATAAAGTTAGTATCAAAAAGGGGTATTGTAGAAAACCCACCAAGCTTTGTTGGTTTCTTTGAAGAAAGACCAAAATCGAAATTAAGCTTAAGCTAAAACCATTATGGTTTATTTAAATTAAAAAAGATGAAAAAAAATAATTATAAAATTGTAATCTTCACCGATCTAAAAGAATCTTTGAGTAATACTTTGAAAAGTACTCTAAGTCTTGCTAAAATGATTAAAGGTGAAATAGGGCTTTTTCATGTAAAAAAAGCCTCTGATGTAGTTACAAAAGAAAGTCAACTATCTGCCATCAGATCTATTAACAATGAATATATTGATATGGATAAAAAAATTAAATCCATAGTGCAATCATTTTCAAAAGATTTTGGTGTACCCATTACATATTCTTTTGCTATTGGTAACCTAAAAAATGAAATAGCCAATTATATTGATGTACATAAACCGGATATCGTTGTTTTAGGTAAAAAAAAGAGTAACGTATTTAATCTGGTTAGTGACAACCTTATACAATTTGTATTGAACCAGCACAAAGGACCAGTATTCTTAACGGATGAAAAGAATGTTTTAGAGCTTAACAACGAATTGAGTTTTGGCATCTTAAATGATAAGGAACAATCTTCGGTAAATGATTTTACTGAAGGGTTATTATCCAATTCTCAAAAACCATTAAAATCATTTAAGATTGTTGAGAATTCCGATGCTTTAAAAACAAATCAAACCACTAAAAAAAGAAAAGAAGTAGAATTTATTTTTGAAAAGAACGATAACTCTATTCGAAACCTATCTAACTACATTACTAAGAGCAACATAAGTCTTCTTTGTGTTAATAGATCAAATGATAAAAGAAGTAAAAATGATTCGATTACCCCAAACATTAGTGATGTTATCGACACATTAAAAGTTCCTCTTATTTTAATGGGACAATCTAATAATACATTATAAAATAATTATTATAAATAAAAATATATGAAAGCACATACTAAGGAGACACAGTCAACAATGACACCTGAGAAAGCATTGAATTTCTTGAAAGAAGGCAATCAGCGTTTTCAAAATAATTTAAAAGCTAACCGAAATCTTCTAGAACAAGTTAATGATACAAGCGAAGGGCAATTTCCTTTCGCTACCATTTTAAGCTGTATCGACTCAAGGGTTTCAGCTGAATTAGTGTTTGACCAAGGATTAGGTGATATTTTCAGTATTAGAATTGCAGGTAACTTTTCTAACGTAGATATTTTAGGCAGTATGGAATTTGGTTGTAAACTTGCCGGTACAAAATTGGTTGTAGTTCTAGGTCATACGAGCTGTGGAGCAATAAAAGGAGCCTGTGACCATGCCAGATTGGGTAATTTAACTGCCTTAATCAATAAGATAGAACCAGCAGTAGATGCCGTAACCGAGCCAACAGATGAAAGTCAAAGAAATTCTCAAAATCTTGAGTTCGTTGATAAAGTTGCTGAAAAAAATGTGCTTTTAACAATCGATAATATACGTCAGAATAGCCCTGTTTTAGCAGAAATGGAAGATAATGGCGAAATTAAGATAGTTGGTGCAATGTATGACATATCTACAGGTGAAGTAGTTTTCTATTAATAGCTTGATATAATTTATTTTAAAAAGGGCGATGACCGTATCGACCTTTTTACAGTATTAGTGTAGAATTAGCACTATTTTGTAAAGAAATTTACATCATGAACCTAGATACTGTTTTTGACAATAACGAAAAATGGATAGCTGAAAAATTGGAAACTAATCCTGATTATTTTGAGCAGCTTGCGGTGGGTCAAAATCCTGAACTATTATATATAGGCTGTTCAGATAGCAGGGTAACTGCAGAAGAAGTTATGGGTGCAAAACTTGGCGAAGTTTTTGTTCATAGGAATATTGCCAATATGGTCATCAGTATCGACCTAAATGTTTTATCTGTAGTAAAGTATGCTGTTGATTATTTGAAAGTAAAACATATTATTGTTTGTGGGCATTATGCATGTGGTGGAGTCAAAGCCGCTATGCAATCGGCAGATTTAGGGGTGTTAAATCCTTGGTTGCGAAATATACGTGATGTATATCGTTTGCATAAAGAGGAACTAAACGCCATTGAAAACGAAACAAAGAAATATGATAGGCTCGTAGAGTTAAATGTAAAAGAACAATGTGTAAACCTTATTAAAACAGCTACAGTACAAAAAGCATTTCGCGACCATGGATTAAAGGTACATGGATGGATATTTGACGTACATACTGGAAAATTAATAGACCTTAAAATAGACTTTGAAGGCTATCTTAAAAACATTATGGAAATCTATCATTTAGATTAACCAAAATTCCTCAGGTGAAACCTGAGCTAATCGAATAGCACTAATTCTTATTTCATGAAGAAACTTTTTTCAAATTTTAAAGGGGATTTATTTGGTGGTATAACAGCAGGTATCGTTGCATTGCCATTAGCACTTGCCTTTGGAGTAAGCTCAGGAATGGGGCCAAGCGCTGGATTATATGGAGCAATTTTCATAAGTTTTTTCGCGGCACTTTTTGGCGGCACAAATACTCAGATTTCAGGACCTACAGCTCCAATGACAGCAGTAAGCATGGTTGTTATTGCTGGTATAGTAGCAATAAATGACGGAAGTATCGAAAAAGCATTACCCGCTATTTTAATTGTATTCCTATTGGCAGGATTAATGCAAATTGGACTTGGCCTAATTGGTGTTGGAAAATACATTCGATACATTCCCTATCCGGTTGTATCTGGTTTTATGACAGCTATTGGTGTGATTATTTTAGTGACGCAAATTCTACCTGCAATTGGTTATTACCCAAAAGAAGATGCTGATTTTGTAAACAAATATAAGCCTATGGCTGAAGAGATAATTTTAGATAATATCTTAAAAGAAGAGGCAGGGGAAGGTATTTTGGTACTAGAGGATTTTAAAGAGACCATAAAAAGAGCAGAACAAATTACAGAAGCTGACATGCTTAAAGAAGCTCAAACACTCGCAAAATCTGAAGCTTCTGGGGTCATTGGAGCTATAAAAATATTTCCAAGGGCTTTAAAAAATATCAACTGGCTTGAATTAATTCTAGCATTATCTACGATTATCATTATCTACGGATTTAAACGCATTACCACAACTATACCTAGTGCATTGGTAGCGCTGGTAGCCGTTTCGGGTGTGGCTTATGGTTTTGGATTAGACTACAGACCAATAGAACAAATACCTAGCGGATTTCCATTACCTAATCTTGGTATTTTTACTCAATTTGAATTGAGTTCTGTCACCCCCTATATATTTACCGCTCTTACACTGGCACTTTTAGGTGCAATTGATTCTCTTCTAACTTCGGTAGTTGCAGATAACATGACCAAAACAAAACATCGACCTAACAAAGAATTGGTTGGACAAGGAATAGGTAATAGTATTGCAGCCCTTTTTGGCGGTATCCCAGGAGCCGGAGCTACAATTAGAACGGTAGTAAATATTAATGCAGGGGGTAAAACTAAATTGTCCGGTATGGTTGCCGGTGTATTACTTTTAATTGTTCTATTAGCATTAGGCCCTGTAGCATCGCAAATTCCTGCAGCTGTACTTGCTGGTATTTTGGTTACAGTTGGTATCGGGGTTATGGACTATAAAGGCCTAAAGGCAATACCTAGTTTGCCGAAAGATTTGAGTTTAGGTCCTATAAAATTTAGCTCAGAGGTGGTAATCATGTTGGTTGTTCTTGTACTCTCTTCCATATGGAATTTAGTATATGCCGTTGGTGTAGGCCTTGTGATAGCTTCATTGATGTTCATGAAAAAAATGGGTGATTTAACTGCAGAACGATCCGACGTTAAAACACTAGAAAAGGAAGTAAATTGGCCAGATGAGGCTGCATTTCCTAAGAGTTTGCAAGAAGAAGTTTTTATTAAACATTTGAAAGGACCTCTGTTTTTCGGTTCAACAAGTGAATTTCAGCAAATGGCCGACCAAATTCCTAGAACTGCCTCTACGGTAATTATTAGAATGGGTCGTATGCAATACATGGACCAATCTGGTCTTTATACGTTAGAAGATGTATTGATCAGCCTTAGAAAATCTGGCATTAACATATTGTTTGTAGAAGTTTTAAAACAACCTAGGTATATGATGGAGCGTGTTGGACTTATTCCTGATTTGATTCCCAATGAGCATATCTTTGAGTCATTTGATGAATGTCTTACATGGGTGAAAGCGAATGTAAAAGATAAATACCCTTCGAACTAAACCATCAAAACTGATAAAAACATATTCTACCTGTTTTAAAAGTTTTAAATTTGCCGCTTTAATCAACATGTATGATTGATAAGATAAAGGAACAGATTTCTGAAGTGAATGCTTTTACAACTGATAATTTATCAGATGTAGAAACGTTTAGAATTAAATATTTAGGTAAAAAAGGAATTCTAAATGACTTTTTTGCCGAGTTCAAGAATGTTCCAAATGAACAGAAAAAAGAATTCGGTCGAACGATAAACGAATTAAAGCAGGCTGCAACCGAAAAAGTAGAAACTTTAAAAAATACGCTAGAGAACAGAAACTCTGATGAAAAGGTGTTCGGTGATTTATCTCGACCAGGAAACCCTATTGAACTTGGTTCACGCCACCCTATTTCTATTGTAAAAAATCAGATAATTGATATCTTTTCAAGAATTGGGTTCAACGTATCAGAGGGCCCGGAAATAGAAGATGATTGGCATAATTTTACCGCACTAAATTTGCCAGAATATCATCCGGCACGAGATATGCAAGATACTTTCTTCGTTCAGACCGATCCAGATATTCTGTTACGCACCCATACCTCATCTGTTCAAGTACGCTATATGGAGAATAACACACCTCCTATTCGGACTATATCTCCAGGTAGAGTTTATAGAAATGAAGCAATTTCAGCAAGGTCGCATTGCTTCTTTCATCAAGTAGAAGGTTTATATATTGATAAGGATGTTTCTTTTGCCGATTTAAAACAAACATTACAATATTTTACTACAGAACTATTCGGAAAATCGAAAATTAGACTAAGACCATCTTATTTTCCATTTACAGAACCAAGTGCAGAAGTTGATGTTTATTGGGGTTTAGAGACAGAGACCGATTATAAAATGACTAAAGGCACTGGTTGGTTAGAAATTATGGGTTGCGGTATGGTAGACCCTAACGTTCTTAAAAACTGTGGTATCGATCCAGAAGTGTATTCTGGTTTTGCCTTTGGTATGGGCATTGACCGTATAGCACTATTGCTTCATCAAATTTCAGATATTCGATTGTTGAGTGAAAATGATTTGCGTTTTCTAGAGCAATTTAGAAGTGCTCTTTATTAGTAGATTGTGAAAAAAGATATTGAGATACCTGTTGCTAAGAATGTTTATGTTGCCATTGTTCGTGAATGGAACGAAGAATTTTTGGACAAGGACTGGAATGCCTATATCATTAACGGCCGAACCACCCCAATAGAATTGACTATGGTTGTCTCAAAAGGATATGAAGGTAATTGTAAAACCTCTATTATGAGGCATTCTATTGGTGAGGTAGCAGCTAAATCGTATAAGAAGATTGAGGTAGTTCAAGAAGATGTACTAACATTGAACAATGAATTCTACGTCACATATTATGCGGAAAATAAATTATTTGAAAAACGATTTCTTTTCGAACAGAATAGTGTGAAAGAAAGTAATCTTGTTACCATTCCTATTTTGGATAAGGACGGAATCTACGCGAAATAAACTGCCCATTAAATACATTTTTTTAGATTCTTGGTTTTCCCCAAGACCCTCCAATAGCAAAACCCAGTTAAACACAAAGAACGTTATACACTTAAAAAATAGGCTGATTATTTATTTTTAGTAGGTAATTTATGGTTCAATAATACCCTAACAAAATTTTAACGCTTCTAAAAACAATTAAGTTCTTTTAGTTTGTTTGTTTCCGAACTAATAGTACCTTTGCCTCTTCATCATTAAACTCATGAGTAAAGAAGAGATAAAAAATAAGTTAATAGAAGAGCTTGGTGTTCATTTTGAAACTGAGTACGATATACCGCCATTAGCTGCTAGAATATTTGCAAACTTGGTCCTCACTGAGGAAGATGGTCTTACCTTTGAAGATTGTCTTCTTAAAAGAGGAGCTAGCAAAAGTTCAATATCAACTTCCTTAAACCTTTTACTTCAAATGGATTTTGTAAAATATTTTACAAAGCCAGGAGATAGAAAGAGGTATTTTAAAGTTGCTGAAAAAAATACTTTCTTCATCAAAAAGTTAAATCGCTCATTAAATCAACTGGAAAGGGAAAGCGATATGATTGATAAAATCACATCGTATAATAAGCAGTACCGTCCAGAGAAATATCAAGAAAATAAAAAGAAAATCACAGTTTATGGTAAGTGTATTTCAGACATGACTACAAGCCTTAAAACAACTATTGAAGAATTAAAAAAACAACAACAATAATAATTTTTTATCAGTTTAGTTCGTTTTTTACCGAATATTCTGAATTAACAAAACCTTAGTAAGGCCCTATAAATATTTTAATACAAATAACATCCAAATAAAATGAAAAAGTTATCAATTATAGGGATCATAAGTGCTACCCTTCTTTTGAGTTCCTGCTTTGGAACATCAGATAAAACAGCGCAAGGAGCTACTGTAGTGACGCCACCAAGTTTAAAAGTAGGTGAATTAAAAAAACAAAATCTTACTGTCTTTACTGAATTCTCCACTACACTAGAAGGCAAACAAAATGTAGAAATATGGCCAAAAGTATCTGGTTTTGTACAGGAGGTTTATGTAGAAGAAGGTCAGAAAATTAAAAAAGGTCAACTTCTATTTAAATTGGAAACTCAAACTTTAAATCAAGATGCCAATGCTGCAAAAGCAACCGTAAATGTTGCAGAAGTTGAGGTGAGCAAACTTAAGCCGTTAGTTGAAAAAGGTATTATTAGCGAAGTACAACTTGCGACTGCAAAGGCAAAACTAGAGCAAGCTAAGGCAAGTTACCAGAGCGTTGCATCAAATATTGGCTACGCTCGTATTACAAGTCCAGTTGATGGGTATATCGGTGTAATCCCTTTTAAAATAGGTGCTTTGGTTAGTTCTGCTATGGGCAAGCCATTAACTACCGTTTCTGACATTAGCGAAGTACGTGCCTACTTTTCTTTGAACGAAAAAGAGCTTTTAAAGCTAAAAGAGTCTTTGCCAAAAAATGATAAAAATATTATGGATATTGAAAAAGCCCCAAAAGTTACGCTAGTTATGATTAATGGTGAAGAATATGCTGAGCCTGGTAAGATTGCTATGATCAATAATATCATTAACAGTACTACAGGCAGTGTTACCGCAAGAGCTGATTTTGACAATAAAAGCAATTTGTTAAGTAGTGGTAGTACTGGTAAAATTAAAATTCCTACCATATATACGGGTGCATATGAAATTCCTCAAGTGGCCACAGTAGATCTTCAAGGAAAGAAATTAGTTTATGTTCTAAACGATGATAATACCGTGACTACCATGCCTATTAATATAGTAGCGAACACTCAAAAAGGCTTTATTGTTGAAAAAGGAATAGAAGAAGGTACGACCATTGTTCTTGAAGGTGTAACTAAAATTAAAGACGGAATGACCATTAGTCCGGTTAAGTAATAATCCGAAATTCAATCTAATAGATAACAATGTTTCAAAAATTTATAGATCGTCCAGTACTTTCTACGGTAATATCGATTATCATAGTTATTCTAGGTATTTTAGGTTTAACGACACTACCTATTGAACAATATCCTGAAATCGCACCTCCAACAGTACAGGTTACAGCTTCATACACAGGAGCAAACGCAGAGACAGTACTTAATAGTGTAATTACACCACTTGAGGAACAAATTAATGGTGTAGAAGGCATGTTATACATGACGTCTAACGCGAGTAACGATGGTGCTGCTACCATAAATGTATTTTTTGAACTAGGTACAGATCCAGATATTGCGGCAGTAAACGTACAGAACAGAGTAGCTCGTGCCAATAGTGTTTTGCCTCAAGCTGTAGTACAGACCGGTGTAATAACCCAAAAATCGCAAACTAGTGCACTTATGTTCTTCTCATTGTTTTCTGACAATGAAAATTACGATGCCACATTTGTTGAAAACTACGCAAGAATCAACTTAGTACCCAAATTACAACGTATAAAAGGGGTTGGTAACGTTACAGTCTTTGGTGCCAAGGATTACTCTATGAGAATATGGTTGAACCCAGATAAAATGGCAGCTTACAACCTTATGCCATCAGATATTCAAAATGCACTTAGAGAACAAAATCTTGAAGCGGCTACTGGTAAAATTGGCGAAAATGCCGATGGTGTTTATGAATACGTGTTGAAATATAAAGGACGTCTTTCTGAAGTAGCCGAATATGAGGATATCATTATTAGAGCTCAAGAAAACGGACAGTTCTTACGTGTTAAAGATGTTGCGGAAGTTGAATTGGGTGCCTTCAATTATGGCACTAAAAACGAAGGTATGGGTAAACCCGGTACCGTTCTTGGTATATTTCAAACATCTGGTTCTAATGCAAATGATATTATTAATTCCATTCAGACCATTTTAAAAGAAAGTAAGCAAGATTTTCCTAAAGGGATGGATTATGTGATTCCTTTTAACACTAAAGATTTCTTGGATGCTTCTATCGAGCATGTGGTACAAACCCTTATTGAAGCATTCATATTGGTATTCATTGTAGTATTCTTATTTCTTCAAGATTTTAGGTCTACTTTAATACCGGCCATTGCAGTACCTGTAGCGATTATAGGCACGTTCTTCTTTCTCTCGTTATTTGGTTACTCCATTAACATGTTAACGCTTTTCGCTATGATACTGGCCATTGGTATTGTGGTCGATGATGCCATTGTAGTAGTTGAAGCGGTTCATGCCAAAATGGAAGATGGTGCTACGAACGCAAAAACTGCCACTAAATCGGCAATGTCTGAGATTTCTGGAGCCATTATATCGATTACCTTGGTAATGTCTGCCGTATTTATTCCAGTTTCGTTTATTAGTGGTTCTTCAGGGGTTTTCTACCAACAATTTGGTATCACCCTAGCGATTGCTATTCTTATTTCGGCAGTGAACGCCTTAACCTTGAGTCCTGCTTTGGCAGCACTATTCTTAAAGCCACATAATTCATCCGAAGAACATAAAAAAGGAATTACAAAACGATTCTTTTCCGCTTTCAACACTGGTTTTAATGCTATTACCGAAAAATATGTTGGATCAGTAAAATTCATCGCCAATAGAAAATGGATTACGATAGTATCACTAGTAATCTTTACGGCAATTACCGTTTTATTATTTAAGACAACACCTGCTGGATTTATTCCTAATGAAGATAGGGGCCTTGTTTTCGCCGATATTAGCTTACCACCAGGTACGACGTTAGAACAAACGCAACTAACAGTAAAGAAACTTGACTCTATATATGCTTCAATGGATATCATAGAAGCTAGAATGAATATTACCGGTTTTAGTCTATTAAACAGGGTAAATGGTGGTTCTTATGCTTTCTCTGTACTTAGACTTAAAAACTGGAGTGAAAGAACAGACCCATCACAATCTGTAGATGCAGTGGTCGGCAGTCTTTTCGGTAAAACCGCTGGCTTAAAAGATGCGAAAGCATTCTTCTTTACACCACCCAGTGTTCAAGGTTTTGGTAACTCTACAGGTTTTGAGATGAACATACAGAGTAAAGATGCCGATGATTGGCAAACTGTGGGCCAGACCACGAATGATTTTTTGGCTGCATTAAATGCCAGGCCTGAGGTACAATATGCTATAACTCAATTCAACCCAAACTTCCCGCAATATGAAGTGCAGGTAGATGTTGAGAAAACTAAAACTGCGGGCTTAGCCGTTACAGATATTTTTAGCGCAATGCAAGGGTATTATGGAGGTTTGTATACTACTGACTTTAACAAGTTTGGCAAGCAATACCGTGTTATGATTCAGTCAAAACCTAAAGACAGGGCAGATGAACAATCGCTTAATCATATTTTTGTGACCAACGGAAATGGTGAATCGGTTGCTGTATCTCAGTTCGTTTCATTAAAGAAGATTTATGGACCTGAAATCGTTAGTAGATTCAACCTTTTAAGTTCAGTCAAAATTAATGGTACCATGAACCCTGGTTATTCTACCGGTGATGCAATTAAAGCTATTGAAGAAGTTACCGCTCAGGTTTTACCTACTAATTACACTTACGAATATTCAGGGCTTACTAAAGAAGAAAACGGTACAGGTAGCCAAACTATCATCATATTCATACTCAGTCTGGTATTTGTTTATTTCTTATTAAGTGCTCAGTATGAGTCGTATATATTACCTTTTGCCATACTTCTTTCATTACCCGTAGGTATTGCAGGTGCTATAGCATTTATAAATTTAGCAGGACTTGAAAACAACATATACTTTCAGATTGCTTTAATCATGTTAATTGGTCTACTTTCTAAGAATGCTATTCTTATTGTGGAGTTCGCCCTTCAACGCAGAAAGCATGGTATGTCTATACTAGAATCGGCTTTAGATGGCGCTAAGGCCCGTATTAGACCTATTTTGATGACTTCATTTGCCTTTATTTTTGGTTTATTGCCGCTTGCATTATCGACAGGTATTGGTGCGATAGGCAATAGGTCTATTGGTATGAGCGCCGTTGGTGGTATGTTAATAGGCACCATATTCGGGGTATTTGTAATACCGGCATTATATGTCATTTTTCAAACATTACAAGAGCGAATTACTGGTACTCCACAAGAAACAATTGAAGAATCAAAGAATTAGAGAAATCATGAACAAATTCATAACTTATAAACTTATACTGGTAGCTACACTTCCGCTTTTGCTGTCGTCTTGTTTCACAGCAAAGACATACCAGCGACCAGAAGTAGAAGTTGAAAATCTGTATAGAACCGATAATTTACCACAAGATAGTGTGTCCTTTGCATCAGTTTCTTATAAAGACCTTTTTACTGATTCACATTTAAAAACGTATATACAAAGGGGACTTGACAATAACCTTGATATTCGAATCGCATTACAAAGTATTGCAGCTGCCGAGGCATATGTTAAACAGGGTAAGGCAGGATATTTACCTATCATAAATGGTACGGCTACCGCAACAAGAACGGCAAGAACTAGTGAAAATGGACAATTCGGAAGCTTCTTCACACAGCCTTTTAATCAATATGAAACTTCAGGAACTGTTTCTTGGGAAGCTGATATTTGGGGTAAAATTAGAAGTACTAAAAGGGCAAGTGATGCAAGCTACCTTAAAACTATAGCGGCTCACAAAGCTGTAAAAACTAGTCTTGTGGCACAGATTGCCATAACCTACTATCAAATATTGGCCTTAGACAAACAGATTTCGGTAACAGAGGAAACTATAGAAAACCGTTCTAAAAGTGTAGAGACTATTAAAGCTCTTAAAGAAGCTGGGCAAGCCAACCAGGTTGGTGTAGATCAAACTGCAGCACAACTTTATAGTGCGCAAGGTCAATTATTAGACCTTAAAAACTCATTGTATCAAACAGAGAACACCTTTAGTATTTTATTGGGTGAACAACCGCAGTCATATGCACGAAGTACGTTAGATGAGCAGTCATTGGCAAATGAAATGAAACTTGGTGTGCCGGCCCTTTTACTTCGTAATAGACCAGATATCATACAAGCGGAATATAGTTTAGTCAATAGTTTTGAAATGACCAATGTTGCTAGAAGTAACTTTTACCCATCAATTAAACTTTCGGCACAAGGCGGACTTCAAAGTTTGGAGCTTGATAATTGGTTAGATTCGAGCTCTATTTTCGCCAATCTTGTAGGCGGACTTACGCAACCCATTTTAAATGGCAGAAAGATAAGAACTACTTATGAAGTAGCTAAAGTACATCAAGAACAATCTTTATTAAGCTTTAAAAAAGCGCTTTTAACCGCTGGAAAAGAAGTATCAGAAGCGTTGTATGATTACAACAATTCTGTTGAAAAGGAAGTTTTTGTAGCCAAACAAGTGGCAGCCTTAAAAAGAGCTGAAAGTAATTCTGAAGAATTATTGAATAACGGGTACCTAACATATTTAGACCTTTTAACCGCTAGAGAAAATTCCTTAAACGCAGAACTTAACTTGATTAAAAACAAATTCACACAATTGTCTGCTACGGTAGAACTATATCGTTCTCTTGGAGGTGGATGGCAATAAAGATTTGTAAACGATACATGAAGGTAAAAGACTGAATTTAAAAAGGGTAAGACTAATTGAAGTAAAAACTTAATGCTTACCCTTTTTTTAAGTAAATGAATAACCAAAGCGCAATAAATTAAGAAATAAGTATACTTTGAAAACACGATAATTTAAATGCCTACCATGCCTTAAAAGGCTTTTTACTTAATTGAGAATTATAATATTTAACCTCACCTGTAACTTCTTTGCCTAACCAATCAGGTTTTTGAAACCTTTCATTTTCAGTATTCAATTCTATTTCAGCTACAGTTAATCCTTCATTAGCACCATAGAATTCATCAACTTCATACACATGATTGCCTGAGACAATTTCATATCTGCATTTCTCAAGAATTTCTTTTTCGCATAACTCCAGCAAATTATCGGCGTCTTCTACAGAAATCTCTTTTTCCCATTCAAATCTAGAAGTTCCCGCTTCGTTAGATTTGCCTTTTACGGTAATGAATCCTATATCACCTTTTATTCTTATTCTAACCGTTCTGTTGGCATCGGTATTTAAAAACCCTTGAACTATTCGTGTTTTAGACTTTGCAAAAGACTTATAAGAATCTGATTTTACCAAAAATTTACGCTCAATTTCTATCATATGATTAGATGCATCTACTATCCTTAAACTAAGATAAGTCTTAAATTTGCTTATGCCCAATGAAATGCCTTTACGGAAAATTATCCACGTCGACATGGATGCCTTCTATGCATCGGTTGAAGAATTGGATAATCCTGATTTAAAAGGAAAACCATTGGCTGTTGGTGGTAGCGAAAAAAGAGGCGTTGTTTCTGCCGCCAACTACGAAGCTCGTAAATTCGGAGTACGAAGTGCCATGAGCGGTTATATTGCTAAAAAAAATTGTCCGCATATTACGTTTGTAAAACCAAGGTTTGAGCGATATAAAGAAATATCTAAAAAAATTAGGTCCATCTTTTTCGAGTATACTGATTTGGTCGAGCCTTTATCTCTTGATGAAGCTTACTTAGATGTTACAATAAATAAAAAAGGGAATCCTTCAGCTACCCAATTAGCAACTGAAATTCGGCATCGCATTCTGGAAGAAACAGGATTAAATGCATCCGCAGGAATATCTATAAATAAATTCATTGCTAAGGTAGCTAGTGATATTAATAAGCCCAATGGACAAAAAACTGTAAGCCCTGAAGAAGTAATTTCATTTTTAGAAGCTCTCGATATTCGTAAATTTTATGGTGTGGGTAAGGTTACTGCCGAAAAAATGTATCAATTAGGCATTTTTACGGGTAATGACCTTAAGACAAAACCTATTGAATTCTTAACAGAAAAATTTGGGAAGAGTGGTAGCTACTATTATAATGTGGTTAGAGGAATTCACACAAGTGAGGTTAAACCTCATCGTATTCCGAAATCTGTAGGTGCAGAACGTACATTCAATGAAAACTTAAGTAGTGAAATTTTCATGTTAGAGCGTTTAGAACATATTGCTGAAGAGCTAGAACGCAGACTTAAAAAAGCTACTATTGCCGGTAAAACTATTACGCTTAAAATAAAATATAGTGATTTCACCCTAAACACCAGAAGCAAAACAATACCTTATTTTATTGCTGATAAAACGCTAATATTAGAAACTTCAAAAGAATTATTGTATCAAGAAGAGTTGCAAAACTCAGTTCGCCTATTGGGTATTTCGCTTTCTAACTTAAATACTGATAATAAGGCTCTTAAAAAGATTGATGATAAATCAATATTGGTGCAATTAAAGTTCGATTTCTGAGTAATCAACCCTCAATTGATCACTTTTATCTAAAAATTACAAATGTTAACAAAAATTAACTGCATTTACTTGTACAGACCATTTCACTAGAATAATTTTGACACCGTAAATGAAAAAGAGTTTTTTAAAGTTTCTTCTTTCTATTTGTATACTTTTATCTAGTGTATACAATCCTCTATTTGCTAACATCAATTCAGGAGAAATTTCATTACACAGCACTGAACAACAGTTTGCTATATCAACACATTCAAATTTGGTTAATAGTGTTCAAAATCAGAATGCTACAATTAAAGGCTCCCTTGATAATGTTGACAAGGTTCTAGAAATAGATGCTACTGAAATTGAGGAAGAAGAAAGTGAACATTCTTTTATCAAAAAACGAGGAGAGTTTTATTACACTTCAACAACATTCTATCTTTTATCTCTATTATTCTTATTTAGTTTCTTCACTAATAACAATAGATTTCAAAGGCTATTTACTCATTTTTCTTATGTAAATAGGCGCTTCGTCTTATTTCAAGTATTTCGTTTATAATTTTTTAGGCAATTTCTTATTGCCCATAGTACCACTTCAATTGGACTTGTTAGATATAAAATTCTAAAGTCCTAAAATCTATGCGTTTTCGCATTTCTATAAACTAATAGTACCAATCATTTTAATTTAAAAGTTATGACCAAGAGAACTCTCCTGTTCGCTTCAGTGTGTGCCTTGTTTTTGTATACGAGCTGCGAATCAAAAAAAGAGAAAAAGGAAGAACACGCCAAATTCCTAGTTACCAGTCCTATTAAAAAGGATACATCAATTACAAAAGATTATGTAAGTCAAATACACTCTATTCGCCATATTGAAGTAAGGGCTCTTGAAAGGGGCTATTTAAAACAAATT
>TARA_R110002050_G_scaffold181172_1_pt1 | contig 17267 bp, 7 predicted proteins | sample TARA_R110002050 | Tara Oceans TARA_R110002050 (sample SAMEA4396988) | marine metagenome | biome: Polar Biome; feature: [DCM] deep chlorophyll maximum layer (ENVO:01000326); material: water (ENVO:00002006), including particulate matter (ENVO:01000060) such as... | depth 25 m
GTTTTCAGTACCATCATCAAAATACAATTTTGCAAATTTCATGGCCCTATCCCGCATCTTTTTATCAGTAGGATCTGCCAGGCCGAAAAAGTAAAAATAGGTATAGGACTCTCCATGATGCATCCAGTCATAGCCTGCATCAAATTCATCCACTATCTGACCATAGCCGGTAAATTGCCGAGTAACCCCTTCCCATAATTTTCTGGAAAGCAGGTCTATTTCTTTTGGTCCGCCTAGCGCATAATACAAGGGGAAATTATAAAAGCTCTCATAGCCGTCATCTGATCCATCCATCCCGGGCCATTCATCTCTCCAGATTAAGGTACCGTCAGGATTGGTGTATTTTTCAACAAACTCCATGGCAGCAGGATAGAGTGCTTCCATCATTTGCCTTTGTAACAAAGCCCATTCCGGAGGTGGAGAAGGAGAGTGATAGGGTACGGATTTAAGGTTGGGAATTGAATCCAATTCCTGACTTACAGCAGGAGGAATAATTACTGTAACAAAAAATATTACTACTATAATATATTTCATAATGTTGTTATTTCAGAATTAAATTTTAACTCCAAATTAATTTACGCTTATTTTATAAATTTATAAAAATATAACACAATATCTTTATATTTTGTATGATTTGACCATGAAATGAATGGTTAAAGGATTGAATAGGAGTCTTGTAATTATTTTAGAAGATATTTTATCCTTTATTGTCACTTTATTCTGCAGGCTCCTCTTTAAACGCAACAACTCAGGGGAAAAGAAATGAACGTTTAACAGCCAGTTAATTGTATAATCTTAAAAAGCAGTTCTAGGTAATAAAGCATTTCTGTTTCTACTATACCAAGTAATTGATTATGACCATTTTTACTTTTTTGCTACAGGCCCAAAAAGTAAACAAAAAAGCCCGCCGCTGAGTATCTTTTCAGCTAAAATTTAAGCCCACCCGCACACAGGCAAACTCCTTGTTTTTGGATTATACATTTCTCCATAATTTCATGGTGTTTTCCTAACCAAAAACTTCGTCAAACAGTGCCTGTGCCCTTGCCATCGCATCTTAAATTTCTTAACGCCGAAAATCTACAAGGCGGAAATAAATTTTCGTCATTCCCAGACGTTGCAGGGGCTTTGCGTAGTGGAAGTCGAAGGAATCTCCAACGTAATGAGATTGCCACAACCTTTTCCTACGCTACACCTCCCCATAAAAGGGTTCGCAATGAAACAACAAATTATAACGGAATCGTTAATATTGGTGGTGGCCGAGCCAAAACTACGAGGGGAAGTAGGACCTTTTAATAGAAGTTTTTTACTAGATTTTCACCCCATCAGTACATCATCAACTCACCCCATCACCCTATCACAGGATCACCAGATCAAGGTGCATAATAATAATTGAATCTACCAAGTGGGGCAACGTCACCATGTAGCAGAAAGTCCATTATTTCACCACCTGCTTGCATATTATCTGACCATTTGAACTCAATATTTACCTTCCCATTCAATTTTAATACCGTTTTGGGTACAGCTATTTCCATCTTATTGACAGATATCTTCCAATTCAAACTGTCTACTTTTTCCCAATTCCAGCCCCCAGTATTCTTCTCAATAGTGGCTTTCTCACCAGGATTTGATCGGTTAATAACATAATCATAGCCTTCCCAACCAGTATCACCATTGCGATCAGTGTCGATGAATAACCTCATCCAGGCAGGATCATCAGATGGGCTTAGTGGATTTGCGGTTTCCACATAAAAGTAGAGATAGTCTTTATCACTGGTAACTTTACTAGCCACTATATCATTTCTACCAGTGGTATTTTTATACACTAAATCTCCCCAACCTCCACTATTCCTTTTAAGGGTATTTCCTTTATGTGACTTGAATTTCGGAGACACCGTTTCCCAATCCACAAAATCACCATCAATGCTAATTTTTTTGTTCTGGGTGAATTTAGGAGGCTTGGCTACTCCTTTAAACTTTCGGATATTGGCTACCATCTGATAGTAATAATTGTCCCCATGTCCACCCTTCATGGGCTCTATGTCTCGGCTGTGCTCCTGATTGTATTGGTCTGGAAAGGCATTGTGCTGTTGCTGCCACTCTTCATACCTTCCGGCAATCCACTCGTTCCAACCCGTGATGAATACAAATTCCGGATCAAGCACAAAAGCCCTTTCCCATTGTTCTTGAAAATTCAAACCATAATTGACAGCATCAGGATCCTCCGCATGACCATTTGCATCCGTATAACTTCTGCCAAAAGATCCCGGTGCATTCATTGCCGTTAACCCTCTGTCTTTTGACCAATTTTGTGAGACTCCCACAGTCACTTGCTCAAATCCACCATTCTTATCACTAACAAAACCGTGTTGTGGTGTTATTTCTAACCAACCCCAGTGGTCTTCTCTCTTCGGCCCCTTATTGTAAACAGGTTGGCCAGGTCTGAAAGTAAAAAACGCTCTAATTTCCTGATGCAATTTACTGGTTTCAGGATCTCCTTCAACAGCTGTAAAAAGGTCAGGATAGCCCATAATTAATGGCTTACCTTTCCAATAAAACCAGAGATCCTGATATAACCCCGGTTTGTAAAGCTCTTCATACAATTCTTTTATCGCTTGGTAGCTACCATCTGTTGGCCAAAAGGCCATCATAAAAGCAATCTGAGGAGTTTTTATGCCATTCTTTCTTGCTTCAGTAAAGACTTCAGCCAATGCCATATAAGATTCCTTCCAAGTAAAGGAGCCATTGGTACAATCAAACATGACCATGTCTACACCTGCATCGGCCAGCATTTCAGCATGCTTGTACAATACCCAACGATCGGTATCTAAATAATAACCATAAAGTGGCTCCGACCAAAAGAAGGCTCCTGCCTCTTTTCGTGTGGGCCAAATGGGATCATTGTAATCGTTAATCGCTTCAGGCTTTTTTTCCAGAATTTCACTGGCATTAAATGCTTTCACACTGTTTTTTGATTGTTGGGTATGCCAGGTCCAATAAAAAATACCGACGAATTTATCCTCTTTTAGCTCTCCCACCTCTTCATATCCGGGAAGTGAGCGCCCCAAAGCATCCGTTGCAGGGAGATTAGAGCTATAATTGATTAGTTCATTTTGTGCTTCTACCTTTGTGTGAACTGCCAAAACTAATATAAGCGCAATGACATAGATATTGATTTCAGAAAGTTTCATTTTATTTCTTTTAAGTGTCTTACCTCATCCCAAGATGAAATACCTATTATTTCTTTTGCAAATTCAATTGATGATCTCTCTTGATCAGTACCAAGATCTTTGTACACAAACCAGACGGGTTTTTTACCGGCAGGATCCTCTTCATCGTCTGGGAATCTTCTAAGACCTATTCTTAAACCACCTTCCCCCCTATTGTCCAGCCAATTGTGAAACTGGAAAGCGTCAATTCCATCCAAAACCTCCATTTTCTTCCACACATAAGCAATACTGGCTGCCTGTTCATTCAAATGTTTAGGCGAATAATCTCTGGAATTAGGCCCCTGTTCTGAGAGAAAGACGGTGCGCTTGGTTCTATTCTTAAATTTGACATATGGCTGTTTTACCCAAGAGTCTAAGACTTCAATGTTTTTGAAGGTAATCAAAGGTGTATCGAAACTGAAGGTTGCTTTCTTGTCCAACCAACTCTTGGGCTCAAACAGTGATTCCGGATACGGATGATGGGCAATCCCCCAATCAAAGTCTCCTTCAAGGTCGCTGTATTTGATAAGCATTTCCAGCAAGTCTCTAGATAAATAAAAATGCTTATCAACCGTCCAGTTCCAATAATGAGTAAGGGTAATAAAAGCTTTAGAATGTGCATTGTACTGCTTGGTAATATTATTAATTAACCGAAGCGATTTATGGTAGGTGTCCATAAAAGTAAGGCTATCCGTTTCTCCCATATTTGTCCAGACCCAGCCTGCATCCACTTCGTTATGAACGATCCAATGGTGAACTCTTCCATGACCTTCTGATGGATCACTGTATCTTTGGGCCAAAAAATCCACGGCAGCAGCATACATATGCACTGCCTTTGGATTGGTAAGGTTGGCCATGCTATAAATACCTGAAGGGTCGCAATCAGGATGTTCCATAATGGCTCCAATCTCCTTATCAGGCGTATTAACAGCCTTATCTATCAACACTATCGCAGATGTAATAACCTTTCTTTTAGCGGATTCTTTTAGCGCCCTATCATGTTTTTCTACCCATTGCTTATCTGCATAATAATCCTTACCCCCGTAATTAAAGGTGATGGTTTTGTCAGAGGGCGCAGAACGTAACATTTTGGAAATCCACATATTAGTAGTGATACTTCCTATTCCCAAGGAGTCCAAATCACTCACATAATCGTTGCTATGAAAGTTGCCTAAGCCTTTTTTGTTTTTCAATACAGCCGCTGTTGAGTTAAAAACTGGCTCGATTTTATCCATATAACGAAGATGCGACTGCAAGTCAACACAGTTGTTTTGCTTCTTTACGATTGCCCAACCTGACAGCAAGCCATCTCTCATAAAATCATCTTGGAATGTAAATCTTGGCACTTTAATCTCAAACTCTCCTTGCGATTGTGCTATTGGGTAAATTGATTCAAAATTAGCAGCTTTGGTCACCTGTACATGCATGGGAACTTCTGCCACATAGTATTTAGGGCTGGTTTTGGAAAGAAAACCTTTGATAATTATGGCAGAATCCAGAACATTCACCTCACTAATTGAATTCTGGAAATTCGTATTTAAATAGTTCAACAATTCAGCTTTGTAAGCCTCTTTTTCTTTCATCAACTTCTCTTGGTCTAGAGATCTTTGAATTTCACTTGCATTGGGTCTTCTGAAACTAAAGTTTCGGAACTGCCCAGCATATCCTGCACCTCCACCAAAATCCATTCTTATTACATCTCCTTTCTTCCCCCAACCTTTAGGTAAGGCATCTTTTACATCAATAGCATAACTACTCCAACCTTCCCGAATGCCTAATGATGCAATTATACTGAAGTTTTCATCCATTGGGGGGCCAAAGAAAAGCTGAAAATTATCAAGGTACTCCGTAGAAAAATACTCGAAAGTGAGGATTGTCTCTTCATTATCAATTTCAGCTATCAATGGAGCAGTAAAGAGATAAGGATCAGGACCCAATGCTGTTATCTCATAATTTCCTGGTTCACCTATTTCCACCTCAATATTGTGTGAATTTTCCTCGGATATAAGTAAAGTACCTTGTTGCCCAATGGAACTCGAAACCGTTAAAACAAAGAATAAGATGGTTATAATAGTCTTCATTTTATTCTTTTATTATGTAGTTTAACCTACCTCCCGGTGCCACATCTCCATTGACATACCAATCAAGGGGATCTGTATTGTCCTGCATGTTATCAGACCATTTAAACTCCAGATTTAATACCTCCCCTAATCTATCATCAATCGACCTAGGCAACGTAATCATCATTTCATTGCCAGAAATCATATGGACTACCTGGCTTATGGTCTCCCAATTTCCCTTTCTAAACTTTTGTAGTTGATTCCCACGAACTATTCTAAAGTCGTACCCCTTCCAACCTGTTTCAAAGTCCCTGTCAATATCAAGATAAAGTCGCATCCAATTGTTGCTATTATTCTCTGATATAGACTTGGTGGTTTGGACATAAAAGAAAATGGATTGATTGTCCCTCGCCACTTTTAAAGTCTGAAAATCATTTCTTCCTGTAAAATTGGTGTAAGTTACCGCTGGTTCTGATTGTGCTCCCGAGTGGTTTCTAGGATCTGTTTCACCGATATAGTCCGTAAATTTCACATTGACTTTTTCCCAATCTTTTAGTCCTGTAATGGTTTTATCCATCCCAAAAGTCATGGGTGCTTCTCCTCCTTTGTATCTCCGAACATTTCCAACCAGTTGCATGTAGTAATGGTCTTTCAGTCCACCGGTTCTGGTTGGTTCTATGTCTCTACTGTATTCCGGGCTTGCCTGGTCGCAAAACCAAGAGTGTTCTGGGTTATCGTCATGACTTTCAAATTTCGTGGCAATCCACTCATTCCAGCCGGTTACAAATACAATTGGAGGATCTACCTTGAGGACATTGTCCCATTGTTCCTGAAAATTATATCCCATTACAATGTCTTCTACTGGGTTCCCTTTTTTCCCACCACGAAAACTCCTGCCCCAGTTGTCTTGGTTGCCGTAGAAGGCAGACCCTCCCATCCCTGCGGTGGGATTGGGATGCTGGGCCACAGAAACATTCATAATTTCAACCTCACCTTTATGGTTTTTGTGCACCATTTGTGATCGCTGAAATTCTATCCATGGCCAGCTGTTTTCTTTATAGGGTTCGTTGGGCCATTGGGACTCCCTAATGGTGAAGAAATCTCCGGCTTCTTTACCATTTATTTCTTTGGAATGTCCCAAGATCATAGGTTTTCCATCTAGGTAATACCAGGAATCTGGATGGTAATATTTTGCCCCCTTTTTATAAAAAGTCTCATACACTTCCTCCATGGTGTCCCCAGAGGAAGTGTTGGTATAAAAGACGATTTTAGGAGGATTTTTCCCTTGTTGCCTTATGGCATCCATAGCATTCATCAAGACATTTGCTCGGTCAGCATAAATCAACCGATTGGTGGCATCAATTACCAAAAGATCCACTCCTGCATCTGTAAGCAATTGAAGGCTCCTTAAATGCACCCAATAGTCATCTGCTTTATAATAGCCATACAGGGGTTCTCCCCAATAATACATTCCCCCACCGCCCCAATGTGGATTGTCAAAATCATTCAACACCTCCGGGTGTTGTGGGATAATTTTGCTAAGGTCATAATTAATGGCCGATGTATTGTCCCCATGCCATAAAAAATAGAACATGGCAACCGTACGTTCCTTTTTATCTCCTATTTCCGCATAAGTAGGCAATGTTCTACCCAAATCATCCGTACCTCCTGTTTCTTGCGCTTGAGCAAAGGTTACACCCCCTAACAAAACGATGAAATAAGACATTACTTTTCTATTGAATCTGGTGAATAAATTTGAATCCATTAATCTAGCCATCCTGGATTTTGCCAATTTTCACCTGTTAAACCCACAATTTTATTGACCTCCGCTTGATCAATCGGATACCTCAAATATTTATCAGCTGCCGAGCCCCTGTTATCAAAACGAAACCGTTGGTAAATGGTATCCCCCTCCTCAGTGGTAATCCGCATACCGGTAACAAACTTGTCTGTTTCATTCAGAATATTCCATCTCCTCACATCAAAAAACCTGTGCTCTTCAAAAGCCAGTTCAATTTTTCTTTCATTTCTGTATTTTTCTTGAAATTCTGAAGCGCTCATTCCTGAAGGAAAATCAGGCATTCCTGCCCTCTCCCTTACGGCATTAACAGCATCTCTTGCGCTCATGGAAATACCATTGGAAGAAATGACTACATCAGGTCCACTTGATTGATAGGCCGATTCAGCAAAATTGAGGTAAAGCTCAGCTAATCGAAACAGCCTGATTGCACCATCTCCATTGTTGTTTAATCCAGATTGATAATTGTTGAATTTTCGTAAATAGTAACCTGTTCTTGTATTTCTTCTGTTGGTACTGGATATTTCTTCTGCACCTCCTACAAAAGTTTCTATCTTCTTTCCCTCCGGTTGGTCTAAATATCTTACAGCTCCATTATAGTAAATGGAGGCATAGAATCTTGGATCTCGATTTAAATATGGATTCTCAGGGTCATAACCAGAATTTGGATTGACAATAGGAACCAATTTATCGGAATCAGAATATCCCAATATTGGACTTTGTCCATTGCTCATTTCGTAGCTGTCTACCAGACCCTGTGTGGGACATGGGCCTGTTCTTTCCATACCATCATTGGTAGGTAAACCTGCATATTTCCAAACCTGCATTTGATCACCCCAATGGTAAATGGTTTCCTTATCCACTGCGCGCTGATCATTGGAACTTGTAATAAAATATAGCGCATAGGCATTTTGAGCAATATCTGCTGAAGTTTCTATATTAAACAATTCGTAGCCATTGTTTAAACATTGACTGAGCGCCTCCGCATTAATTGCTGTCGCATCCTCCCAGGAATAAGTACCATCCGACCATAAATCACTGGCAGCATAGGTGACTGCCTGAGATTTGATCGCATAAGCCACCGCACGGGTCATTATTCCATACTGATTGTCGTATACATCCCAAGAGAAACCATCTCTGCCAGCCGGAAAAGATAAAGCAATATCACAATCTTTCAGAATGAAATCCACGACTTCAGCAAAGGATGCTTTAGTGTCAGTAGAAAAATCATGTCCAATCTCTAAAGGGGTATCAAAAATGGGCACACCCCCATACCTTTTGATCAATTGAAGATAATACAGGGCCCTTAAGGTGTGAGCCTGTGCTTTCCACGAGGCTTTTTCTTCCTCTGTAGCATAAACTGTGGCGGTTTCAATATTTTCAAGAAAAACATTGCACTTTCGTATCCCTTCGTACAAGCTATTCCAAGGGCTGCCATCTGCAGAATAACTAGGGTAGGACGTCGGCGTAACATTCCCCCCATACCAAACCACATAATTTGAGCCCGGAGTCACATCATCTGCATCTTGGGCTTCGTCTGTATAAGATGCCCTGTCCATATAGGGCTTGGGAGCATATCCATAACAAGAGTTGAGGTATCCTCTGGTTCTGTTATAATCACTGAAAACTTCATCCATTGTTATCCTGCCGTCGCTAGGCAAATCCAATTGATCATTACAGGCAAAGCTGGTAATGAAAATGAAGAAAATAAATATATATTTTATATAATTCATAGCGCTAATTATCAAAATGTTACACTTAATCCCAGATTGTAAACTTTATAAACAGGAAAGCCTGAATAGCCACCTCCTTCAGGGCCAAAGTCTGAAGTTTTCATTTTATCCCATGTTAGGAGGTTTTGTCCACTAAGGAGTACCTTTGCATGTTCTGATCTGAAAATTTTGGAAACTGTAAGTGGTAAAGTATAGCCGATTTCCAGGTTTTTAAGTCGGATATAAGACCTGTCAAAATTCACGAAATCACTTGGCTCATGGTTGACAGACTTGGCCAAAGAAAGTGCCGGCCAAGTGATGAGTTCATTGTTTGCATAGCGCTCTTCTGTCCATGCATTTTGATGCATACTACCAAATATCCCATCAAATTCAGTTTCCCATATTCCTGTTCCTCCAATAAGTGAGGAATAATTTCCTACACCTTGAAAAAGGAAGTTAATATCAAAAGCTCTATAGGTTATTCCACCTGATAATGCATAAGTAGTACGCGGAATAACGCCATTTCCAATTGGGGCATAATCCCTTTCGTCAATTTTACCATCACCATTTAAATCTTGGTAGATCAAATCTCCTACCCTAGGTATACCAAATCCGTAACTCAAACTGCTTTCATCCAATTCTTCCTCAGAATTAAAGAATCCATTACCATTGGAGTAATCCACCAAATAGCCAAACTCTTGTCCGAATGAATAGCCTTCCTCCCGCTTCCTATAAGCATAGTCATCAGTTCGCTCAGCTTCATTCCAATTGATGATTTTGTTTTTATTGTAACTAAACATCCCTCCCAGATAGGCAGAAAAGTCTCGATTAAATACTTTCCTGTAGTTGACAACAATTTCAAAACCTTTATTCTCAAATTGCCCCCCATTGATTTGAGGGTAATTATCCAATGGTACACCTTGGTATGCGGGTATGGTTGCCAATGCGCTCACGATCATATTGTCCATACGCTCATCGAATATATCTACAGAAAGGGAAAGTGCATTAAACAATCCCAAGTCTATACCAACATTTGTTTTAGTAGAGATTTCAGCCCTTATGTTGGGATTCCCAACCTGATTTTCATTGACAATGTACTGAAGGTAAGGAATAAGCCCCCCACGACTTGCGGTCACATTGTCCAGATAAGCATACCTAGCGATTCCCGTTTGGTCATTGGCTGTTTTACCATAAGAGGCACGCAGCTTCAAATTGCTTAACCAGGTGGCTGAGGAGGTAAAGGCCTCATTGGATACAACCCATGCACCCGCTACAGCAGGTGTAGTGGTAAACCTAACGGCTCTGGCATATTGTTCAGACCCAGAATAGCCTACCACCAATTTTAATAGATACCTGTCATCAAAAGCGTAATTTCCCTCAATTCCTGAGCTAATCCGGTTGTAGGGCAATAGGCCAGGTGAAGAATTGTCTGCCTTGGTTAGGTTTTGGTAAAACATGTAGGCCATTCCTGACACCTTGTTTAAACCAAACTGGCGTTGGTAGTTCAATGCAGTATTATAGGACAAGTGGTAGTAATATTGATGTCCTTTGCCATAAGCTAAAGGGGTATTCTGTTCTGATCCTTTCTTGACAAATTCCAATTCATTAAAATCATCCGTTCTTAGCCAACGTTCAAAATCCTGCGTGGTACCCAAACTGCCAACAGAATTGGTCTGATAAGCAAATACACCTGAAAGATTTAAACCATCCGTAAGGAAATCCATGTCCAAGTCTAAACCAAACTGCGAGGCTATATTTGTTACAGTATGGTTATAGTAGCCAGACCGATTTAGCATCCCATAAGTTGGATCTGTGACCCTCTCTGTAGTCACAACCTGTCCTGATCCCGGATATGCCTCTCCATCAGCTGTCAGGTCTGGAATAACTGGTCCAAACATAGTAGGTGGAATCTGAAATATGCTGCTATAAATACTTTGATTGCCCACTCCTGGAGTGTGCTCACGTTTGATGTTTCCACTTAACCTTACAAATCCAGAAAGGAGCTCATTGAACTTCATGTCCACATTGGAGCGGAAGTTTACCCATATATTCTTGGGGTTTGGATCATATTTGGTTTGTTCCGTTTTAAATTGGCCACCCTGATGCATAAAGTTGACATTGGAGAAAAACTGAACCTTTTCATTTCCTCCGGTAACATTTACCCCTATCCTTTGCATAGTAGCATAGTCTTTTACAAATCTGGAATACCAATCATTACTGGGGTAGTTGGGATTGTTCCCATTTTGAAATTCTTCAATTTCATTGTTAGTAAACAAGTATTCATCGCCAAACCCATCGTTAACAGCGGCCTGATTTCTCATTTGGGCATATTCAGCAGCTGGATAATACATTGGCTTTGTTGTTACTTCCTGTACAGAGTGATCTAATCTTGCTTTGACCTGAAGTGGACCTTTTCTACCTCTCTTGGTGGTTATTACAATTACCCCGTTTGCTCCTTGAATGCCATAAATGGCTTGGGTGGAAGCATCTTTTAATACAGTTATTGTATCGATCTCATTGGCTGAAATGTATTCCAAAATTTGATTGCTATTATAAGAGACAGGGATACCATCAATCACGACCAAAGGACCATTTTGTCTAGCACCAGAAATTCCTCTTACAAATAAATCAGTACTGGCCCTAGACAATTCGGAGAAGGTTTCTTGGGTAGTTAATCCTGCAAACCTTCCGGAAAATGTTTGGCTAAGATTTGCTACAGGAGATCGTTCAAGCGCCTCTCCTGACACAGTGGCTACTGATCCTGTGAGCGCTCTTTTTGACAGCGTGCCATAGCCCATAGAAACGACATCATCTTGACCATGACTGTCAAAAGCCAGTTCAAGATCAATGTCAAGCCCATCCTCAATTTGCACCCGCTTATTTGCAAAGCCACGGGCTTCAAAAAGCAGAAACTCTTCAGAGGTAGGTAAGCTTATGGTATAATTGCCTTCAAAGTCAGTGTATGTTCCCTGATCACCGGAGGCTGAATTTATCAATACTCCCGGTATAGGTTGTCCCAATTCATTTATTACTTTGCCGCTAATGGTAGTCAATGCCTCTTGAGCAATTAAATGGCTACTTTGGAGGTAAAACAGCATGCACAGGAAACCTAAAGTAAGTTTTATAATTTTTATATATCGTTTCATTTTGAGTTCATTATAGTCTTTCAGAAAAACTTATAGGCAAAATTTTACCAACCTGGCGTCTGCCAATTGGTTCCTGTAATCGATTGAAGTCGATTGGCCTCATTAAGTGGAATGGGGACATGTAAAAATTTATTGGTATAATTTTTACGCTCTACCTCTCTTACATTTCTTCTACTATAGGTATAAGTTCCATCTTCATTTCTGATTATCTCCGCTCCGGTTATCCATCTATCTGTTTCAGAAAGATCTCCTTCAGGAGAAGACCATCTTCTTACATCAAAATACCTGTTTTCTTCCAATGCCAATTCCACCCTTCTTTCATTTCTAATCCTTAGAATCAATTCTTCTTGTGTAAGGGATTGAGGCAATTCCGGCATATTAACTCGTGATCTAATTTCGTTTACAGCAGCAGTTGCCTCCATTAAATGTCCTGCCTCAGCTGCAGCTTCAGCTAGGTTGAGTATTATCTCTCCCAATCTGTAATATTTCCAGTTGGCTCCTCCTACAGGGTTATCTCCTCCAGAATTTGGATGCAAAAATTTCCTTTGGAAATAGCCTGTTCTGGTAGCCCTCCTAACCGTAGGATGAATACCCGTTTGAGGCTCTCCCACATAGGTTGCAATGACCCTTGTTCTGTTTCCAATCCCTGCAGGATAATTTTCAAAAGACTCCGGAGCTTCAGCAAAATTCCATAGTGCTTTTCTCTTGGAACCGTTGTAATAGATTGAAGCATAAAACCTTGGATCCCTGTTTGCATATGGGTTTTGTGGATCATACAATGTATTGTCCGGATTGTAATTTGGGTACAGGTGTTGTTCGTCTAGATATGGATTTTGTAAATTCAGAATTGGCTCGCCATCTATAGTCTCATATGCATCAACCAACTCCTGAGTGGGACATGTTCCTGACTTGTAGCCATCCTGAGCCCCTATCCCATCAATGTTCCAAATGTTCCCCTGGCCTTCTCGGCTTTGGTAGATGGTCTCTTTGTCCACAGGGTTAGCAGCATAAGCGGTAGTTTGGGTGAAATACTCATTGTATAAAGCGGCATAAGGATTCTTTTCTTCGCCAATATATGCCACATCAGACAAGTAAGTCTGGGGTAAATTCACTTGATTATACAATTCATAACCATTGTTTTTTAAGTTTTGAACTGCGTTCAGGTTAATTTGGTAAGCTTCTTCCCAATGGTTTTGGCCATCGTTATACAGAGGGCTTGAGGCAAATAAAATGGCAGTAGACTTGATGGCTTCAGCCAAAGCTTTATTGACCCTACCTGCCTCACCTCCGGATGTAATTCTATAGGGCAATTCATCAATTGCTATTGCTGCATCGCAATCTTCAAGAATAAATTGTACTACCTCAAAATAGGAAGATTTTTCTACTTTCGAAAAATCATCTGAAAAGTCGTAAGGTGTTCTAACAATAGGAAGACCTGTTCCATACCATTTCAACAATTCCATGTAGTAGTAGGCTCTCAGAACATGCGCTTCTGCCTTCCATCTTTTCCTATCATCGGGATTGTCTACTGCTGCTTCATCAATGCGCTCTAGAAACATGGCTAAGTTACGGATAGAACTCCAGTACTTGTCCCAATAGTCACCATTGTTATCATTGGACCATTGGACTGATGGATGATTGGCTGCCGAAGCATCCCCATTATACATTCTTCCTGAAGTCAGCCAAGATTCGGCCTCAGCGTCAGTATCCCAAGATTCATCACTCCAGTTCACAGGACCTCTACTCCAAAAGAAATACCGTGTACCTTTAGTCGGCAGGTTACTGTAACAACTATTGAGAAATGCCCCAACCTTATCATTGTCTGAAAACACTTCTTCAAGTGAAATTTTACCATCGGGTGCCATGTCCAGTACATCAGTACAGGAAAATGTCAAAAAGACCGATAGCATTATTGCTAGGTATAAACTTATTAATTTCATCGTTAATTTTGGGTTTAAAAGGTGGCGTTGAAACCAAAGTTCACCATCTTGGTAACCGGGTACCCGATGGAATCATTATTTTCCGGATCAAGATGACCCATTCTTAAATTGTCCCAGGTCAATAAGTTTTGACCACCTAGGTAAACCCTAAGTGAACTCATGCCTACCACCTGTGTCAGGTGGTTTGGGAGGGTATAACCTATGTCAATATTTTTCAATCTCACAAAGGACCTGTCCATAATAAAAAAGTTATTTGCGGTATGGTTCGTCGTACTTCTGGTACTCAGTGCAGGATAGGTAATTTCTTCCCCGGCAGCGTATCTTTCTGGTGTCCAGGCATTCTTATGGTAATCAAAATAGGTTCCTTGGATTATATTTTCATATACTCCCTGAGAACCATAATTGCGAGAATATTTTCCCACACCTTGGAAGAAAATTGAAAAATCAAATGCTTTGTACTGGAGATTGACACCTGCACCATAGGTTACTCTTGGAATAGATGAATAGCCAATTGGGGTTCTGTCCTTATCATCGACAGTACCATCATCATTTAGATCTTTATATATAAAATCACCGACCCTGGGCTCTCCGAAACCGTACTGTGTATTTTCTCTATAGGAATCCAATTCCTCCTGGGAATTAAATATACCGTTTCCATTTTCATAATCAATTTGGTAACCCCAATTTTGACCTATTGAATAACCCGTACTGCGGTACCTGTGTACATAGGAATCATCCCTAATTTGTTCATCTATAAATTTGACAACGTTGTGGTTGTAACCATAATTACCCCTGACATTGATGTTGAAATCCTCAGCCAACTGCTTTCTATAAGACAATTCCAGTTCGAAACCACTGTTGTCAACTTCACCCATATTGACTTTAGGAATATTGCCCAAAGGTACTCCTTGAAATGCAGGCACAGTGCCTCTGGAAATAAGAATATTCGTTCGGTTCTCTATAAAATAATCAAATGAAATATCTAGTTGGTCCATAATCCCCAGATCGATACCATAATTTTGCTTGTCCGCTATTTCCCAAGTAATGTTAGGGTTTCCCAGTAAACCCTGACGAACTCCCTGTCCCCTTCCTAAGCTAGGTAAGGGCCCTCCACTCATGGTAATGTCACTCTGGTACAAAAATCTGGAAGAGCCCATTTGATCATTTCCTACTCTTCCATTTGATATCCTGAACTTAACATTTGTAAGAACTGGATTGTCCAATAAGAAATTTTCGTTGCTTAATATCCATCCCACAGATACCGCCGGAAAAAAACCGAAGCGTTTTCCAGGCGCAAATTGCTCAGAACCATTGTAACCAATATTTACTTCAGCCAGGTACTTGTAATCGTATTCGTAAGTAGCCCTAGCTGCAATTCCTAATACATTAAAAGGTATCTCTCCTGCCGTCGATTCCCAATTGTCTCTTTGGGCCAAGATCAAACCACTCACCCTATGTTTGTCATTAAAAATCCTAGCATATTGAATGGCTGCTTGCAGATTAATATTGTACCTAGAATCTGCTCCCTTTTCCAAGGTGAGCAAAGATTCATCTGGTCTTTTGACTGCATAGCTCAACTCATCCGTATCAGGATTGACCTCAGCTAAAAACAACCTCTCTGACTTACTTCCCTGCATGGCTGTGGTTGCACGGGCATCATAAGAAACCATACCCCTTACACTTAAACCTTCCGTAACCATATTGCTTAAATCGAGTTCCATGCCTAAAGATGAATTCAGGTTTGACCTTACCTCATTTCTGTACCCATAACGGTTCATTACTTCAAATGCAGAGCGATCCATATATCCGGGATCCACTATCTGGCCCGGGGCAACCCCAAACCCATCAATAGTTGTTGGGCCGGGTGTAATAGGTAAAATGGTTTGGGCTTGGTAGAATAGGTCTCTCATCATCCAATTGGTATCTCCCCCGCCATAAAGCCAAGCAGAAGGCATATTGACCTGTTCTATATAACTTCCTATATTTAAAAAGGCCTTAAAAGATTCACTTAACTTATAGTCTATATTTGCCCTGAAATTATACCTTTTCATCCATGAGGAAGGATCATAGCCCAATTGAGATTTAGGCTCAGTATTTAAATTTCCACCTTGATTTAAGTAAGCACCATTCACAAAATAAGTGATTTTGTCGGTGCCTCCTCTTGCACTCACGTTGACTCTGGTCTGAGGTGAATACCTGGAAATAAATTCACGGTAATAATCATGATTGGGGTACATGTATTGACGAACCATGGCTTTTTGGGCATAATCAGGATCATTAGGATCCAGGCCTAGTAAGGGGTTAGCATATTTGGCCATCACATCCTCACTAAAAAATGGAGTGGTCATCCCATCATTCCGGCCTGCCTCATTTCTGAGGTTCATGTACTCCAAAGACGTCAATCTTTCCGGCTCATAGGTAAAGGAACTATAGCTTTGATCAAGGCTAATGTTCAATTCCATTTCACCAGGTTTTCCTCTCTTGGTAGTAATTAATATTACCCCATTGGCACCTCGAACACCAAACACTGCTGTGGCTGAGGCATCTTTAAGTACGGTGACAGATTCCACCTCATTGGCATCCAAGGTTCTTATGTTATCCCTTGGCACCCCATCAATTAAAATCAATGGGCTTCTCCCATTAGTGGTAGCAGCACCTCTTAAATATAAAGTTGCATCATCCTTTCCTGGCTGACCTCCACCGGATTGGATAGAAGTCAAACCTGGAAGTCTTCCTGCCAAGGCATTGGCCAAACTTGGAGAAGAACTTTTAACCAATTCATCGGAAGAAACAGAACTTACCGCACCTGTTACTGAAAGTTTTCTTTGTTCGGCATATCCCACTACAACGACTTCTTCTAAGGCGGACTCATCTTCTAATAGAATTACGTCTAAGGTCGTTTGATTACCTATATCAAAGGATTGGTTTTGAAAGCCTATATAAGAAAACACAAGTGTTTCACCAGACTCTACTTGAATCGAATACGTCCCATCGATACTCGTTACGGTACCTTTGCTGGTACCCAAAACAGAAACAGTTGCACCAGGAAGCGGTTCACCCGATTGATCCCTGACTGTTCCAGAGATGGTCACGGGATCCCTCAATTGATTTTCGGCCCCTGTTCTCACCTCCGCAACTTTGACATCAATCGTGTTATTAAATTGTCTGAAAAGCAAATTAGATTGAAGGCTAACTTCAATCAAGAATTCTTCAACTGTACCTTTCTGCTTGTTAAAGGATAAAACAGATGATTTTTTGAGCGTCTTTTTATCATAAGAAAATCTAAAAGACGATTGTCGCTTTACCTCATTGAAAAAGGAGTAAAGGTCCAATTTTTTTCGGGAGAGGTTTACTTCCACCTCTTCTATGCTTTTATACTGGCCTTTTGCTTGTATAACACTGGTA
>TARA_R110002050_G_scaffold125887_2_pt1 | contig 17264 bp, 14 predicted proteins | sample TARA_R110002050 | Tara Oceans TARA_R110002050 (sample SAMEA4396988) | marine metagenome | biome: Polar Biome; feature: [DCM] deep chlorophyll maximum layer (ENVO:01000326); material: water (ENVO:00002006), including particulate matter (ENVO:01000060) such as... | depth 25 m
CGCTGAGCATTACATAAGAACTATCCGTATGGATAAAAAAGACCCTATCTATGAGTTTCTTAAAGGTCAGGGTGTAACAGTAGAAGATGAGCAATACAGACCAGAGTCTACTGCAGTGTTTAGTTTCCCAATGAAAGCTCCTAAAGGTGCTGTTACTCGTAATGATATGACAGCTATAGAGCAGATGGAAAACTGGTTAGTATATCAACGTCATTGGTGTGAACATAAGCCATCAGTAACTATCAGTGTAAAAGATGATGAGTGGATGGATGTAGGTGCATGGGTATGGAAATACTTTGATGAGATATCAGGTATATCTTTCTTACCACATAGTGACCATACATACGTACAAGCACCATATCAAGACGCAACTAAAGAAGAATACAACGCATTACTTAAAGAAACACCTAAACATATAGACTGGACTTCATTCATTGAAGAAGATGATAATACTGAAGGTAGTCAGACACTAGCGTGTACTGGAGGTTCTTGTGAAATTTAGTTATTATCCTATACTCGGAGTCCATGTTGGCTTCGAGTTTACTAACTCAATAGTAAATGGTGAAGATATAAGTTATTTATTAATTGATGTATTTATTGTAAGAATACAATGTGCGTGGTATCCACAATGAAGTTAGCTATCATAGGGAGTAGAAGTATTGAAGATGATGCCTGGACTCTTAAAACCGTGGATAAGGCAGTAAAGGAACTTAATCCTACATGCATACTAATGGGTGCTGCTAGAGGTCCAGACAATGCAGTAAGTCATTATGCAGAGTCTCATGATATAGATTTAGTAAGGTTCTTACCTTATCATCTATTAGACCCTGTGGCTAACTTTGATAGTAAGCACTTCTTTATTCGTACTAAACAGATTATAAACAATGCTGACCATGTACTAGCCCTTTGGGATACTAAAAGTCATGGTACACAGTATGCGATTAGGTATGCTCAGAAGCTAGAGATACCTGTTAATGTTGTGAAATTTGTCTGGTAACTCTACAATCTTCATAAATAGTTACCATTTCTGTAACTTCATATTTAGATTTACCTAATTTGAGGGGGTCAATATAGTCCCCTCCAATTACTGCCATACATATAGCAACAACGTGTAGTATTATTGATTTACTCGTTTCCATTTATTTTTTAAGATTTAAACCTCTAGTTATAATTTCATCTGTAAAGTAATTTAAGGAATCTTTACCACCTTCAGCTATAGCTGTTGCTTTAATCCATTCAAGTTTATTTACATTTGTAGGTTTTTGTTTTAACCAATTATTATTTGTAGTATCTACTCCTTGACTATTTGCTAAAGTTTTAGCATAATTTACTAGATGAGGCATAAGACGACCATTCTTTTTAAAGAAAGCTTTTTCTTTAAGTTCAGAAGCATATCTATTAACATAGGTTTCATAAGAATTTGTAGCATTTAAATTAGCATCTATAACTATATTTAAAGCTCTAATACCAAACTCAGGAGTTTTATAAGTTACAAATGTTTTTTCATTAGAATTATCAATCATTCCTTCCCATTTATCTTTTGTAATTTTAATATTACCTAAATTATTATTTCTAACATTTCTTGCTACAGAATTCTTTTTAATTGCTCCATACGTAAGTTTACCATTATCACCTAATTTAAGCTCAATACCAAGTTCTGGAAACAAAGTCTTTGTATTAACATATTTAATTAAATGTTTATTAAACTCTTCATCAGATAACTTTGGATTTTCTTTTTTTTGTTGATGATAAACTATATTTACTGAATTATTTAAAAGGTCATCATAATTATTAGTATAAATATTTTCAAGGTTATTATCTTTATCTCGTTTTACATAATATAAACCAAGAAAAGGTCTATTATTTTTACCACCTTTTTCTACAAACTGTTCTTCATATTTTTTTGAATCTACTTTTCCATCTACAAAATAAGGAGGTATCTTTGTTTTATCTTCACCACTGTTTTTAAAAGCGTCATACTGGTCTTGTAAAGATTCAGCATTAGCTTCTGTTATTACTGTACCTAAGTTTCCTCTATCTGCAACAGGTGCTCCATAAGGTCTATCATCTTCATAATCATCTATTAAATGTTGTATTTCTTCTATCATAGTACGCATAACATCTTTTGTTTTAAATGCTGTATTATATTCTATTCTAGTAGGAGAACCATCTTTACGTTTTCCACCTAATCTACCTTCCCATTTAGCTGAAGCACCATAATAAGCTCCTTGAAAGCCTTTTTTTCTATCATTTATTAACCACAAAGGTATATCTTTTAAAAAAGGATAATTTTTAAATAATGTAGGATGAGTTATTGTTTCTCCTAATGTAGTTTTAAAAGTTTCTCTTACTCCCATGTTTTTAAATTGACTTAAATCCATTATATCATTTTTATCATTAAGTTTAAATTTTTTAAATTTAGTATTAGTAACATCCATGTCATGACGTTTATTTTCATCAACATCTACCATTATCTTAGTTTTTTCATACGCTTCTTCTTTACTAACCCCACTTTGTATTAATGTATCATATTGGTTAGAATCTTTTTCAGAAAAACCTAATGATTTAGTACCACCATAAAAAGCTACATCAAACTTTTCATTAGTAAACGTAGACTGATTATTTTCCCAAGAACTTATTATAGAACTATTATCTAACTTTTCTTTTAACTGTGCTTTAGTAGTACCATCAGGTACATTAGTAATTATTTGAGCATTAGGTAGTCTAACATCAAAACTCATACTAATCTATCTCATTATAGTCTATAGGTTTATCTGTACCAGTTTCTAAATTAACATTAGGAAAGAATTTATTTAATAATATATTAATTGATTCTTGCATAGTTTGTTTATCACCACTAGAATTTTTTATTTTATTATCTATCATTGATATATCAGTTATTCTTCTTAAAGAATCATTTACTTGATTTACTTGAATTGGGCTCAATTCAGGATTATCTTCAGCAGATATAAACAATGTATTGTTTGTTCTGTTAGCAGATATGTTAAGTTCTTTTTCTCCAATAACAGCAAATAAACCATCTTGAGATGTTTTTGTATAAACATTTAATTGTTGATTTAGAGCTCGACTAAAGTTTTGGTCTTGTACTAATTCTTTAAGTACTGGTTCAGGTATTGTATTTATAAATGGTCTAAGTCTTTGTTCTTGAAACTGTAACAATTTTTGTCCACTAAGAGAACTAGCTGGTAAAGTAATAGCAGAAGTATAAAATACTTTATATGAATCATCTAATTTACCATTCTTTTTTATATCTTCTACAGCATCTAAATGACTAGCTGTTGCTATTTGCATAGGTTGAAATTCTTTATTTGGACCAACAAAGTTATCAGATATAGGGTCTTCTGCTGTAATACCTTCAGAATATTTTAAAGCATTTTTAGAAATTTCTGTCATTAAGTTATTAAAACCTAATACACCCTGAGGTCTTAGTTTATCAACTATAGTAGATAATTTAGTTACTGCTTCTAGTTCTGGTAAGTTAATTCTTCTAGCAACATTAAGTTCATCAGATTTTAATTGTATATTTAAATGATTAGTTACCTCAGTAAGTACATTAGCTCCAGAAGCTCTATCTATAAATTTATCCTGCAGTCTTTGTAAGTCTGTCATTAAGTTTGATGTTAATATATTAGCTTCTATTGCATCTTTAGGTAAACTAGATATAATACCACCTAAATCTGTTTTAGCATTTTGTACTGTAGCGTTTGCTAAATCTAATTGGTCATCAATACTCATTGTATTATTGTTAGCAATTTGTTTTAATCTTATTTGTAAATTACCATAAATTACATTATTAGTTCTTTGAAAACCACCATCTTGTTTAAACTTTTGATAAGCTATTTGTTTTTGATTTTCATCAGCATTTTTTAATTGTTCTACTGAAAATTTCATTCTTGTTGTATCTGCAGTTATATTTTTTATTCTACCATAATAACTTTTTATTGTATCATTATCCATACCTGAAGTATCACCTATATACTTTTCAACTTCTTCTACCATTTTAGTTTGTTGTGCTATCATTGCAGTTTGTCTAGCTTTTAATAAAGCTGAGTCTGATGCAATAATATCATTAACTCCTGTAGCACTAAAGATAGCATTCATTCTAGTAGATATTTCTTCTTGATATGCAGGGTTATTGCTAGTTAATTCAGCTGCTTTAGTCATCATCCTATGTTTCATTTCTCCAGGACCTATTCTACCTTGTTCTTGAGCTAATTCTAACTTTTCATTTAACATATCTATTTCTGCTACAATAGTACTATTACCTGCATCTTTTGATAAGTCATCTTCTAATCTTAATTTACGTTGAGCTAAATCATTTGTATATGTTTCAGAACCAGTTAAATAATCTTCAGATAGCTGATTAGCTGCATCAGTAGCTACATCATCTATATACTGGTCTTTAACTTCACGAGCTTTTTCTATACCTTCTGTAGCTAGCTCAGCAAAAGCACCTAAGTTACTAAACTTAGCAGTTAAAGCTTGAGGAGTTTCATAAGTTAAACCAGGTGAATTTGGTTTTATTTTATCAGTTCTAAAATCCATTTTATTGTTAGTTGCCATTAGAAATATTCCTTATTTTTTAATCGTTCTTTTCTGTACTCAAGTACATCGTTCTCTTTATTAGAAGCATTAGTCTGTTTCATAATCATAAGTATATGCTCTATACCTTCTTTTTGAGTTTGATTACCATTGTTTTTAAATATCTCTTGTAAGTTTTCAAACTCTTTTATTTTTTCAGGAGAAACTCTTTGAGTGTTTGTTGCTTTTTCTACAGCTCTAGTATAAACATTATCAATTAAAGTACCTGAACCTCTACGTTGATACTGTGTCATTAAGTTTAAAATATTAAATGCTCTTTCTTCAGATAAAAAATCAGACCCAGTTAAAGTAGCTTTTAATCCTCTAACTACCTCACTTATTTGTTCTACTGTTGGAGTCTCACCTAAACTTAATACCATTGCTTTATAGTATTGTTCTGCTAATTTTTCATCTGCTTCTTTAGTATCTTTAGCATTAGCAAAGTTTTCAAAGATTAATCTTTCTGCTTTACTTTGTACAGAACTCCAACCAAATAAATATTGTTCTGCTTTAGTATAGTTTTGACCAGATAATTGTCCTAGTTTAGAACGTTTATCTGCTATTAAAGCAGTAGTAACAGCCCTTGCTAGACCACTTGTAAGCCCTGTAAGCTTAGCTAATGCTTTATAAGAACCTAATACTTGCTCTTCTGTTTGAACAACATCTGATATAGCAGGAGACCATATAGCTGAAAACATATCAGTTACTCCATCTTTACCAAATATATCTTTTAGTAACTGACCTGAAGGACCAAATGAAACATTACCACCTTCACCATCATTCATTATATATCTATATACTGCACCATAACCACCAAAGGGCATATCAGCACCCATAGGTGAGAACCTTAAATTAAACTCTAAGTCTGACCTAAGTAAGTTGCCTTCTTCATCATATGTAGGAAATGCAGCATCAGCCATACCATTTATAACTATATTAAGTAAAGATAAGTCATCTAAATCATTTACTATTTCTTGTCCTTTTTCTTCACCAAATGCTTGACTAAATAGTTCTAGTAATAAACCTCCCATACCATACCAAACACCACCTCTAACTCCGTACACCATTGTATTCCAACCTGTTAGAGCTGCCATTTGTTTAGGATTAAATGGAGTAGCAGATGTATTCCATAGTCCTTCTGATGATTTAAATATAAAGGAACTAAACTGTGCAAAAGTAGCTAGTATAGGTACACGTTGTATACCCATTTCACCATACTTATCCATAGAGCCAGCTAACTTACGAGCACCTGTGTTAATTTCTTCTAATGCTTTAGCACCTCTCCAATCTTTACCTGGATTTTTTTGTGTCCAATCTAATCTAGCAGCCATCCAAGTATTTATTCTACCCATTAACTCACCTTGTTCAAAACCTACTTGACCTACTTTCTCATTCATTTTACCAAATGCTCTAGTATCTCTACGAGACTGTAGTTTTTTAGGTCCTTGACTAAAGAAGTTTTTAGCAAAGGTATGGTCAGCTATATGGAAGAAACCTGAGTTTTTACCATTAGCAATAATTAAAGCTAAATCTTTTTTAGACAAGTCTAGAATATTATCTGTTCTGCCTAGTATACTAGCATCATTTTCAAGTAACCAATCATATCCAGCACCTAGTTCTTTAGCATACTTTTTAGAATTTATATTGTTTCTTGTTATCATATGTACTATGTAAGCAGATTGACTAGCTGTTTTAATATAATTATTTAATGTTTGTTTATTAAATCCTGCATAACCACCTACTGCTAAATGTCCCCATGAGTTAGCTGTTTGTATAGCCCAATGCCACCATGGTATCTGCCATTGAATTTTTAATGTAGATGTAGTTCTCATTAAAAAGTTATGAGCTAAACTAGGTCTTTTAGATATTGCATATGTTCCAGGTAAAGCTTTTTCAATAGCTTTAGATATTACAGGCATCCTATCTTCTAAAGTTTTTGCTTTTGTTTCACCATACTCAGCAAGTCTACCAGCAACTTTTTGCATAGACCTACCTATAAAGTTTGGTACATGACCCTGGTCTAGTATCATAATTTGTTGCAGTTCTTTATTTGCATTAGCTATTATTGCTCTACGTTCTTTAGGGTCTAATGTATCTTTCCATTGAACGTCTGCTACCATACTTCCTAGTTCATCTCTAGACTTAGGAAACTCTGTTAAACCACCAACAACTTTATCTTTATAAGTATCTATCCATAATTGTTTATACTCATTTAATAGTGGAGCCATATAAGCTCTACTACCATTAGATTCTGTTGCCATAACAAAAGATGCAAAAGTATCTTCATAGACAGCTTTAGCTACAGGTAAATCAGTTCTTTGTTTTGATGATGCCATAGCTTCTTCTCTAAGAGCATTAGCTTCTAGTCTATCTCCAGACCTTAATTCATCAGCTATTCTTATTTCAAAAAACTGTCCATCTGTATTAATATTAGACTCTTTAGCCCAAGCATCTAAGTTATTTCTTAACCATCTTTGAGCACCTATTTCTGTTGGAGCTACTGCAATAGCTCTAGCATAGCCACCATTTTGCATCTCAAGTATCCAAGACTCTCTAGTACCACCCTCTTGTACATGCTTTTCAAATGTTCTACTAATACCATTAATAGTTACTTCTTTAGGATACATTCTTACAAAGTTAGTTCCTTTCATAATAGATGGCATGTGTCCTGTACGACTTCTTAAAACTTGTTGTGGTAAAGCTTGTGCTTCTTGATTTCTAAAAATACCATATTCAAATACACGACCTTGTGCATCTGTATAGTTTTTAGCAAGTCTATATATTACTATATTTGTATTGCCTTTTTCATTGTGTAGAGTCTTTTTATTCTCTAATACAAAGTTAGCTTGTGATGTAGGACTTTCTACAGGTCTACCATTTTCAAAATCCCACACTTCTTTTGGATGTACTTGATTTAAATTACCAGCTTCATCTTTTATTTGAGGAAACTCAAAATCATCTTTAGCTACTACTCGTTGTGTAATAGGTTTACCATTTTCACCCATCATAGGGTTACCTTGAGAGTCTCTTTGAACAACTACAAAAGATTCTTTATACCCAAGTTTAACTAATCTATCAAGTTCAAACAAGTTCTCTGCTTGAAATCTAAATCTATTTAATCCTCTAGTTTTAGTAATAATATTTTGATATAAGTAAGCTGTCTCTAAAGGTAAATCTGGTCTACCTAACATTGTTGTTATATCATTTACAGTTAAATAATCTCTATAGTCTAAAGATTTTTTATACAATAAAGCCATGTCATTTCTACCTGACTGGTCTAATCTATTAATATCTTTTTGTAAGTTTGTTAAAGTATCTTTAAACCAAGCTTCACTACGTAGTCCAGCCATTTGCATTTTAGATTCAAACTTAGCATTTATAGAACCAAATTGAGCTAAACCTTTCCATAACCAAGTACTACCAAATAAAGTTTGTGTAAATAAATTACTTCTTTTAGGAGGATTATTAAAACCATCTGTTATTTGTCTAGCTGAATCATAGTATTCTGCTTTTCTATTAATTCTAACTCTAAGGTTAGGTTCTTGTGTTACTTTACCTTCTAACTCTTTTGCTACTTGTATTTCTTTTTCTAAGTTTCTAATTTCTACTTCACGTAACCCAGCTCTTACTTTAGCTACTCGTAACCATTTTTTAGGAGTAACTCCTTGTAGTTCAGCTTCAGCTTTAACTCTTTCTTTACTAAGTATAATCTTTCTAGCTGATGCAGACTCGGCAAGTAAATTAGCTTTAGTAGCTTCTAGGTTTGCTACAGAATCTACTGCTTTTTTAAATAATGGAGATTGTTGTAAAGCTTCAATACTATCAAAAGTTTTTCTTACTGCTCCATTACCATCTACATGTTCTATAACTAACTGAAAATCTGATTTACCTGACTCTTTAATCTTTTCTAAAATAACAGTAGTTGCATCTGATGCTTCTGCTACACTCTTATAGTTTGTTCTATCATTCTTACTAAATACTATAGATGTATCTAAACCAGTTCCTGTATCATAAAAAATACTATCTGAGTTTCTTTGATATATATCTACACCGGCAGATATATCATCTAATACATTATCTGTATCTCTAATCCATGCTTTTCTTTTTTCTGGAAATAAATGTCCTTCATTAGTAAAGTAGGATTGTTGCATAGTTCTATAGAGTTTTTCTTGTAAACTCCATTCATGCATATCTAAATGTTTACCTTTATTAAGTATGCCTCCAACTATAGGAGCAAAAGCTAAACCTATAATTGATGTTCTTTTAACATCTACTGAGTTTGCTATTTTACCAGAGTAATCTGCTATAATATCTACAGTTAGTTTATTGCCTTTTTCAGAGTTAGCTATTCTTATGTTTTGATAAGGACTATCTAATTTTATATTATTAGCTTCATTAATTACATTAAGAGGAGATATAACAGTTCCCTTTGGTTTGCCTGGTTCAGCTGCATCTAAAGCTTCTAAGAACCTAGAAACTGTTTTATCATATCCTGCTTTATCTAAATCATATCTTCTTTTAGTAGTTCTAGCAACAGATGCACCTTTTTTAGCACCAGCCAAGACAAAGAAAGATGCTATTTCAAGGGGTACTTTAGCTGCTTCTGGATTTGTTGAATTTATTTTTTTAGCTACCCATAAAAAACCTTCATCAATAGTTTCAAAAGTACTCATAGTAATAGAGTCTTGAGTTATGTAATTATCAAACTCTTCTTTAGTAGCTACTAAGCCTCCTACTCTCATTACTGTATGCCAAAAGTCTCTCCAATTAAGAGCTATATCACCTACTATACCTACATCTTGATAGTCATTAAATATACCATATACTTTTTCAGGCTCTTGAGCATATAATTTTTCTACATACCTTCTCATTTCAGTCATGTTTTTTATAGCTCTTATTTTTTCATCATCAGTTAAAAATAAGTCACCAAAAGCATCTAATGCTTTAGTATCAGGATTAGCTCCTTCAAGTCTAGCTATTGGAGTACTACCTAATATACCTATATACATAGGTAATTCAGCAATAAAAGCATTAAATATTTGTGTTGCATTAACACCTAGACCATAGAAAAACCCATCATTTTCTTCTAGTTCTTCGTCTGACATCTCAAAAAACTTAGTATACCCTGGACTTAAATCAGCCATAGCTCTTAGTAGTTTACTTGCTTGAGAAGTGTCTACATTTACTCCAGGATTATTTTCTGAAAAGTACATCATATTTTTACGTAGACTATGACCTACTTTTAAAGACTCTTCAACTAACTTTTGTTTATCCATACTCATGTATAGATTTTCTATTTCATCATCTGTACTAGTTGCAGCTTCTTCTGCAGAAATAGTTTCAACATATTTATCTCTTATAGACATAGGAGGATTATATCCATAAGTATATGCAGTTAGTAAACCTTTCTTATCTTCTGCAGAAATTTCATCATCATCTATAAGAGCAGTAATTGTTTGCTTAACAGATTCATCTTCTTCTTGTGCAATTTGCTGTTGAGTAAGAGCAAGTAAAGAAGAGTTACCCATTACAGCATACTCTTCCATTGTCTCATCAAACTTATTCATAGTATCTTCTGCATTTAATTCAGCAGAATAATAAGCATCATGTTGTATTTGTTCTAAATCTTCTAGACTAGTAACAACACCTGCAGAATAAGGAGGTATTTCTTGTCCAGGTACAAAACCATTGTCTATTTTTTCTTCCATATTTACCCAAATAATTTAGCAGCATTATCAAATATACTATCGCCAAGGACAGCTACATTTTTCCATCCTGTACCTTTAGCTCCTGCTTGAGCTGCTTGAGTACCATAATTAGCAGACATAGTATTAAGTTGTGTTATTTGATTACCTACATCTTCAGCTACATTAATATTACCTAAATTTTGTGATGCTTGTGTTCCTATACTACCAACAGAACCTACATAACCTGAAGTACCACCTGCACCAACTGCTGAACCATAACCACCACCTACTTGTGCTTGTGCTATTCTAGCAGCTCGTATTGCTTGATATCTACTTCTTTTTTGTAGTAACTGATTATATCTATTTCTAGCAGCATCAGATTTATTTTTAGCTTCTATTTGTTGTCGTTGATAATTTGATTGTTGACTAGCATACTTTTGAGCTTGTATACCTGAGTATCCTTGCATAGCAAGACTACCTACTGATAAAGCAGTACCTAAAGACATTCCAGCACCTCCTACTCCAGCCATACCTATACTTCCCATTCCTCCATAAGTACCCCAAGTACCTGTTGCCATAGGAGCTCCAAATCCTGATGATATAGCTACTCCTGCGGCTACGTATGGTGCTACTTTTACTGCTGCTTTAACTACTCCACCCATATTATATCTCCAATACTGTTAAATAATTTAATAAACCATCTTCTGTAAGTATAATACCATTCTGTACTGGTTTAGCTCCAAATACTATATTAAACTTTCTTTCTTTCTTTGTTTCACATATACCAAAAACTCTTTTAATACCTCTGTTTCTAAGTTCTTGTTTAACTGTTTCTAATCCTTTTAGATATCTTTTAAACTTATTATGACTCCATGAATGACATTCTATATGCATTATCCATTCATTCATCTCTTTACTAAAACTAATACCTATAAAGCCATTGTCTGACTCATCATATAACTTTTCCATATTACGGAGTTGATAGCATAGTTACTGGATGTCCCCATCCTAATAACTTCATATCCTTACCTGCTTCTGACCTAATATATAAACTTAAACATTTACCTGAACCTCTAAGTTTATTCTTAGTTACTACCATAGACTCACCACTATCATAAGTATCACTTGCTCCTGATGGTGTATAGTTTCTTAGTATTCTATATGCTTGAAATTCTTTACCCCATTTACCATTAGCTGCAGAATTAGACCAACCCCATTGTGCTTGTACTTTACAAGATGATTGGTTCTTAAATACTAAATCATCACCTGAAGCTAAAAAACCATTTTCTGTTTTTTGTAAATACAAGAATAAATAAGGTACTTGTTTTTCTTTCATTATATCACCAAACAATTCATACCCTGTATAAAGGTAACTAGAATAATCTACTCCTACACTATCCTTAGTTTTCCAATCTAAAAAGTCACTACCATTATATTTAGATAGTGTAAATGATGTTCCTACAATAGTAAGTAAGCTAAACTGTTCTGTTCTACTTGTAGCTACATCATCAGGTACTACAACTGTATCTCCTGCAGTAATTAAAACAGTATCTGTTCCTGCTACAACAGATTCTTCTCTAGCTGATACTGAGTATCCTGGCATTGCTACATAATCTGCTACATAAGGTGAATCAGATGCTAAACTAGATAATTCATTTTTAGACCAAGCTTTTAAAGTTAAATCATAAATTAATTCTTTATTATAACTATTAGGATAATTAGAAGAAGAGTATCCTGTACTATCATTATATAAGTATCTAACTCTATTTTCTTTTTCATCATAGATACCCTTACAAAAATCCTTAGCTACTTCAGGTACCTTAAGATATAAATCTTGTATTGATGTTAATGATAAAGATTCTGCTGCAAATCTACCTGATGCTGTGTCAGGTTTAAGTAAGTATATACCAGCTTTAGACCAGTAAATAAAGTTACCATTTACATTAACTACAGACTCTCCATTTGTAATACCATTAGTAGATATTTTACTTGCTTGGAAAGATGTAGCAATAAACCCTCCAGTATCTCCATAAACCTCCCACACGCCATTTTCTGCAAAAACTAATACTGAGGCTTGAGAAGATATAATTTTAACAACACGAGTAATATCTGGTATTTGTATTGAACCACCATCTGTATCTATTAAATCATTAATACCTGGGTCTGTTGGGTCAGCTTCTTGATGACATTTACCAAAATCATCATCTGCTTTAATAACTTTACTAAAGAAAATATAACCTGAATAATTAGGAGACCTAATATCACTACCAGTTACATCTGATTCTACTCCTGAATAAAATAGTCTTTGTGCATAAGAAGTAATAGTACTTATGTTACCTTCTTCTCTATCAGTAGGTAATCCAGAAGTTACATCTGATGCATTCATTCTACCTACACCACGTTCAAAAGCATCAATAATAAAACTACCCTTAGCTATTTGATAGTTAGAAAATGAGTTCTTTACTAATGTATCTGGGTCATACTTTTCATAGTCAGCACTAGCTGTATTAGATATTTTACCTAATGTCCAGTTATCTGCATTAGATGGGTATTGTCCTAGTTCTGTATATGTATAATCAATTGCATCAACACCAGTACTTGTTACAATATTTTTATTCCAACCTTGATTACGTAAGTTATATTTGTGTTCATTACTTAATGTAGTAGGTCTAGTATCAAGAAGTAAAGTATCGTCTACACCATATATATCTCTTATTTCTAATTGAATAGTTGATTGAGTTACAAGACCAGTAGCTTTAACATAAGTCAATAAAACAGGTCTAGGTAAATCTTTAGAAACAATAACACATTTATTATTAATAACAGAAGTTTCTATTTTACTATTACTTAAAGAAGTTATAGTAATAGGAGAACCACCATTCTTAAGGTTAGCAGATGGGGAATCTGTTAATAGATTCATAAACCATATCTTATCTTTAATACGAACAAGACCTAAGGATACTGATGTATCTCCATCAGGACTTTCCCATACATGAAAAGATTGCTTACCTTCTTTAATATCTGTAGCAGTTAAACCTGTAGCTGTTAAAGCATAAGAAGATTCATAGTCGACACCTAACCTTCTAGACCTTGAACCATCACGGTTAAGGACAAAGTTAGCTTCATCTATTGACGCATTGTCAGGAAACGTTAACTGATTAGCTTCAGTTATTAATCCTTTAACAAACGACCTATAAGCGGTTTCACCCTTCTGTGCCATTTACTTCCTCTTTTAATTTTTTCTTAGCTAGTCTTTTTTCTGTTTTAGCTTTAGCTTTTACTCTTTCATCTACCTGTTCTTTAGGTTTTGAATTAGCTAAGTAACTAGCAACTGATGTTTCCATAAATACCATTGATGTATATGAACCTGTTAATTCTTTTGGTATCTCTCCACCTTCACTCCACTGAAATACATAATGTGCTGTGTTAGGCGCAATAACTGCTTGTAAATCCATCTTACCGTGAGTCTTCCAACTCTTTTTGACATTGGTCATGTCTATCTCCTTATTATTATCTTCTACCACCCATTAATTTTTTAGCCATCATTGTAGCATAATGTGGTACACCTTTAGACCTACCAAGTTTATCTTTTACTTTTGGTGTATCTTTATTTACTTGACTCATATTTGGACCAGCAACTTTAGTATAGTCTGTTTTAGTAGTTGACCCTTTTGTTTTTATTGGTCCTTCTTTTTTAAATGAATTAAACATACCTATAGACTTAAATGATTTGTCTCCACCATCAGCTAGGTTACCTGGTTTTAACTCACTTGAGTGCTTTCTAGCTTTATCTATACCAGGTGTTTTATCCTCTGGTTTAGGATATGTAGGTCCTGTCTTTGGACTTTTAACAGGTGAATAACCTTCAGCACCTTTTGTTCCTTTATAAGTCATTTGTGTTCTATCATTTGCAAACCTGCTTACTGTTTCTTTTTCTTTTAATTTCTTTGCTTTTTTATAAGCTTGTTTGCCTTTTCTAGTTGCTACACTTTGTCTATTTAAATCTACCATTACCCCTTTCTCCTTAATTTAGGTTGTTTATGTTTTTTAAATGTTATGTTACCTTTAGTAACTTTTTGGTTAAGAGGCTTAATCGTAGTAATCTGACTAGTCTTGGCAGTAGACAACAATTTTGCAACTTGTGTGCTAATTTTTTTCTTTTTCTTTCCATATTGTTCTGCGTGTATAAATGATTTAGTATTCTGTGTAGTGAAACTCAATATTTAGACCCTCCTGTTTTGTTAGAAGAGTGTCTACCATAGTTAGGGTATCTAATACCTTTAGCAATTTTCCAAGCATCTTGACTCATTCTACGTCTTTGAGTTACAGATATTTGTTCTGCTTTCTGATTAGCCATTTGTTTCAATGTTAAGAAACAAGCAGACTTGGCTTCATTAAGTAAGTATGTAAACATCTGTACTGGTAAGTCAGGAGTAAATGTATCTGACATTGTAAATGCTACTGACCTTTTACCATGACTCTGTGTCTTACTGTTTTGTAATGTAGACTCTAAAGTTTTTAAGTATGCATCCATTACAATAGTTTCATCATCAAAAGATGTAAAATACTGTGGACATTTATCATTAAGTATGTTAAGAGTAATGCCAGTAGTATCTGTAACTTTTTTTATGTTAGTAGCAGTACTATCTCTAGCATCTACTATATCCATAAAATCTTCTGGTAACTTATAATCTATCATTTGAAAGTTATCTTTATCTGTAGCTTTCTTTTTATTATTATACTTAATCCATTTTAAGTCAATAATATCTTCAGGTAACTTCATGTGAGTAGGTCTATCATCTGTACCACTAGCTGTTAATTTAAATAACTCATATAAGAATGCATAGTTCTTACCATCAATAATATTGTAGTAAGTAGTCTTAATTATCTGTGCTACTTGTAAAGCTTCTACACTATCATTAATGCTATTGACATCATCTGAATCCATATCAGATAAGATGTCTTGAGTCATTGCTAGTAAATTCATTTTAGCCATAATTTATCCTATGTTGCAGTTAGTGTTAATCCAACTTTTTGAAAGACCATATCACCAGAGGCTCCTGTATTTTGAGCATAGATTTCAAAGTAATCATTTGTAGCAGCATTATAAAAACAAGACCCAGCCATTTGAACTAAATCACCTGTAACAGAAGTTACAACTGATTGAGAGCCAGCAATAACAGTTCCATTCCTATGAATTGATACCATTATATCTCTATCTGCGCCTGAAGCTTGACTTACACTTACATCAAAATCAAGTTTTAATAATGTTGTTGCTGTTCCTGTGTATGTTAATCTAGCTGTAGTTGCTTCTGTAACTAAGCTACCATAACCTGAAGCTACTGTAGTTGGTGCTACTTTTGCAGTAGAACCACTATGAGCTAATGTATATGGAGAACCTGTATTGTAGAAATAAAACTTACCTTTTGGTAAAGCTAAACTATCTGTTGCTAGAGTAGACCATGCACCTGAACCAGAACCATTAGCAACATAGACAGTCTTATTAGATGCTGCCGACACTCCTTTAGGTTCATGCAAGTCTGCATTTGTAATGAGTTTATGTTGTATTGTCATAATGTTTCCTGTATTAAATTAGGGGTAAGCCCCGAAGGGCTCACCGAGGTATTACTTGTCGTATGCGAATTCTACGACACATCTTGCTTTACCAGTTAACAAATCGTCAGCTGACTTATCTACGATAAGTTGACCTGGATTTGCACCGATGCTTTTACCAATTAAAGCACCAGCACCGTTAACAACATTACCAGCTGTACCGATAGCTGTTTGAGTTGCCTCATCAGCTTCGACTAAACCGTTAACGTCAATATCAGTACCATCTTTCTGCTCAAGACCAACTGTTAAGTCAGTAGTAGTAGAAGTAGATGTAAATGCTTCATCGATATAAAGAGTAGCAGACACAATAGATGCGTTTGCTGGGATTACTTGTGGTAGGTTGCTGTTAAGAGCAGCAGGCAAGTCATCATATGAGAAGTGCCATTCTGCGGACTTAACTACGCCCATTTTAGTAGACTCTTGACCACCATATTTATTCTTAGTAGTACGAGTACCATAATGATTTGCAACGCCACGAACTGGAGCCATTTCAATAGTCATAACTTTTCTCCTTAGTAAGTTGCTTCATCAGTTAATAGAACGCCTAGTGTATCAGCACGCTGAACACCAAACCCGAACCTAGAAGTAACCTGATATTTATCAGCTCTTTCTTCTTGGTCTCTCCAACCTTCTGTTTCTGGAGCACGTCTCCATGCATGCATAACAGGCTTACATGAATCATCTGCTACGCACATGAAGATGTTAGCCTTATCACCAACTTCAGCTGTATCATTAGCTAGGTCATATGCTGCACCGTTAATAGCTTCTGTTGCTGTAAGTGATGGTAAGAAGTTAGAAGTATAGATATCCCAACCCATAATGTTTCTTACGAAACGATGGTCTCTAGCAAAACCTTCGTTAAGAACACCCTGGAATTGCGGAGTATTATTAACTACAGATGTACTTGAGATTAATGTGTTAAGTGTTGCCTCTACGATAGGGTCAACAATTGCAATACGACCTGAAGCAGGTGCATTAGCTTTGTCAAACGCTAGTTTCATAGCTACAAAGTCGCCTAAAACAACATTTCTTGTTGATGCTCCAGCGCCACCAGCTACAAAACGGTGAGGTCTATTATTAACTAAGTTAAGATTAGCTGCTGTTTGTCCGCCATTAGCGACAGCTAGAAAACGTCCTTCGTGGTTTTCACCAAGAGCACGTGTAGATTCCATAGCTCTCATAGCCATGAGTGTATCTACTTGTGAACCATCTTCACGTAGGTCATCAGTAACTTTCCATGCATCACCGATATAATCAGTAATAGATAGAGTAATGTTACCAGTGTCTATGTTAGTAAAGTTCAATGGTGTATCTTCAGCTGCATCTTGAAGTGTTACAGTACCAACTGTTTTAATGTTTAGT
>TARA_R110002050_G_scaffold300804_1_pt1 | contig 17264 bp, 16 predicted proteins | sample TARA_R110002050 | Tara Oceans TARA_R110002050 (sample SAMEA4396988) | marine metagenome | biome: Polar Biome; feature: [DCM] deep chlorophyll maximum layer (ENVO:01000326); material: water (ENVO:00002006), including particulate matter (ENVO:01000060) such as... | depth 25 m
AATGACAAAAATGGTATTATGAATGAATACGGACATTCAAAATATGATTATTTAAATACCCCTAAACTATTCGCTTATTAGTTTTTTTATCATTCAAATAATAACTTAAAGCCCCAGAAGGACATGCTTTAACCTGCTTTACCATTTCATCAGTTGTAGCGGCATCTATTTTAATCCATGGTTTTTCTTTCGGTTTAAAAACATCTGGCAACCCTTTTACACAAACTGCCGAATGAATACATTTTCCGGGCTCCCAAACTATAGTAATCTCACCATTTGTATAATTCATTTTTTTACTCATACCCTTTTTTTGCTCTTTTTTTTATAAATATACAAAAAATGAAATAATATAATATCTACAGTTTCAGTCTTCCTTTCTAAACTTATAATCCTTATTTTTGTTACAAACGATAAAACAATTCACATTGTCCAACTATCAATTAGATCTTGAATTTGCTAAAATTCAAGATAAAAATGACCCATTATCTTCTTACAGAGATCAATTTCATATTCCCAAGGATTCTAATGGAAATGATTTGATCTATATGACCGGTAACTCACTTGGATTACAACCAAAAACAACCAAGAACTATATAAACCAAGAATTGGAAGACTGGGCAAATTTAGGTGTTGAAGGCCATACCAATGCCAAAAATCCTTGGTTAAAATACCATGAACTTTTAACTGAAAGTATGGCTAACGTGGTTGGAGCAAAACCCATAGAAGTAGTGGTCATGAATACGTTGACGGCAAATCTTCATTTTATGATGGTGTCGTTTTACCAACCTACTAAAACGCGTTATAAAATTTTAGTGGAAGCCGATGCTTTTCCCTCTGACAAATATGCTGTTGAATCGCAATTACGTCATCATGGTTTTGATGATGAAGAAGGACTGATTCTGTGGAAACCTCGAAAAGGTGAAGAATTAGTAAATTATGATGATTTAGAATCTATTTTCAAAACCCATGGTCATGAGATTGCTTTGGTAATGATTGGTGGTGTAAACTATTATACCGGACAATATTTTGACTTAAAGCGCATTGCATCCCTTGGACATAAATATGGCTGTATGGTAGGGTTTGATTGTGCACATGGCGCAGGAAATGTAGAGCTTAACCTGCATGAATCTGGAACAGATTTTGCCGTTTGGTGTACCTATAAGTATTTAAATTCCGGCCCAGGAAGTTTAGCAGGATGTTTTGTTCATGAGCGTCATGCTTATAATAAAAATCTCAATAGATTTACGGGTTGGTGGAGTCATAACAAAGATACGCGTTTTAGAATGCGAGATGATTTTGACCAACTTCCGGGTGCCGAAGGTTGGCAATTAAGCAATCCCCCTATTTTGTCCATGGCGGCGATTAAATCATCATTAGATATGTTTAATGACATAGGAATTAAAAAATTAGTTGAAAAATCTAATAAGCTGACTGGTTATTTTGAGTTTTCAATTAACGCGCTTAATAATAAACACATCAAAATTATCACGCCGAGGAATCCTGAAGAACGCGGATGTCAACTCTCCATTCAAGTAAAAAACGCAGATAAATTATTACATCAAAAATTAACAGAAGTAGGAGTTATTAGCGATTGGAGAGAGCCAGACGTGATACGATGTGCTCCGGTACCACTATATAATTCATTTCAAGATGTATATAGAATGGTTGAAAAATTAAAAGAAGTTTTAAAATAAACACCCACCTTAATCCTCCCTCAAGGGAGGGATTGTCCCCTTGAGGGGACTTTAGAGATGTAAAAGTAACAAAATGAATAACAACGATAAAAAAGTCCTCTCCTTTGGAGAGGATTTAGGAGAGGCCGAACAAAACATATTGATTATAGGTGCTGGCCTTTGTGGGTCGCTCCTAGCCTTGCGCTTAGGACAAAGAGGCTACAATGTAACCGTTATGGAAAAACGTCCAGATTTAAGAAAAGTGCAAATTAGTGCTGGACGTTCAATCAATCTGGCATTTTCTGATCGTGGCAATAAAGCCATGAAACTCGTTGGTATTGAAGATAAGGTGAAATCACTGTGCATCCCTATGAATGGACGGATGATACATGATAAAGAGGGTAATACATTTTTATCCAATTACAGCGGAAGATCGTATGAATATATCAATTCCATTTCTCGTAGCGGACTCAATGTGCTATTGCTGGATGAAGCCGAAAAACATGAAAATGTCTCTATTTATTTTAATAGAAAATGCAAATCTGTCGATTTTGAAAATACAACAGTGTTATTTTATGATTACGAATCAGAAACCGATTTCGTTGAAGATGCCGATGCCATTTTTGCAACCGATGGTGCTGGTTCAGCTATGCGAAAAAGTTACTTTTTGGATAAAAATTTCCTATTCAGTTTTTCCCAAGATTATTTAACACATGGTTACAAAGAGTTGTCCATTCTACCAACAGAAACCGGTAATTACAAAACCTATAAAAACGCCTTGCATATTTGGCCCCGTGGATCTTTTATGATGATTGCCCTACCTAATTTAGATGGCAGTTTCACGGTCACTCTTTTTTTAAGCTATGATGAAGGTGCGTATAATTTCAATAATCTTACAACACCTAAAATGGTCACAGATTTCTTCCAAAAAGAATTTCCTGATGCCCTTGCCTTAATGCCCAATCTGGTAGACGATTTTTTCAAAAATCCAACATCACCTTTAGGAACCGTAAAATGTTCTCCTTGGCACTATAAAGGCAATACCTTGCTTATGGGAGATGCGGCCCATGCCATTGTACCCTTTTATGGACAAGGTATGAATGCCTCTTTTGAAGATGTTGTTGAATTTGATAACATTTTAGACAACTTCAAGAATCCAACTTCAAAAAGCGATTGGGAAACTATTTTTAAAGCCTATGAAAGCACCCGTAAAAAAGACACCGATGCCATTGCCGATTTGGCCATTGATAATTTTCATGAAATGAAAGCACATGTTAATAATGACTTATTCAGGAAAAAGCGTAATTTAGAAATGGCATTGGAAAAGCATTTTCCAAAAGAGTATTCATCAAAATATTCATTGGTAACATTTAATGCAACCATAGGTTATAGAGAAGCCATGTTAAAAGGACGTGCGCAAGATAAGGCCCTTTTAAATATGTTGGCAGATGGTGATATCTCAACGAAGTCTATCTTGAGCGAAGCCGAAAGGCTCGATGGGACAAAAAATGAATTAAAAAAGATATTGGATAGAGTAAAACAAGAAACCGAAGCCATTTTAGAAGATGATAGAATTGCAGGGTTACATTAAAGTTGGATGTTGGATGTTGGATGTTAGATGTTAGATGTTAGATGTTAGATGTTAGATGTTAGAAAAAGTACAAACAAATAAGTTAAGTCCCAAATCAATTCAGGGAATTGAACATTGAAATGCAGAATATAAAAATTAAATCGTCAAGAATTTTTGAAGCCTTGGAAAAAATTTAGATTTGATTTTTGGTTTTCTTCTGAGATAACAGAAGAAAAATTCCTCATTTCAATATGATTTTTTGGTTCGTTTTGTATTAAGACAAAATGAACAATTAAAAAAAGAATAACAATATAAATTATGAGTAACAAAAATAATAAGGTTTCTACTTCCGAAGGAACTAACATAACCCCAAGAGGCGCATACCCACATACCAGACGTGTAGGCGATTTTATATTTGTTTCGGGAACTAGTTCCCGACGCGCAGACAACACCATAGCTGGCGTTGATATTATTGACGACATGGGCACAAAACGTCTGAATATTGAAGTGCAAACACATGAAGTGTTGCGAAACATTGAAAAGAATCTAGCAAAAGAAGGTGCTACTTTAAAAGATGTGGTTGATGTGACCTCCTTTTTAGTGAATATGAATGATTTTGCTGGTTACAACAAAGCTTATGCAGAATTTTTTAATGCCACGACAGGACCTACACGAACCACGGTTGCCGTCCATCAATTACCACATCCAGATTTAGTGGTTGAAATTAAAGTAATGGCTTATAAGAAAAAATAATTAATTTGTCTTTCCGCACTTGATGTGGAATCCATCAAAGCTGAATTTAAATAAAAAGATTCCTGCCTTCGCAGGAATGACAATTATGAACATCAAAAACTACATAAACGGTCAATTTGAAAACCCCATCAATAATGAATGGTTGGACAACTATTGTCCTGCCAATGGTGAGGTTTATGGAATACTCCCAAACTCGTCCAAAGACGATGTAGAAAACGCTTATATTGCTGCACAGTCTGCGTTTCCAATTTGGTCTCAAACAACCATCGAAGAACGTAGTAGAATCCTAATAAAAATTTCAGAACTGATTGAAGCCAATTTGCAACGCTTTGCAGAAGCCGAAAGTAAAGACAATGGCAAACCAATTGGTTTAGCAAAATCGGTCGACATACCAAGAGCCGCCAGTAATTTTCGCTTTTTTGGAAATGCCATTACCCAATTTGCAAGTGAAAGTCATGAAAGCATTGGTCAACAAGCCATCAATTACACCTTACGTCAACCTATAGGTGTTGTAGGTTGTATATCACCATGGAACCTTCCTCTCTATTTATTTACTTGGAAAATTGCCCCAGCCATAGCCGCTGGAAATTGTGTGGTTGCCAAACCTAGTGAAGTTACTCCAATGACCGCCTATTTATTAGGAGAAATTTGTACAGAAGCTGGCTTACCAAAGGGTGTTTTAAACATTGTACATGGACTGGGAACAACAACAGGGCAAGCCATTGTTGAACACCCTGATATTAAAGCTATTTCATTTACGGGTGGAACAGCAACAGGAGCGCACATTGCAAAAGTAGCAGCGCCTATGTTCAAAAAACTATCGTTGGAATTAGGTGGGAAAAATCCAAATATCATTTTTGCTGATTGTGATTATCAGGATATGTTAAAAACCACGGTGCGTTCATCATTTTCCAATCAAGGGCAGATTTGTTTATGTGGAAGTAGGATTTTTGTTGAAGCTACTATTTATAAAAGGTTCAAAAAAGATTTTGTTCAAAAAGTGAAACAACTTAAAGTTGGACACCCTTCAGAAGAATCCACTGATATTGGTGCGTTGGTTTCAAAATCACACCTAGAAAAGGTTTTACAATACATTAATATTGCAAAACAAGAAAACGGAACCGTTCTTTGTGGTGATAACAAAGTAACACTTAAAGACTATGAAAATGGCTATTATTTAGAGCCTACGGTGATTGAAGTTATAACCGATGACTGCAGAATAAACCAAGAAGAAGTTTTTGGTCCTGTAGTAACCATTATGCCATTTAATTATGATGACGAGGTTTTACAAATGGCGAATAAAGTAAAATATGGATTATCTGCAACTATCTGGACGAATGACTTAAAACGAACCATGCGGATGAGCAATCAAATTCAAGCAGGCATTATTTGGGTAAATACATGGATGTTACGGGATTTACGAACACCTTTTGGTGGTGTAAAAGCATCAGGAGTTGGAAGAGAAGGTGGGTTTGAAGCCTTACGTTTTTTTACCGAAGCTAAAAATGTATGTGTAAAATATTAATACCATCTTAATCTTCCCAAAGGGAAGAAACTTGGGTAAGAAAATAAATATCAACTTAAAAACAATCCCCTTTCCTTTGGAAAGGGTTAGGGATAGGAATGAATTTAAACTTAAAAAACAAAAATGCCCTAGTCTGCGGAAGTACGGCAGGTATTGGCAAAGCAACCGCAACAGCACTAGCTTATGAGGGTGTCCATGTAACATTGGTTGCCAGAAACAGAGACAAATTAAAAGAGGTATTAACAGAACTCCCCAATAGTGAAAAGCATAGTTTTATTGTAGCCGATTTTTCAAACCCAAGAGACTTGCAAGAACAAGTCATAAAATTTATTGAAAAACAGCATGGGTTTCATATCCTTATAAATAATACTGGAGGCCCAAGAAGTGGTGAGATTTTAAATGCCAGTTTAGAAGAGTTTGATAATGCGTTTACACAACATTTAAAGTGCAACCATGTATTAACACAAGCGGTGGTTCCGTTTATGAAAGAAGCTGGGTTTGGTAGAATTATAAATATTATTTCTACTTCGGTTAAAGAGCCAATTCCTGGTCTCGGCGTAAGTAATACCATTCGAGGCGCCGTTGGTAATTGGAGTAAAACCTTATCGATTGAACTGGGTTCTTTTGGTATTACCGTAAATAATGTATTGCCTGGTTTTACCGAAACGAATCGACTGACCGAAATTATTAAAATCAAGGCTACTAAAGAAGAAACCTCTGTTGAGGAGATGGCAGAAATAATGAAAAATTACAGTCCTTCAAAACGGTTTGCTCAACCAGAGGAAACAGCCAATGCCATTGTATTTTTAGCAAGTGAAGCCGCTGGATACATTAACGGAATTAATCTTCCAGTTGATGGTGGAAGAACAAAATCTTTGTAACTTTATAACAAATAACCGTCATTACGAGGAATGAAATGACGTGGTAATCTCTTCAAGAATAAAGATTGCCACAGCAAATAAAAATTTGCTTCGCAATGACATCATAAACAATGAATGATGAGCAAATTAGTTTCCCCTTTAAATTTTAAGGCCTGGATTGAAAAAAACAGACCCTTACTAAAACCCCCAGTTGGTAATAAAGTGGTTTGGAAAGACGGTGATTTTATTGTTATGGTTGTTGGTGGACCAAACAATAGAAAAGATTATCATTACAATGAAACGCCTGAGTTTTTCTACCAAGTAGAGGGTGATATTGTATTAAAAATAATTGATAAAGGCACACCTAAAAATGTGCATATTAAAGAAGGTGATATTTATTTATTGCCGCCTAAAGTCCCGCATTCCCCGCAACGAGGTGCCAATACCGTTGGTCTAGTTATTGAATATAAACGGCCAACAGGTATGCGAGATGCACTGCTTTGGTTTTGTGAAAATTGCGTAACAAAACTGTATGAAGAAGATTTTACGGTAGAAAATATTGAAACCGATATGCCAAAAATATTTGACAAATATTATGGTGATTTAAAAAAGAGAACCTGTCCAAATTGTGGTAGCACAATGGAGCCCCCTAAAAAATAAAAATTGATTAAAAGCCCCTTTGTCCTCTGGACATTTCCCCAAAGGGGAAACGAAACACTTTTAAAAAATGAAAGATAACCATAAGAGTTCTCTCCCTTTGGGAGAGTTAGAGAGGGCTAGAAAACTTCGCATTAACGGCCATTCACACTTATTGCCATATCCTGAGGAAATTCCTGATTTCATGCGAGAAAAAGGTATTTTTTGGGTCGATAAAGATCGTAAATTCATGCTACAAAAAGATTGGAGCAGACCGGTAACGGACTCAAGTTTCTTTTTACATGAAAAACTGGAATGGATGGAGCGCTTTAAGATTGATCATGCGGTTGTTTTAAATTTATCGCAGCTTTATGGAAATGGGTTGCGCGTTGAAGAAATGAAACAAGCCCTTCGGTTTCAAAATGATTTTAATGCCCGTATCCAGCATGAAAACCCAAATAAGTTTACCTGTGGATTTGTGGTTCACCCGGGATTTGTTAGAAGTGCCTGTTGGGAAATAGAGCGCTGTGTTGAAACTCATGGTATGCTGCTTTTATGTTTACCAACACATTATATGGATACTATTGGCACCTGGCGCTGTATTTTTGATGAGGAAAATGAGCCTATTTTTGAATTGGCAAACAAATATAATCTCGCCGTAGAAATTCATCCTTATGATGGTGAAAAATTTATAAAACTTGAAAATACCTCATGGCGATTTCACTTGATTTGGATGTTGGCGCAATGTGCGGATGCCTATCATTTTTTAACCCTAAATGGATATCAGGAAAAATATCCCAATATGCGTACCTGTTTTGCTCATGGTGGACAATTGGCACAAATTAATTTGGGACGTCGTATTCAAGGATTTGATGGCAGGCCAGATTTGTTTAAAGGTAAACATCATCCAAGAAAAGCCGTTGGCCATAAAAATATTTTTTTTGATACCTTAGTACACGATACTGGTTCATTGGAATTGTTGATTAAAAATCAAGGTGCCAACCAAGTGCTTATGGGATTGGATGACCCGTATCCTTTAGGTGAAATGGAAAGCATTAAGCAATCCTCTTATCCTGGAAAAATATTGGATCTAGCGATGGAGCGCAAAATCATTTCGGAAACCGAGCGTGATGGTATTTGGGAAGACAATGTGATACAATGGTTATGTGGTGATGATGAAGATGCCAAACAAAAATTACTTAATAGAATTTTAGGTTAATAAATAACGTATGTCTTCTCGAGCGCAGTCGAGAGGTCGTTTTCATAACTTACATTAAATAGGTCTCGACTGCGCTCGACCAAACAGAAAAATGCACTTTATTACAGAAAAATTAGACGATTATATAGTATCTCATTCTGAAGAAGAGCCTGAACTTTTAAAACAACTTAGTAGGGAAACCTATCAAAAAATACTGCAACCACGTATGTTAAGTGGTCATTATCAAGGCAGGATTTTAAGCTTGTTGTCAAAAATAATCAATCCAAAAAACATATTGGAAATTGGCACCTACACGGGCTATTCGTCGTTATGTTTAGCGGAAGGCATGCAAACTAATGGTGAATTACACACGATTGACATTAATGAAGAATTAGTCGAATTCCAGCGTAAGTACTTCGACAAATCAATTTATGGAAAACAAATAGTTCAACACCTGGGAAATGCCTTAGATATTATTCCTAAGCTTAAAATAACGTTTGACCTCATTTTTATTGATGCTGATAAAGAAAACTATTCGAATTATTTTAACCTTGTTATGGATAAATTAAACAAGGGAGGTGTTCTTTTATCTGACAATGTACTATGGAGCGGAAAAGTAATTGAACCGTTACAACCAGATGATATCTCAACAAAAGCAATTATTGAATACAACGACTTATTAAAATCGGATGACCGAATTGAGACAGTTATCTTTCCTGTAAGAGATGGTTTAACGATAAGCAGGAAGAAATAAAATTAAGAAGCTATTTCTAAAACTTTTACGCCTTTAAATGTAGTTTTCTTACGTTCTATTAATTTGGAAATTGTTTTGAAAAACACCTCATTATCAAATGGTTTTGTAATAATATCATCAAATCCAATTTCGTCTTGAGTTTTTCTAATGTCATCAATATTAGAAGCCGTTAATGCAACAATTGGAATGTTGCTATCTAACTTTTTAATCTCTTTAGTAGCTTCGTTACCGTCCATAACCGGCATGTTAATATCCATCAAAATAAGATCGTATTTATTGCTTTTAAAAGCATTTAATGCTTCCAGGCCATTTTGTGCAATATCGCAATTGTAATTCTCCTTTTTTAATAGATTACTGGTTACAATTTGATTGATTTTATTGTCTTCTGCAATCAGAATTTTAAAACTATTGGAATTTGCGGTTGTAAATATATTATTTAATTTTTTTCGTTTTTGGTCTTTAATGGCATTTTCGTCAATTTTAAAAATTACATTGAAACAAAAATTGGAACCAAGCCCTAAATCACTTTCCAGCTCAATTTTGCTATCAAATAATTCAATTAGCTTTTTTGTGACCGAAAGACCAAGACCAGTTCCTTGATAATTCATGTTAATATTTTCATTTAATTGTGAAAAATTTTCAAATATTACAGTTTGTTTATCTTTTGGGATACCCTTACCATCATCTTCAACTTCAAACCGGATAGTTACATTTTCAGTATCTGAATTTAAGAAAATTGCCCGTACATTAATAGTGCCATTTTCTGTGAATTTTATACTATTCCCAATTAAATTAAACAAGATTTGGGTTAACCGTATTTTATCGCATTCAACAAATTCCGGTAGTTCATCATCATAAGAAATATGAATTTGGTTATTTGATTCTTCCAATCTATACTCAAAAGAATCGACAATATTTTGAATAAGCGACTTTAATTTAACCGATACATTATTAAGTTCAAATGCGTTCGATTCTATTTTTCCTACTTGTAAAATGTCGTTTATTAAATTTAACAAATAATCACCTGAGTACTTTAATGACTTTAAATATTTGGTATCACGTGCTGAAAAATTATTATTCTTTATCATTAAGCTTGTCAAACCAACGACTCCATATAACGGTGTTCGCAATTCATGTGATACATTAGAAATAAATTTTGTTTTTAATCTTGAAGATTCTTCGGCCATTTCTTTAGCAGCTTCTAATTTGTTGTTTTGAGTTGCAAGAATTCTACTTAATTTTCTCTTTGAAGTATATATAATCAATAGCGCTATAAATGAAACTAGCAATAATATTGCCGTAAACGTCATATAAACATTAAAGTTTTTTGCTTCTTCTGTGATTTTCTCTTGAAGCATCCTTCCTTCATTTGCCCATTTGGCTTCTTGTTTATATAATTCAATATATAACTTAGAATTAATAATGTTTTCTTGTTTTATTTTTTCTTCATTTATATACTTGTCCCTAGCTATATCATTTCTTTTTAACATTGCATATGCCAAATCACTTTGCCCTGTCGCTTCTAATGAAATAGAATATTCTTTACAGATCTTACTTATTAATAAGTTATTGTCTTTATTTTCGGTTTCAAATTTTACAGCATTTAATGCAATTTCAAACCTGTCATTCGCCAAATTATAGAGTTTCCTTTTTAAATATAAATCTCCATAATAATAATTAAATTGACTCTTATAATAGTAGTTAAATGGTAATTTAGTTAAATTATCTTGAGCTTTTAATAAGCAAATTGTGGCTTCATTAAGTTTGCTGTTGTCCAAATATAACGCACTGAGATTGATGTATATCTGAAACAAGAGGCTTTGTCCAATATTACCATTCTTTACATCTTCTGGTTCAATCTTTAATGCATATTCAGCAGCCTTTTCAAAAAACGGCACTGCACTCAAAGAATTTTTATTTAAGATCTCTAACTCTCCTAGGTTTAAATAAGAAGTAGATGTTAAATAATTATCACCTATTTTTTTGGAATGTTTTTGCATCTTTAAAAAACTTGCTTTGGCATTCTCATATTTTTGCGTTTGCAAATAAATTTTGCCAAGAGTAAAATTAGCAAGAGCGTTTCCATAATCATCATTAAGTGAATCTGATAATTGCCTAGCTTGATTTGCTTTATTAAAAGATTTTAATATGTCGTTCGCATTAATATAATTTGTAGCTATAATATTAATGCTATCAATTTGATTAATAACCTGACGCTCACTTTGACCAAAAGAAAAAGAAAAAACAAGCAAGAAACTGAAAAGTGAGAAATTTTTCATAAGTCGATCAATATAGGTTTGGGACACCCAAGCTAAAAAGAATAATCGATTTGTTAATTTTATTGATTTATATATTTGTTAAAGCGATACCTTTTTACGATAAAAAAAGAAAGATTGCAAAAAAAATCGATGAAATGACAGCAAATGAACTATAGTTTTCGTTTAACGGAACCCGTAAAATCTTCTATATTATCTTTAACCTTTTTAATTTCATCACTAATTTCTTTGGTAAAAGTAGGGTCAATGCCATTTTTTTCGGCGCTTTTAGTGATTTCATTCTTTATATCGTTGGTGGCATCCTTAAGAGTTCGCATGCCTTTGGCCAGTCCTCTAGCAATTTCCGGTATTTTATCGGCACCAAAAACCATGACAACAATAAAGAGTATGAATGCTATTTCGGCACCGCTAATAAATAAAAATGTAGCTTGATGTATCACGATGCAAATATACTAAGTGTTTTACAGGAAATTTAAAAAAGACCAATAAAAAATTTCTTGAAACTGACTAAAGGAGGCAGAGCCATCGAAGAATTATCCAGATTAAAAAATAATAGGCTTCTCACATTATTGTATTTTAGATTTACTTTTAAATTTATCGAAATCACTTTGTTCTATTTTCTTTGGCCATGAGTTATTGCTGGTATCCACATCGGCAGTTTCTAAATTAGGATCAACAATAATGCTGATAATTTCTTTCTCAGAAGCAATACCTTTGCTCACTTCTCTATCATTTAAACGCCAAATCTCTGCTGGATAAGTCGCCATGCTTTTTGTGCCATCAGCATAAGTGTACTCAACAATAATAGGCATCACTAATCCTCCTGGTTTTTCAAAAGTAACGTTATAAAAATATTTTGGGTTTTTTATAGCTTTACGTTCTTCTGGAGTGAAATTATCCATAAGATATTCCTTTAATGAAACAGAATTATCTAACAGATTTCCTTCTTTTAAGTTTTCAGTAAAACCCTCACTTCCTTCTTCAACCATATATACCATAGGCACTAACTGACCGCTGCTGTAATTATATCTTTGCTCTGATGAAACGTAATATTTCTTAACTCCTTTTACGCCAATATCCACCCAATCTGTGGTATAAAACCATCCTCTCCAAAACCAGTCCAAATCCATAGCGGAGGCATCTTCCATGGTTCTAAAGAAGTCTTCTGGAGTAGGATGTTTAAACATCCATCTGTGTGCATACTCTTTAAAAGCAAAGTCGAACAATTCATGCCCCATCACAGTTTCCCTTAAAATATTTAAAGCAGTTGCAGGTTTCCCGTAGGCATTTTCACTAAAATTAAAAACGTTTAACCCTTTAGACATAATGGGGGCTATAAAATCTTGATCGCCTCCCATATAGGGTACAATGTTTCTTGCAGGACCTCTTCTAGAAGGATATATTTTATTGTTTGGAGACAGTGCTGCGGGGTGATTTTTACCAAAATCTTGTTCTGCAATATATTGAACAAAACTATTTAATCCTTCATCCATCCATGTCCATTGACGCTCATCACTATTTACAATCATTGGGAAAAAGTTATGGCCAACTTCATGTATAATCACACTCATCATACCATATTTAACACGGTCGCTATATGTTCCGTTTTCATTAGGTCGCCCATAATTCCAACAAATCATAGGATATTCCATGCCCTGATTTTTTGCATGTACCGAGATAGCCTTTGGGTACGGATAATCAAAAGTCATGTTTGAATACGACTTTAAAGTACTTGCTACTGTAACTGTAGACCATTCTTCCCACAAAGGATTTCCTTCTTTTGGATATAAAGACACTGCCATCACATCTTTATCACCAACTTTCACAGCCATCATATCCCAGATAAATTTCCTAGACGTTGCAAAAGCAAAATCACGAACCATTTGAGCTGACATTCTCCAAGTTTTTTTATCGTTTGAAATGGTTTTCTCTGCTACTTCAGCCTCTGCTTGTGTTACAATTAAAACAGGCTTATCATACGTTTTTTTGGCTTGTTCGTAGCGATCCATCATTACTTTTGTAAAAACTTCTTTTCTATTCATCAAAATTCCAGTACCGTCTAAAATAAAATCGGCAGGAACCGTAATGTTTACCTCAAAATTTCCAAATGGCAAAGCGAATTCATCTCTTCCCCAAAACTGCGAATTTTGCCAACCTTCAACATCGTTATACACTGCCATTCTTGGGTAAAATTGGGCAATTTCGTAGGTTCTGTTACCATCTTTAGGGAAATATTCATACCCAGATCGATCTCTTAAAGGCACATGGTCGTTAATATTATACCACCATTTTATGTTAAAGGAGAATTTCTCTCCATGTTTAAGCACCTTGGGTAAATCCACGCGCATCATGGTGCCATTAATCATGTAGTGTAATGGTGTGCCATTTGTTTCTTCAACTAACTGAATGTTAAAACCACCATCAAATGGCTCTTTCATATATTCAGAAACAAAACTGGCAGGTTGTTGAAGCGGCACTATTTCACTACTTTCTATTAATGGCGATTTGGAGTTTTTAGCACGTTTATTTTGATCTAATTGTACCCACAAGTAACCTAAATCATCGGGTGAATTATTGGTATAGGTAATCGTTTCAAAACCAGATAGTTTTTGAGTTTTATCATCGAGTTCCACTTCCATTTTATAATCGGCTTCCTGTTGGTAATAGGCACTGCCCGGTGCTCCAGATGCTGCTCGATACATATTAGGTGTTGAGAACGCATCATACAATTGCCTGAATTTGTTGGTATTAACATGTCCTGGGGTTTTTTCAGTCGATGTTTGATCCTGAGCTTGAGCGAAAAGACTTCCTGTAATTAAAGTTAAAGAAAGAAAATAATAAAGGCTTTTTTTCATGTAGAACTTTATAGTTAACGTAATTATTTATGCTTTTTACTTGCAATCTTTAATTATTTGATGCAAAAAACGCACAATATTAAGGAATATAATAATTATTAACGTGCTATTTAATTAAAATTTAACACCAATTGATTGTCTTGCACGGTAAGGATGAAACTCTTTTGTTTTGAATTAATATTTGTTTTTATGATATTCTTTTGATCCTCAAAAACATCGAACAAAACTTTATTTGAAACCTCAATAGAAGAAATTTCTTTTACGTTATCAATTTCTAAATAACAACGCATAATATCTAAATCATAATCTTTACCTATAAAAAGCAGATTCGTGTCTTGACCGCTAATTTTTATTCTTAATTTATCCTTTAAATAGCTTTCGATATACTCATTCACATTTTTAGATTCATTTTTTCCAGCGAGGGTTATATTTTTATCATAGCGTTGCCGTAAAAGATTTTCAAAATCATCAATAAAAATCCTAGTTGTAATTTGAACGGTTTGTTTCTCTTTTATATAGTCAATTTGAGTGACGCTTATATAATATTTATGAATGCTTGTAAATGCCATTACCGGCAATACAAAAAACAATAAAAGTATTCTTAAAGATTTCATTTTTGATCTACACCAATGCCATGGCTAAGGTAATTTATTTTAAGTGTCAAAAAGCATCCCAAAGTGAATTACTCTTTATTCGCATTTAGGTTATTTTGATACTGTTTGTATTTCATTCTTAAAAATATCAATATTTTAAAATCGCTTTGGTTTTTACAATACTTTATAAAGTTTTCATCTTCAGCACAGAAATAAAAAAAATCCATGACCAAATCATCTTCCAATGGATTGGACATCAAAAAATCTTTAGACAACCGCGCTTTAACTCCATGAAGAAGCTCGTCATTTTCTTCAAGTGCAATGTGCTGTTTTAACATTTTGGTTCTTCCTGTGATGGCGTTTATTATTGGGTTTAAAGGAATTGCCCCGGTTAAAGGTGAATACCATTTTAATTTTTGCCCATTTGATCCAGTAGTAGCCTCATTTAATCGTCGTTCACTTTGCGTTTTAATTTTTCCTGTATAACCAGGAATACCCACATCGTAAAAATTAATTGGAGGATCGCCTTTAACATTACCTACATCGGACATTAAATCTCCTGTTAAAACTTTACCGACAATAACTTCATCTAGCACATTTACCTGTTCTTCTAAAAAAACCCTTAAGGCTTTAAACACAATCATGTATTTATCTACAATTATTGTTTTTGTTTTATGCTGAATAGAAGAAAATAATATGGTATCATTCAACTTAGCAGAAATTGTAAATTCACCATTAACATCGGATATAGTAAAAACTTGAGCTGTTTTATTAATAATATTTATGTTTTCAACATCCAGTTTACTTTGAATTTTACCAAGTATTTCAATAGATTGTGAGCTTATGGTTTGAAAATTAAAGATAGATGCAAATACGATAACAAATTTAATCTTTGGTATCATTTAATTTTAAAAACAATTTGCGCTGCTCCAACAAATAGTTCATCAGTTTTAATTCGTTTTCAGGCTTACATAACTCGTGATCAATTTCATTTGACTCTAAAAAATCAATAAAGTTATACACTTGTTCTCCTGGAACATTAAACATTTTTTGTATCATAGCAGGAGAATAAACATGTACTAACTCTAATGATTTTTCTTTTTGTTCAATCTCGTCATTAATAGTTGATTTTGTTTTCGATTTAAAAATCGATTTAAAAACCTCGCCAACATTAAGGGCGTTGTACAATTGATATTTGTTTACACTAGCATTTAAATCATTGGAAACCACGGTATTATCCAACGATCTATCAATTTGTTCCAATGCTCCCACACCACCTATATCTATAATAAACCTTGATGGTTTTTTTACGTTCTCTATATCTGAACCTAAATTTCCTGAAAGCCCTATTGATAATAACACAGCATCCAGTTGATTAACCTGCTCGACTAAATAGATTTTTATTGTTTTTGTCTTGATAACTGTTTCATCTACTACTACAATCGTGGGTTTAAATTGTAACGCAGAAACTTCAATGCGGTCATTTACAGTTGCTTTAATAATAAACTCACCGTTATTATTGGTTATGGTTCCTTTATTTGAAGACACATTAAAAACAGAAATACCTTCATTCTCATTATTTTCAGAAAGAATGATCCCGTTTATTTCAATACGCTGATTAGTCTGACTCCAAAGAAAACTCAAAGAAAACCCAAAAACCCAAAAAAGCAATAATTTTTTCATATACTTATACCTATCTTAAAGGTATAAAGAACGTATATCTATTCCTAAATAAAATCAAAAAAGTGTTTAAATTTTTGTTAAAACTTACAATTAACTACTTTTACCTAAAGTAATTTTCAATGAAACATATCATTATCGCAAGTACTTCCACTGTTTACGGAGGTGATTATTTAGCTTATATTTTAGATGATTTAAACACTTTTTTTAATCAAGCTAATGAAATTCTTTTTATTCCATATGCTAGACCTGGTGGCATGTCGCATGATGCCTATACAGAAAAAGCAAGAGTGGCTTTTACTAAAATAAATAAATCGGTTAAAGGCATTCACACCTTCGAAAATCCTACAATAGCTATTAAAAAAGCGCAAGCCATTTTTGTAGGTGGTGGCAATACCTTTGTATTACTTAATCAACTCTGTAAAAATAATTTATTACCCATTTTAAAAGAAGTAGTGACAAAAGGAACGCCATATTTAGGAACTAGTGCGGGAAGCAATATTTGTGGATTAAGCATAAAAACCACTAACGACATGCCCATAATGTATCCTCCAAATTTTAGCGCCTTAGGATTTGTTCCTTTTAATTTAAATCCACATTACATAGATCCTGAACCTAACTCAAAACATATGGGAGAAACGAGAGAAACCCGTATTCAAGAATTCCATGGTTTCAATCCACAACCTGTAATTGGATTGCGAGAAGGAAGCTGGTTGTTCGTTAAAGGATCTTCAATAGTCTTAAAAGGCACGCTTAGTGCTCGGGTTTTTGAACAAAACAAGACCCCTTACGAGGTATATCCTGAAGCTGAACTTAATACTATAAAATAAAACTCTAGACTAAAATATACTGATACAAAGAAAGCCCCATCTTTTTTGATGAAGCTTCTTG
>TARA_R110002050_G_scaffold290260_2_pt1 | contig 17250 bp, 19 predicted proteins | sample TARA_R110002050 | Tara Oceans TARA_R110002050 (sample SAMEA4396988) | marine metagenome | biome: Polar Biome; feature: [DCM] deep chlorophyll maximum layer (ENVO:01000326); material: water (ENVO:00002006), including particulate matter (ENVO:01000060) such as... | depth 25 m
GCCTGCTCTACATCTTTAATTTCCGAAATAACTCTTCTTAAAAGCATTTCATCCAATTCACCTAAGAAATCAGCGGCATCATCCGATTCAAGGTTTCGAACAATGGTTTCTGCAATTTCTTTTGGATTTAAACGATTTACCAACTTTTTTCGTTGATCCTCATCTAGCTCCATAATTACAGCCGAAGTATCCTCGTCATTTAATTGACTCAGTACTTTTTCCGCATCATCGACTGATAAATCATCAATAATTTCGGCAATATCGGCCACGTGAAGTTCCGCCAAAAATGCCGACAATTCCTTACTTTTTCCCTCTATCAATAGTGATTTCAGTACTTCTAGTAAGTCCATATCTTCTTCAAATTGCTCCATGATTCTGTAGTGAGGTCAAAAGTAGGTTTTTTATAGGAAGACGGATGTAAAAAGAACTCATAGGTTTTAGATTCTTAATCGTACCAGGTGTAGGTTAGTTACCAAATTTTGTTTTGCAATTGAGGTTTCGGGTCAAGTATTTACAAAGTACGTTAAGCGCTGCTTTTAACATTGGCAAAGTCGAAAAGACTTTGCCAATGTTGCAATCTCTTGTGTGATTATTTTTTTTGGCTAGCCAATGGCTTTCCAAACCATATCTTTCAATTCGGTCAACCCTTGTTGGGCTACCGATGAAATAAAAGTATATGGAATATCAATAGTCAATTCGGCTTCAATTGCCTCTTTGAGCTCGTCATCTAGCATATCAGTTTTGGTAATTGCTAGCACCCGTTTTTTATCTAATAATTCAGGGTTATATTTACGAAGTTCGTTCACTAACACCTCGTATTCTTTAGTGATGTCGTCCGTATCGGAAGGCACCATAAAAAGCAATGCGGAGTTACGTTCAATATGTCTTAAAAATCGTGTACCTAAACCTTTTCCTTCTGCCGCTCCTTCAATAATACCAGGAATATCTGCCATCACAAATGATTGGTCTCCACGGTATTTTACTACTCCCAAATTGGGCTCTAAAGTGGTAAACGCATAATTGGCAATTTCGGGCTTTGCAGCCGATATCACTGATAAAAGCGTTGATTTACCCGCATTGGGAAACCCAACTAAACCGACATCTGCTAAAAGTTTTAATTCTAAAACGCGCCATCCTTCTTCTCCATCTTCCCCTGGTTGAGCAAAACGTGGTGTTTGAAAGGTAGATGATTTAAAATGATCATTACCCTGACCACCACGGCCACCCTTAAACATTATGAATTCCTGCCCCGCCTCGGTTATTTCCGTAAGCGTCTCCATAGTATCAGGGTCTTTTACCACTGTACCCAATGGCACAGGTAAATAAATATCATCTCCGTCTTTTCCAGTACTAGTTTGCTGGCCGCCATGCCCACCTTCTTCAGCGCGGTTATGCACCTTAAATCGTAAATGAATTAACGTCCATACTTGAGGGTCTCCTATCAAGATAATATGACCTCCACGACCACCATCTCCTCCATCCGGGCCACCTTTAGCAGTTAGCTTATCTCTACGTAAATGCGTAGATCCGCCTCCTCCTTTACCAGATGCTCCGTAAAGTTTAACATAATCTACAAAATTGGTAGATTGTTTTTTTCTATTTCTGGAATAACTCACTTTAACAGTGTTAAATGGTAGACACTACAATTCACTTAGTTTTCCAAATGAAAAACTTCATCTACGATTGATTGAATAATACTTTTTATAAACCTAACCGATGGCTTCCACCAAACGATCAAAGATTTCAGATAATTCACCTACCCCATCAATGTGGCGCAGTTTGTTTTGATCTTCGTAAAAGTGTTTTAACGGAGCCGTTTTATCGTTGTATTCATTAATTCGATTCCAAACAATTTCTTCGGTAGCATCATCTGCTCTTCCACTTGTTTTTCCGCGATTTAATAAACGTTTCACCAATTCTTCATCCGGAACTTCAAGAGCCAAAACATGGTCCATTTTCATTCCTTTTTCAGCTAAAAAAGCGTCTAAAGCTTCTGCTTGAGCAACTGTTCTAGGAAACCCATCAAAAATAAATCCTGCTGCATTAGGTTGTTTTTCAACTTCCGATTTCAACATTTTTATCGTCACTTCATCGGGTACCAAATCACCTTTATCCATGTAGCTTTTAGCCAACATACCTAATTCTGTTTTTTGCCCGATATTGTAACGAAAAACATCTCCTGTAGAAAGATGATACAAATTATATTTTTCAACTAAGCTACCTGCTTGGGTACCTTTTCCAGCTCCCGGAGGGCCGAATAATACTAAATTAATCATTCACAAATTTTTAATCAGTAACCGTATATATTTGCTTGAGATTCCTTCCCAAACCATCATAATCTAACCCATAACCAATCACAAAGTCATCTGGAATTTCAAAGCCAACATAATCAATTGGAATTGTACCATTGTATTTTTCTGGCTTCAACAAAAGCGAACAAATTTTTACTTCATTCGGATTTAACGCATGCAATTGGTTCACCAATTCTTTTATGGTCCCACCGGTATCCACAATGTCTTCAATCACAATAACGGTACGTCCACTTACAGCCATAGTGGGGCCAATAAGTGTTTTCACCTTGGCGGTTGAATGCATTCCTGTGTACGAATTCATTTTTATGAATTGCAATTCACAATTAATATTTACCTCCTTCATTAGATCCGATGCAAACATAAAACTACCATTTAGCACCGCTAAAAAGAGGGGGTTTTTATACTTGTATTGTTCATTGATTTCAGTGGCAATTTCGCGCACTCGTTTAAGGATATCGGCCTCCGGTAGAGACACAGAAAAAGTCTTGTCGTGAACTTTAATTACTTCCATAGTCAAAATTGGATTTGCAAATGTACTACTTTCATTTATCGTGACATCCTAATTTCCGTAATACATATAAGGCAAAGTGTATATTTTATTCGTTTAAACCTTAACCTTACCTTATTGCGTATATCTTTGCTCCCTAAAATTACGTATGCAAAAGTCATTTACATCCAACCAATTTAAACTGGGGATTTTAGGAGGCGGACAACTAGGCCGCATGTTTATTCAGGAGGCAATCAACTATAATTTAGACGTTCATGTAATTGACCCTGACCCAAATGCACCTTGCAAGGATATTTCCACTTCATTTACAAATGGCAGTATTCAAGACTTCGATTCGGTGTATGAATTTGGAAAGGACAAGGATGTAATTACCATTGAAATAGAACATGTAAATGCCGATGCACTTCAAAAATTGGAAGATGAAGGGGTAAAAGTTTTTCCTCAACCCAAAATTTTGAAAATGATTCAAGATAAAGGGCTGCAAAAACAATTTTACGCCACCCACGGTATCCCTACTTCCGATTTCCATTTAATAAACAGCAAAGAAGAGATTGCTAGATATCGAAATGAATTTCCTTTTATGCAGAAAATGCGTAAAGGAGGTTATGATGGTAAAGGGGTAACGCCACTTCGCAACGATGCAGATGTCGACAAAGCTTTTGACGCACCCTCGTTATTGGAAAAATTAATTGATTTTGATAAAGAGATTAGTGTCATTGTAGCGCGTAATGAGGACGGAGAAATAAAATCGTATCCGGTAGTTGAATTAGAGTTTAATCCCGAAGCAAATTTAGTTGACTTCCTTTTTGCGCCAGCTAATTTAGCGGCAGGAGTTGAAGACAATGCCAGAAAAATAGCTGAAGACCTAGTGGATAAAACTGGCATCGTAGGCTTGCTTGCGGTGGAAATGTTTGTAACCAAAACCAATGAAGTGTTGGTAAATGAAATTGCGCCAAGAACGCATAATAGTGGCCATCAAAGCATTGAAGGGAACGTATTTTCTCAATTTGAGCAGCATTTGCGTAGCGTATTAAACTTACCTTTGGGTGAAACAAGAATGACTGAACCTTCGGTAATGGTAAACCTTTTGGGAGAAAAAGGATACGATGGAGAAGCAATTTACCAAGGCATGGAAGATGTGTTAGCACTTCCGGGGGTTCACGTGCATCTTTACGGAAAGAAATTTACCCGTTCGTTTAGAAAAATGGGACATGTTACCGTAACTGCAAAAACCTTAAAAGAAGCACACGAAATTGCCGTTGAGGTAAAAAGTAAATTGAAAGTAATCGCGTAAGATTCTCACTCACAAATCGATATCGCAAATCGGTGGTAAATGAGAGAAAGTTTTTCGAATAAATAGAGATATGAAACCACAAGTAGGAATAATAATGGGGAGCAAATCGGATTTACCGATTATGCAAGAAGCAGCAGATGTTTTAACAGAACTAGGTGTTCCCTTTGAAATCAATATTGTATCAGCTCACCGCACACCAGAATTAATGTACGAATACGCTAAATCTGCTGTGAATAGAGGACTTAAAGTAATCGTTGCGGGTGCCGGTGGAGCGGCCCACTTGCCCGGAATGACAGCTTCACTTACGCCATTACCTGTTATTGGGGTTCCCATTAAATCACGGAATTCTATTGACGGCTGGGACTCGATTCTATCTATTTTACAAATGCCAGGCGGAATTCCGGTAGCCACAGTGGCTCTAGATGGCGCCAAAAACGCAGGTATTTTAGCGGCTAAAATAATTGGCAGTAGCGACCCTAAAATTTTAGCAAAAATGCAAGAATTCATGGATACGCTTAAACAAAAAGTACTGGATTCAGCTAAAGACTTATAACCACATCATTTAATACAACACACCCATTATGAAAACGAAACAAGACATTGTTACCAACTGGTTACCAAGATATACCGGTACGCCTTTAGAAGATTTTGGAGAATACATTCTTCTCACCAACTTTGCGAATTATGTCACCATTTTTGCAGAAAAATATGGCGTTAAAATAATTGGGACAGACAAAGCCATGCAAACCGCAACCCACAACAACATTACCATGATTAATTTTGGCATGGGTAGCGCAATGGCAGCAACTGTAATGGATTTATTATCGGCAATCACCCCAAAAGCAGTGCTATTTTTGGGTAAATGTGGAGGATTAAAAAAGAAAACTGGATTAGGAGATTTCATTATTCCTATTGCAGCAATTAGAGGCGAAGGAACAAGTAATGAATACCTCCCGGAAGAGGTGCCTGCATTACCATCATTTAGATTACAACGTACCGTTTCTTCTGCCATGAAAGAATATGCTACCGATTACTGGACTGGAGTAGTTTTCACTACCAATCGTAGAGTTTGGGAACATGATGAAGTTTTCAAAAAAAGGTTGACCACTGCTAGAGCTATAGCCATTGACATGGAAACCGCCACGTTATTTACCGCAGGATTTGCAAATAGAATCCCAAGGGGCGCAATACTCTTGGTAAGTGACAACCCAATGATCCCAAGCGGAGTAAAAACTAGTGAAAGCGACAAATCTGTTACCGCTAAATTTGTTGATTTACATGTAAATATTGGAATTAGAGCATTGGAAGAATTGCGTGATTCAGGAGACAGTGTGAAACACATGAAGTTTAGGTAAACGGTTAATAGTTGAATGATGAAATGTTAAAATGAGTCAATGTGGAAATAAAACCTATTTCCACATTGACTCATTGATTTCTTGCATTGACTAACGTCAACCTCAAGTTTCTTCCTCAAAAAAATCGCTTATCTGCAGGCAAACCTTCGCTGGGCGATTCCAAATTTTCGAAATCTTATTAGCGCGATGCTTTATTTAACCAATCGGTCATTCAAACCAGCATAAGCGTATTATGGTTTTTTATTCTGCGGTAAAAAATAATTTATTACACCTTTTAAAATCCTATAAAACAATCAATAATATGTCTTTCTTTGCAAAAATTTTGAATCAAAAGGATGCCATTGCATCTAAGTCAATAACAATTATTTCATGAAAAAAAATATTGAAAATATTGAATTACAGTACCTAACAATTGATGATTATCAAGAGTTGAGAGCCGCCATGATTGAAGCTTATTCAAGCATGCCTGATTCGTACTGGAAAGAGGAACAAATCACCACGTTGATTGACAAATTTCCAAAAGGACAAGTTATCATAAAAGTAAACGATCAACTAGCCGGATGCGCCTTATCTATTGTAGTGGATTACGCTAGTTTTGATGATTTACATACTTATAAAGACATCACCGGTAATTTCACCTTTGATACCCATCACAATTCTGGAGATGTTTTATACGGGATAGATGTATTTATTAAATCAGAATTCCGTGGTTTACGATTAGGTAGAAGATTGTATGACTATCGCAAGGAATTGTGTGAGCAATTAAACCTGCGTGGAATTGCTTTTGGCGGTCGTATTCCAAACTATTACAAATTCTCAAGCACACTAACCCCGAAAGAATACATTGATAGAGTAAAACGTAAAGAAATCCATGACCCGGTACTAAATTTCCAAATTTCAAATGATTTTCATCCTTCAAAAATTCTAAAAGGATATTTGGAAGGAGACAAGGCTTCAAATGAGTTTGCTGTGCTATTGGAATGGGACAATATTTACTATGAGAAAAAAAACCACATGGCGGCAAACAAGAAAAAAGTGGTTAGATTAGGACTTATTCAGTGGCAAATGCGACCGTATAAAAATCAGGAAGAATTGATGCAACAGGCCGAATATTTTATCGATGCCGTTTCTGGTTACCGTGCAGATTTTGCACTGTTTCCAGAGTTTTTCAATGCTCCCTTAATGGCCGAAAACAATCATTTAAAAGAGTCGGATGCCATTCGAGAATTAGCCAAACATACTCCGGAAATAGTTCGAAAATTTTCTGAGTTGGCTATCTCATACAACATCAACATTATTACCGGGAGTATGCCCGAAATAAGGAATGACCTTTTGTATAATGTAGGTTACTTATGCAAAAGAGATGGAACATTAGAAAGCTATGAAAAACTACATGTTACACCAGATGAGGCAAAAGTTTGGGGAATGCAAGGTGGAAGTAAATTACAGACTTTTGATACCGATAGTGGTAAAATTGGAATCCTAATTTGCTATGATTCAGAATTTCCAGAGTTAAGCAGATTACTAGCCGAAGAAGGAATGGACATACTGTTTGTACCATTTTTAACCGATACTCAAAACGGTTACTCCAGAGTTAGACATTGCGCCCAAGCCAGAGCAATTGAAAACGAATGTTATGTAGCTATTGCAGGAAGCGTTGGGAATTTACCTAAAGTGAGTAACATGGATATTCAATATGCTCAATCAATGGTTTTCACGCCATGTGACTTCTCTTTTCCTGCAAATGGAGTCAAGGCCGAAGCAACAACTAATACCGAAATGATTTTAATAGCTGACGTGGATATTGACCTCCTAAAGGATTTAAATAAATTTGGTAGCGTTAAAAACTTGCATGATAGAAGAACAGATTTGTTTGAATTAAAGAAAATAAAATAAATCTTTAATGGGGTAGGGTTGTAAGTTTGACTAATTGTCAATTTGCAACCCGACCTCGATACTTTTCACCGTTGACTATCAAATACACTTAAAATAGTCAAACGGCTCAAGGCAATCCAAACATTTGTAAAGCGACTTGCAAGCTGTTGAACCGAACTGACTCGTCATTTGGGTATGAGTAGACTTGCATTGTGGGCATTTAACCACCGGTTTCTCACCCAATAAAAATCGCTTATCTGTAGACGAACCCTCGGGGGGAGCAATTCCAAATTTTCGTAGTTTTTCACGCGATGCATCATTTAACCAATCGGTAGTCCAAGCAGGGTCATACTGATACGTTATATCTATTTTTTGGAACCCTAATTTCGAAAGTTCGTTTCGGATATCTTGTTCAAAAATATTGGTCGCAGGGCATCCAGTATAGGTAGGGGTAATTTTCACCTTTACGGTCAAACTTTCCACATTTACCTCACGAACCACTCCTAAATCAACAATAGAAATCACCGGAATTTCAGGGTCCGGAATTTCATTTAAGACTTTCCAAACCTCATCATTTGTTATTGATTTTATTACTGATTCCAATTTAAACCTCCTTGATACGTTCTAAAACCCTATATTCCTATACTTCTACTTATGCATTTAGTTGCTCTGCTTTGGCCTTCAGCCTACCACTTCGCATCAGGATATGCTCTTGCTAGGGATTGCATTTCAGCCAACATGTGACCTAGTGCCTCCGTGTGAATTCCTTCTTTACTTCCGGTAAGCATATAATTATTTTCAGGAAGAGTCAAAGTCGCTTTTGCTACTGCTGATTCCACAGTAGTCATCCATGCATCTTTGATTTTGGCTGCATCCACCGCTATTCCAGCGTCTGCTAAAGCTTGGTCAAGCTCATCCATTTCAAACATATTACCGGTAAAACGCCAAACCTCATTGATTGCGGTTTGCATTTTTTGATGACTTTCTTCTGTCCCATCTCCCAAACGCAACATCCAGTTAGAGGAGTGCTTAAGGTGATACTTTGCCTCTTTAATTACCTTACCCGCAATTCCAGCTAAGGTTGAATCTGAGCTATTAGCTAATTCCGAATAGTATAGAAGTGAAAATGCATCAAACATAAAGTTACGTGCAATAGTATCTGCAAAATTTCCATTTGGTAATTCCACTAACAACATATTTACGTAATCTCGTTCATCTCTGTGGTACGCTAAATCGTCCTCTGTTCTACCTTTTCCTTCTATTTCTGCGCCATACATTAACCACGCTCTTGCCGCACCTATATGGTCCAGCGCTATATTAGTCATGGCAATATCTTCTTCCAAAATATGTCCATTTGTACACCACTCACCCATTCTATGAGACAATACATTGTGCGTATCTCCCATTCGTAGGCAATATTGAAATATCATTTCTTGTGTCGTCATCCTTATATGTTTTTAGACCCTTCAGGCATTACATAAAACGTTGGGTGGCGGTAAATTTTATCTTCAGAGGGGTCAAAATTTGAAGCATCATCTTCAGGATCAGACGCTACAATATATTGCGAGGGAACAACCCAAATACCTCTACCTTCTCCTCTGCGGGTGTATAAATCACGTGCATTTTGCAATGCCATTTCTTTGTCTGTTGCATGCACAGAACCTACATGTTTGTATGGCAAATTGTTTTTAGATTGAATAAAAACTTCCCATAATTCACCTTGATTATTATCTACTGACATATTGTTCTTCTTTATACTAATACTTCTTTTTGTTTTTCCGCATACGCTTTTGCGGCTTCTCGTACCCATTCACCTTCGTCATGTGCTTTTTTATGTTGGGCAACACGTTGTCTATTGGCTAATCCATTTCCATTAATTACGGCATAAAACTCATCCCAATTAATTTCTCCCCAATCATAACTTTGACGTTCTTCATTCCATTTTAAATCTGGATCTGGAACGGTAAGTCCAATTAATTCTGCTTGCTGAATGGTTTTATCAATAAACCGCTGACGCAAAACATCATTACTTTCTCTTTTAATCTTCCATTTTATTGCATTACCACTATTTGGTGAATCTGAATCATGGGGTCCAAACATCATCAATGATGGCCACCAAAATCTATTCAAAGCATCTTGCGCCATTTTCTTTTGCGCATCGGTGCCTTTAGCCATATTGGCAATGATTTCATATCCTTGTCTTTGATGAAAACTCTCTTCCTTACAAATTTTCACCATTCCTCTTGCATAAGGTCCATAAGAAGTACGTTGCAAGGAAACCTGATTCACAATCGCTGCTCCATCTACCAACCAACCCACTGCGCCCATGTCGGCCCAATTAAGGGTAGGGTAATTAAAAATACTAGCATATTTTGCTTTTCCGGTGTGTAATTGGTCCACCAACTCATCTCGACTTATGCCCAAAGTTTCGCAAGAACTATACAGATAAAGACCATGACCCGCTTCATCTTGCACCTTTGCCATAAGTACCATTTTAGCACGCAGCGAAGGAGCTCTAGTAATCCAGTTTCCTTCCGGTTGCATTCCAATAACTTCACTATGCGCATGTTGAGACATTTGACGAATTAAATGCTGTCTATATTTCTCTGGCATCCATTCTCTTGGCTCAATTTTCATCTCCGCATCAATGCGTTCCTGAAATTTTTTCTCTAATTCTTCCTCTGTCATATTATGCGAATTTAATGGGTCACAAGTTTAAAAAATTTAACCCGTAAACCGTATGATAAAGGAACATAAATTATTTCACAAAAAAGCATACGCGAGAACGAAACTATTTTTTTGGGGTCATGCATACAAAAGGCCTTTATTTGATCTAAAAAAATAACGATTTATGCCCTTATACACTTAGTATTTATAAATTACATTTGTGGCAAATAATATTTTTTATGCAATTTAATACCTTACAGGTAAAAGACGTTAGAAAAGAAACCGCAGATACTGTTTCCGTGGCTTTTTCCATTCCTTCCAATATTAAGAAAGAGGATTATCGTTTTATTCCAGGGCAATACATTACTCTGAAAGCAATAATTCAGGGTGAAGACGTGAGAAGAGCCTATTCAATTTGCTCTGCACCATACGAAAATGAATTACGTGTAGCCATAAAACAAGTGCCAAATGGCGTGTTTTCTACTTACGCTAACACGGTTTTAAAACCGGGTGACTCGATAGATGTCATGACTCCAACGGGTCATTTTTATAGTGAATACAAAGCAGATAATGCAAAAAACTACGTAGGATTTGCAGCTGGAAGTGGAATCACACCAGTGCTTAGCATTATCAAACATGTTTTAGCTACGGAGCCAAACAGTAATTTCACCTTAATGTATGGTAACAAGGATGTGGATTCTATTATTTTTGGGAAACACATTGACGACCTGAAGAATGAATATCCGGCTCGCTTTACAGCTCAATTAGTTTTGAGTCGTGAAAATAGAGGCATTGATGCATTTTACGGAAGAATTGAAGCAGAAAAGCTTCCTCTTTGGGGAAAGGCGTTTTTTGACGTTACAAAAGTGGATGAATTTTTTATGTGCGGCCCTGAGGGAATGACAAATGACATTCGTGCATATTTGAAAGAAATGAATGTGGACGAGAGCAAAGTTCATTTTGAATTATTTCACGCTTCGGGAGCTGCTACAACAACTTCCGAAACCGTTTTAAAAGATACCAATAAAGTGAATGCAAATATGACCATCATTATGGATGATGAGCAATATGACTTCACTTTAAAAACGGAAGGTTTAAATATTTTACAAGCCGGTGTGGAAGCGGGTATTGACTTACCATTTTCTTGCAAAGGAGGGGTTTGTTGTACTTGTAAAGCAAAATTACTAGAAGGAAAAGCCACCATGACCATGAATTATTCTTTACTTGACGAAGAAGTGGAAGCTGGTTATATTTTAACTTGTCAGGCTCACCCTACGACCGAAAAAGTGGTGGTTAGTTTTGATGATTAACACGAATAAAAAATTTAAAATTCAATCCAATGAAAAAATCATATTTCAAATCGCAGCTTTTATTTGTGGGACTATTTTTACTAACCGCAAATGTTTTTTCACAAACTACCGATACCGATACCGATAAGTTCACGCAGTTTATTAAACAAACCTTCGATGAAAATTTAAACAATCTTCAAAACGGTAATAATATTGCCCCATTTTTAAAAGCGTTCTCTGATGACTGTATTTGGGAAAACACCATTATTACTACCAATGGCAAAGTACAGGAAGGACGTTATACCAAATCAAATTTAAGGCAACACTTAATGCTCTCTGGCAATACGCCTTCCTTATATGTGAATTGGAAAATTACTAGATTTAATCATTTAAAAGTTCGTGAAAATACCATTTACGCCACATTTGAGGTAGAAAACTCCGTTCACGCTGGTGAATCTGTAATTTCGAAAGGAAAAAATATGGTACAATTAATTGCCACTCCTATTAACAACACTTTTGTTATTACCTTCTTTTCCAACGTACAGATTTCAGATGAAATTTATAAAGGAGAATGCTACATAAATATCCAAAAACAAGATGACAACAATTACAATGTGCACACTTATTTCCCAAGTGGTACAGATTATTCGGATATTTCTAACACCGTTAATTTTAATGGTGCAGATAAGTACAAAGTGGTCTCTTTAAAATCCGATGATAGCGAAAATAATTACCATTGGAATATTGCTCAAAGCGCTATATCCAAAGACAAACTAAATGGGCCAACAATTGCAAAAGCAACTGGCGAAGAGCAAGCTATTATTGCACTTATTAAAATTGAGCAACAAGACCATTGTCTTAAAATGGTTAGAACTTTTGCTACGCCATCAAAAAATTAAAGATTGACAGAAATTACTATTTAGAACATATTGAAAATGCCGCTTTACCCAGCGGCATTTTTTATGTCTGCTAGTCTAACAACTTGTACAAACGAGACCTACAAATCATCCTATTCCGGTTTCAATTAATATTCAATAAAACACAACCATTCCACCAGTAATCCAGCGGTAACAATTCAACCCGCTATGCTAAAACCAATTTCTATTTGGACTAATTAAAAGAATGGGAAAGGGTTTGCAATTAGATTTATTGAAAGGCTATATGTTATCATGCGTTCATTTTGAGTGCATTGGACTTACAACTAATAATAAAAGTTTTATCTCACTAATTAGTCATCAAAAGAAAAGCCTTCACCGCGGTGGTGAAGGCTTTACAAAAAGCTTATTGATACTGGAAAATTAAAAATCCAACTAATCAAAAACCAGTTTCAATATTTATGTTGCTATTTTGAAGGATCTACCAATGCGTCAACAACCACTACTATACCGTTTCCAGCATCTACGTAGCCTAATACTTTTGCACCGCCCACGAAAATATCATCATTTTCATCGACCACAACAGAAAGGTAAGAACCATCAGCCATGTACACCTTACGTCCTTTACGCGCTTCTTTACGTAATTGTCTTTCGTCAAAAGTTCCAGGAGCTGCGTGCATGGTAAGAATACCAGCCAATTTAGCTTTGTTTTCCGGTTTAACTAATTCTTCTACAGTTCCAGCAGGTAGTTTTGCAAATGCTGCATTGTTCGGGGCAAATACAGTTAAAGGACCTGAATTTACTAATACATCTTCAATACCAGCTGCCTGTACCGCGGCTACTAATGTAGTATGGTCAGGTGAGCCAATTGCAATGTTTAAAATATTTGGTCTACTATCTGCATCTACAACACCGGCTTGCCCGTGAGTTTCCATTTCTGTTGTAGCTGCCGGAGCAGCAGCTTCAGGAGCGGTAGCGGTTTCTCCTCCTCCACAAGATGTGAAAGCCATTGAAGTTGCCATAGCGGCAATAAATAATAATGTTTTTTTCATGATATCAGTTTTTATGATTTTTTCTACAAATCAAAATTAGTGGTCACCAATCTCCTAACTCATGACAAATAATAGTGTTTTCCGTGATTTATGTCACCTAATAAACACCATGAGGTCTTTAATTAGGGTGAATTGGTTATTATAACCGCTCCAAAAGCACCTTTCCATAATATCCCTATTCAAAAAGGCACATCATTTTTAAGACAAAGACTTACAGGTAATAATTCTATTTTGAAGAAGATTCAAAATATTCAGGAACCTCATCATAAATCATACTGAGGTTAATAATTGCTATTTGCGATTCTTGTAAATTAGTTCCCATCATAAAAGTAACCTGCGATTGAGTGTTGGAAATAACCTTTTTTAATTCCTTGTTTGCCTTTTCATCTTCGAGCGCAGGAATAGTTGATACAAATTCAAAGAACTCTTTGCCCATTTTATTGTAACTCGAAATCTCATAATTTTCCATATTTCCAGAAATCACATAAATCTGTTGTTTGATTTTCATTAACATAGTGTAGGAAGAATCATTAATCATCCATTTATCTGTACCATTCATCTGAAGATTCAGTTCCGATACATCTATCACCTTAGATATTAATTTCTGAGTGTTTTTTTGCTGTTCCTCTTGACTAGGTTCTGGTTTATCTACCTTCATAGAGGTCACATCCGTTTTTGTTTCTTTCTCACTGTTAACACATGAAGTAAGCAAGAATAGACCTACTAATAAAACTGACAAGTAATTCATTATTCGAAATTTTAGAATGATTAAAAATCTTTTCTACGTAGCTTCATATTAATTCTCCAAACCGGAAACAACACCCATAATGTAAGGACAGCCAACGAAACGAAAAGGCCTAAACTGGTACCAAAAAATTGTTTAAACACCGCCCCAGTATATCCCAGTAAAGCAGAAATATCTAGTTTTAAAAGAATAAGGATACGTGATAAATCAATGGGATTAAACATTGTTGCCAGAAGCGAAAATTTATCCAGAGGATAATCATCAAACATCACCAACGAAATTAAAAAAGCGCCATCATATATCACCGCTAAACACAGCCACATAAGAATAGCATACCCAAAACCTTTAATTTTATTTTCGTTAGATAAAGCGATATTAAATGCCAAGGCCACAAAAATAAAGTTCAAAAACATGCCAACCACCAAGAGTAAACCAAAATCAAAAATGGCAGTGGATTGAAACAGGCCATACGCCAAAAATGGAATTCCTAATCCAAGTATTAGGCTTAAAGCTAAAGACAAGGCTACTCCCATATATTGCCCCATAAAGATTTTGCTCCGCTTGATGGGTTGCGCCAATAATAACTCCGTAAATTCTTTGGAATTATAAAAATACATTACCCCGAAAATAGTTCCAATTAATGGAGTTAACACGATAATGATATTCATAAGCGTAATCACGGCTTTATTGATGTCGTTATTCAAAAACAACAACACAAAACCCAATGCTAAATAAAATGCGAAATACACGTAACTCCATCGAGAGCGCATTAAATCGTAAAAACTGTACTTTAATATTTTAAACATTTTGCTTTCTTAAAAGGTTTGCAATAGCATGCTCCAATTGAGCTTCGCCCGTTTGTTCTTTCAATTGAGGAACACTTCCTTTGAAATATATTTTCCCATCCAGTAGGAATACAATTTCATCGGCAATATCATCCACCAAGCTCATGATATGGGTGGTAACCAATATGGTTTTTCCTTCGTTTTTAGCTTTTTGAATTAACTCTTTTAACGAAATAAGTGCAATTGGGTCTAACCCTGTAGTGGGTTCATCAAGTATAATGAGATTACTATCAAACATGAAAGCTAAAACGATATTCACTTTTTGCTTTGTACCTCCGGAAAGGTTTCCCAACTTTTTATCCAAATGGGGCTCCAATCCAAATAATGAAATCAATTCTGTTTCTCTAGCTTCTTTAGGCCGAAGGTTTTTTACCATTTCAATCAATTCAATCACCGAAAGGTTTGCCGGAAAATTAGCAATTTGCGGCATGTAATTGATTTTATTTCTATAATCTGATTTACCTATAATTTCTTCTCCATCGTAGATAATCTCCCCTTTTTGCGGAATAACCATTCCTAGAATACACTTAATAAGCGTTGTCTTACCGGATCCATTTGGACCTAATACCGCGAAAATTCCTCCCGACTTAATGGATAAATCCAACCCATCCAAAACGGTAAGTTTTCCGAAAGTTTTATGTAATTGTTTTACTTCAATCATGGTTTACAATTCAAAATTTCCTGTTCCAATAATAACCACCGGACGCTTCATCATAGGAATATCATCCACTAAATTATCTGGGGTGAAAACCGGAGACACCTTTTCAGAAAAATTAATAATATCTACAAATAAACTTCTTAGCAACACTATAGTTTCAGGAGTTCTATTCACAATGTAGGAGAACAATTTTACCGGACGATATGGAATATCACCTATTCCATTTTTATCTAAATCATATCCGGTATAATCACTCCAATAATTGCCAGCAAATGAACTACCATTCAAATGCCCATTAAAAGACAAATCAAAAGCATTATGTGAAAAATCATTTCCCTTAAACATATTATCGTAACAGCCTCCTGTTACTTTCACGGCCCATCCATTACGGATTAATTGATTGTTGGTGAAATTAATCCGAGTGGAACCTTCAGTTGTAATCCCGGTAGTATTTTGCTCAAATATGTTATTATAAATTTCGGCATCATAAATTTCTTTTAGCAGTAGCCCATAGGACGCTGCCCCCCAATTAAATTCAAAACGGTTATCGTGCATTAGTATCAATTTCGAAAACATTACAGCCACTCCCGCTCCATTGTTTTTAAACACATTATGATGGTATTCGTCATTATTTGAAAACATAAAATGAAGTCCGTAGCGGATGTTATCATAACTCAAGTTTTCGTAAATAATAGCATCATTCACAAACTCAAAATACAATCCATCGCGCATGCCATGCACCTCGTTATTATTTATTTGCATATCGGAAGAGTGCCACAGTTGCACCCCATTTCCCGAATTTGATTCACTTTTTCTACTTCCCCAAATGTAATTATGTTCAATTACACCAAAGTGCGACTTCTCAACCAAAATCCCAAAGAACACATTTTCAAAGGTGCAATTTCGAACTGCAAAGCTATCTACTCTATTAACCAATACTGCCGCAAAATCTTTGGTGTAACTCTGACCTACATTTCTAAACGTAACTCCGTCAATGGTAAAATTGTTTGTACTAATAGTTAGGATAGTCCCTTCCATTTCGCCATCCATGACCGGAGTCCCTTCCCCTTTTAACGTGAATGGTACGCTAACCTCTAAATCGTGCTCTTTATACTCACCAGATTTTAGAATAATTACATCGCCAGAATCAATTTGTGAAAAAGCAGATTTTAGTGTCTTTGTGGCACATGTAGGGCATACTTCTACCTCTTTAGCTACGGATGAACCCAATAGTCCAACAACACACCAAATAGTTAGCCATTTATACATCCCTTAATTATTTGAAATTTTTGCTTTAATACCTTCCCAATCGTATAACTCACCGTCATTTTCGCCTTTGGTTTTTTGAGCATCTTCTACTTTTGCAAAAGCAGACAAATATGCTCCCATTGGCGATTTAATGGCTTTACTAATAAGATATGTTGCGGTTTTCGCATCGGTCATTACTCCTGGATGTGCATAATCTGCAACTAAAAGGTAAGCCATATCTTCCTCTTTTATTTCTGAATCAGAAATGTCACGAATCAAGCATTCAATAGCATCATATTTAAATTGCTTTCCTTTTTTGGTGACGTATTGTGCGGAATGGGCCTTGTCAACCACACCCATTTTACAAAAATCACATTGCTCATCCCCGTAATTAATAGGTTCAGGCTCTACCGAACAAGAGGTTAATATGCTAATAAATATGACCGAAATCCATAAACTTAATTGACGCATGGCTTTGAAGAATTGATTGATTGATTGATTGATTGATTGATTGATTGATTGATTGA
>TARA_R110002050_G_scaffold90049_15_pt1 | contig 17241 bp, 22 predicted proteins | sample TARA_R110002050 | Tara Oceans TARA_R110002050 (sample SAMEA4396988) | marine metagenome | biome: Polar Biome; feature: [DCM] deep chlorophyll maximum layer (ENVO:01000326); material: water (ENVO:00002006), including particulate matter (ENVO:01000060) such as... | depth 25 m
AGTACGTGCTTTAAATGAATTCATCTATAGTACGGCACAGCAGGGCGGCTACCGTGTTGTTGTACTTAACCCCGCAGACTCTATGAACATAGCGTCTGCCAATGCGTTATTGAAAATGCTTGAAGAGCCTGGGGGCGATACACTCATTCTGCTGATCACCTCCAAGATGGGGCAGCTACTTCCTACCATTAAGAGTCGGTGTCAGCATGTAGAGTGTCACCCCCCAGCGGAAGCGGAAGCGGTTAGCTGGCTTATGAATGCAGCGGAGTTAGACGAGGAGCGTGCTAAAAACATACTTCATATCAACTTAGGTGCGCCCATGGAGGCCCTTGCTTATATCAACAACGGCCTGAATGAGCAGCGTGCGCAGCTTGTAAGAGGCTTGGCCGATATACTTAAGCAGCGACGTACAGCGCTTGAGGTTGCACAAGCATGGAGCAAATTGAACATTGAACTGATTCTGAGCTGGTTTTATAGCTTGCTCATTGATGCGGCCCGTGGCGCTCTATGCGAATCAAGCGAGTTTATTCGACAGGATGATGCGCGTAATATGATCAATGCTGTTGCTAAAAAAACTAACCCCGTTAGAATCTTCAAGTTAGCAGATAAAGTTCATGAAGAGCGCAAAGCTATATTGTTAAGGCAAAACCCTAATAAACAATTATTGCTCGAATGCATCCTACTGGAGTGGGCTGCACTGCTTAATTAAGGAGGAGAGAACTGTATGGTAGCTGTACCACGTTTAAGCCATGGTATTTTATCGTTAACGATAAAAACCAAAGAAGAGCTGTATAAGGCTTATTTACCGTACATCGTCAACGGCGGTCTTTTTATACCGACCCTACGCTCCTATCATTTAGGTGAAGAAGTTTTCATGCTACTTGAGCTCATGGAGGAGGGAGATAAAATACCGGTGACGGGTAAAGTTGTGTGGGTTACACCTAAAGGCGCTCAAGGTGGTCGTACGCCGGGAATCGGTATTCAACTCTCGACAGACGATTCCACATTGATTAACAAAATCGAAAACTATTTAGCGGGCTCGTTAAGTTCTGAGCGTAAGACTAACGCACTTTAAGTTACCCTTCCTATGTTTATAGATTCGCACTGCCACTTGGACAGGCTTGACCTGTCCCCGTACCATAATGATTTCTCTTTAATGCTGAACGCTGCCGATGAACGCAAGGTTAAAAAGATGCTTTGCGTGTCTATCGACCTCGTTCACTTTGATGAGATGTACGCCCTTATTGAAGCCTATGAACAGGTGTACGCATCGGTTGGTGTTCACCCGTTAAGCGCCGCTGAAGAGCAGGTCAGCATTAACGATCTAGTTGAGCGCGCTGAACGTGAAAAAATTATCGCGATAGGTGAAACGGGGCTAGACTATTTTTATCAAACAGATACCCAAGATCAGCAGCAGGAAAGCTTTAAAAACCACCTTGTTGCAGCCGGGCAGTTAGGGCTTCCAACGATTATCCATACCCGCGAAGCTCAGCAGGATACACTGTCGCTGATTAAGGCCCATGGTAATCTAGCGTCGGCAGGGGTTATGCATTGCTTTACTGAGAGTTTAGCGATGGCGAAAGCCTCCCTTGATTTAAATTACATGATCTCTTTTTCCGGTATTATTACGTTTAAAAATGCGGCGGATTTACGTGAAGTCGTTAAAGCAGTGCCTCTGGACCGTATCCTGATCGAAACCGATTCGCCTTACTTGGCGCCGGTTCCACACCGCGGTAAGAAAAATGAACCTAAATATGTGGTTGAAGTAGCCCAATGTGTGGCCGATTTAAAAGGCATAAGCGTAGAAGCGGTAGCCGAAGCCACCAGCGAAAACTTTTACACTTTATTTAACAAAGCCGCGCCATAATATGCATCTCTACCCACCCATTAATTACATTGAGCCTGTGTTTCGCCCTCCCAGCGAGGCGAATTCGCTTATTTTACAGGTCACCAATGGGTGTAGTTGGAACCGGTGTACATTTTGTGAAATGTACACTCAACCACAGAAAAAGTTTAAGCCAAAAGCACAGGCCGATATTGTTGAAGACCTTCAGCGCTGGGCTCTGTCACTGACCAGCGTAAGACGCGTTTTTCTGGCGGATGGTGATGCTATGGCACTCTCCTTTGATCGCTTAAAGAGTATCTTATTAGCGATTAAACAGTACTTACCGTCAGTTAGTCGTGTCTCGTCCTATTGTTTACCTCGAAACTTGAAAAATAAAACCGTTGAGGAACTCGCTGAGCTTAGACGTTTGGGACTGGTTCTATTGTATGTCGGTGCTGAAAGCGGTAATGATCAGATTCTGACCAAAATAGATAAAGGCGAAACCTTCCAGACAGCGGTTGATGCACTGCATAAGGTCAGTGCAGCGGGCCTAAAATCATCGGTGATGATTATTAATGGCATGGGGGGCGTCAATTACAGCGAACAACATGCGCTTGATTCAGCCACACTGGTTAATGAAACTCAGCCAGACTACTTAGCGACCTTAGTGCTTTTCTTCCATCAAGCGGAGGCCTCATTTATTTCAGCCTTTGGTGATGACTTTGTCATGGCTTCCCAGCGTCAGCTTATACAAGAGATGGAGCTCTTTATCGCGCATTTAACATTAGAAAAAACCATCTTCAGAAGCGACCATGCTTCAAACTACCTGGTTTTAAAAGGCGTGCTCAACCGTGATAAAGATGCCTTATTGTCGATGATTAAAAGAGCGCTTTCTCAGGATCAGCGTATTTACCTTCGTTCTGAATCCTCTCGTGGTTTATAAATAGCGGCTGTTAGCTTCGTACTTTTCACGCTAGTATTAATGATAAATTCTCCATTGCATAAGCGAATTAATTACTTTTCTGCGCTAAATGGTTATACTTTGGTATTAATTGTAATGGTTTGTTGTAAGCATATTCTACGAGGTTATAAGGTATGAGACGTCCCGTTCGTATAGCAGTTACCGGTGCCGCTGGTGCAATTAGTTATAGTTTGTTATTTAAAATTGCCGCGGGTGAGATGATGGGAAAAGATCAGCCCGTTATCCTTCAATTAATTGAACTGCCTCACGCCATGGATTCATTACGCGGTGTTGCTATGGAGTTGATGGATTGCGCGTACCCATTGCTGCACACCATTACACTGCATGATAGCGTTGAAGCCGGTTTTAGAGGTGCCCATTACGCGCTTTTAGTTGGCGCAAAACCTCGTGGTCCAGGTATGGAGCGACGTGACCTATTAGAAGAAAATGCGGCAATTTTTGCCCGTCAGGGTAAGGCGCTAAACGATTTTGCTAACCGTGATGTCAAAGTGCTAATCACTGGCAACCCCGCTAATACAAATGCTTTGATTGCGAGCCGTAATGCACCAAACCTTAGCCCGTCTCAGTTTACCTGCTTAACCCGTTTGGACCATAACCGCGCTAAAGGTATTCTCGCTAACCATTGTGGCGCGACCACGCGTGATATCGGCGGCATCATGATCTGGGGTAACCATTCACCTACGCAATACCCAGATCTGCACCAGGCAACAATCTTAGGCCGCCCAGCGATGTCTCAAATCGATACGGCATGGTACAGAGATGAGTTTATTCCTAAAGTTCAGCAGCGTGGTGGAGAGATCATCGAAGCACGTGGCCTTTCCAGTGCCGCGTCTGCCGCACAGGCTATTGTCGATCAGATGCGCGACTGGGTCTTAGGTACGGATCCGGGTGAGATCATCAGTATGGGTATTTTAAGTGATGGTAGTTACGGAATAACAAAAGGGATCTTCTACTCATTCCCTGTGCGTTGTAACTACGGACGCTACCAGATTGTGCATGATATTGAAGTAGGAGACTTTAGTCGCCAACGTCTGACAGCGACTGAGCAAGAGTTGCTTGATGAGAAAGAGATCGTTGAACATCTTCTACCTAAAGAAACAGAAGAGTCCCATCAGAACTTATCGATCTGTTTGCGTTCAGGCATTACGCTGTATGCTGATAATACGGGGCCTGACGCTGATACTAAGTTCATGACCACTAACCGTGTAATGTGATGAGCACCCAATCTGATGGCTAGTTAATTACTTATTTTGCCGTCAGTATTCTTTGCTAAAATACCCCTTTATATAGGGGTATTTTTTTATGGTTGAGATTCTTACTGTTGCCACCCGTCATCAAGGTTTATATGAGTTCACATCAGCGTTAAGCGCGCTAGTTAATCGCTCGCATATGACCGACGGGATCTGCAATTTACTGATTCAGCACACCAGTGCGAGCTTAGTCATTCAGGAAAATGCTGACCCCAGTGCCCAAGACGACCTCGAACGTTGGCTTAATCGGCTCGTACCTGAGGGGGATGCGTTGTATACCCATGTTTTTGAAGGGGCAGATGACATGCCCGCTCACATCAAAGCGGCATTAACCGCGAGTACGCTTTCTATACCGATTAAAAAAGGGCGTTTGTGCTTAGGCACTTGGCAGGGGGTGTATTGTTGGGAGCACAGGCATTTAGGCAGCCAACGACAGATCGCTGTTCATATTGGGGCGTAAAAATAATAAAGGCTGCAATAGCAGCCCTTAAACAGTGTGTAGAGACCGTCTAATTAGGACGGGTCTTCATTGGCATCGAGCGGTGTAATACTTTGCAGCATCTTTAAAAGATCCAGCAAGATAATCAAAATATTGTTGTAGTAACATACACCCATTACAAACCGCTTAGTGGTTTCATCCCCCGTCGCATTTGGCGCACGGTCTATATCTTTTTGCGGCAGGTTAATCACTTCATTCGCGCTGTCTACAACTAAGCCGACAACTTCCTGCTCGTTATATTCAACTACGATGATACGGGTGTCGTCGTCAGGCGTATGGGGCGTAAGGCCAAACATTTGTCGTGTATCAATAACCGTTACTACATTACCGCGAAGGTTGATAATACCCAGAATATAATGGTCTGAACCTGGAACGTGGGTTATTTCGCTGTAGCGTAAAACTTCTTTAACCTGAACAACATCAACACCATATAGCTCATTATCGACCTTGAACATCGCCCACTGATGGTAGACCACTTCTTCTTGGTTGCTGCGTCTGCTCTCGCTTGACTCTTGTTGCTGAAAAGCTTGGTCTGTTTGTAAGCTCCGAAGGTGTTCAGCTGCTGATTCTAAACCCATGGTGTTCTACCCATCCAAATTTACTACAGAAAAGAGCATTTTAAAAAATCACTTTTAAAAAGCGCCTATATTTTTATTCGAGTATCCCATAGCTTGGATACTATTGAAAAGCTTAGAAATATACTTTGTTAAAGCATAGACTAGCCAAGGGAGAGAGGAAATAGCTGATAGGTAAAAACAGGCGGCTTTATTCGTTTTATTGCTTAAAGACAGTTATCAGGTTTTGGAAGGCCGCCGATCTTCGCAATCAATTTTGCCGGGCTACCCGGGAAAAGCTTCATTAAGTATATGCTCTTGCCTTTATCGTTACCCAGCGCCAATGTAACCGCCTTGACTAAAGGACGCATCGCCGGGGAAAGCTGATACTGGTGATAAAAGTCACGCACTACGGTGATTATTTCTAAGTGCTCCTCAGTCAGGGTGATACCTTCTGCCGCCGCAATCTCTACCGCTAACTCAGTTGACCACGCGCTAAGGTCGCGTAAAAAACCTTCTTCATCAAATGCTATTGTCATAACTCAATACCAACTAACCACTTTATCGTGTTCGCAACTTAGCTGCACAAACGTCTTATCGTTCACTAAGGTAAAGGTAGATGAGAGCCTGTGTGTTAACCCTCGGGCTTGAATGTCCGCTTCGAGTGCCCCTAGCTTGATATCTATAGGAAGCCCCTCAAACAAAGCCTGATGAGCTGACAGTCCAGCATAAACGGCATCCTCAATTAGAAGTATGCCGTCACCTGCGGATAGGCCGTTCAACATTCTATGATATAGGGGGAGGTTGCTCGGCGTTTTGTTAATTACATGTAAAGTCATAATTAAAAGGTCAGTACTGAATCGTTTTGTTGGATAAGTGATGCAATAACGTCACGCTGGATCAGGGTCACAGGCATTGCCAAATCGTTTTCCGTTAAACCATTCTCACTTAAGTCTTCAGCGGTCACATAGATTTGATCAATATCATACATAGGTAACGCGCTTAGCATCGCTTCATGCTTTTTCATCTGAAGCTGTTCAGGTGATTGGTTATTGATCAGCTGATATAAACCATCCCCGACAAACAGAAGTGATACTGGCATCTCAAAGATGGAGCAGGTGAGGGCAAGGTCTAGAGACTCCCTCCCATTACTTGATCCATAGGGCGCTGACTGGTTAATGATTAAGATACTTTTTTTAGCGCTCATCCACTAACTCCCAAAGGTAACGACACGATCGGAAACGGCAATCGCTTCCGCTAACTGCCCGAGCCCTGAAAGCTCAAACCCTGACGCTAGGTTGGCATTTGGCTTTTCATAGCGCTTCGCTTCGTTTTCATCCAGTATGCCGCGTTTAACTGCTGCTGCTATGCAAACGACCAGATCCAAAGCGTGCTCCTCGGCTAAGGCCTGCCATGCGGTTAAAAGATTACTTTCATCTTGTGGTGGCGTGATCTGTTGATTAGCGACCAATACACCATCGCCATAATAAAATATACGGAAGATCTGGTGGCCCTCATCTAATAAGCATTTTGCATAGCGGTATGCGGTTGATGAGGTTTGCGCACTAAATGGCGATGCATGGATAACTAATGAGAATTTCATAATATCTGCAGGCTTAAGGTCTAAGTTAGGTGCTATTTTTTAGCAGCCCTCTAATAAAAAGCCCCGCTATCTTAAAGAAAGCAGGGCTTTTTTTATATAAGTAATGCTAATTAATCATCGCTAAGAACACCCACAAGACTCAGCAAGTGAATGAATAAGTTGTAGATGTTTAGGTACAAACTAACGGTCGCCATAATGTAGTTTGTGTATGTACCATTGACGATGTTGCTTGTGTCGTAAAGGATAAAGCCACACATTAACAATACGACAAGGGCAGAGAAGGCCAAATGCAATGCGCCTAATTGCACGCCGAAAAGCGGCAATACAAACAACGCAACCATCGCAATAATCGCAACCATCATGCCAGCGGCAAGGAAGCCGCCCATAAAGCTGAAGTCTTTTTTGCTGGTCAGTACATAAGCGGACAACCCAAAAAAGGTTAATCCTGTCATACCTAACGCGGTCATTACAATTTGGCCACCATTGGCCATTGCTAGGTAGGTATTAATCAGAGGGCCTAATCCAAACCCCATCATCCCTGTAAAAAGAAATACGAGAGGAAGCGCTGCTGCACTATTTTGTTTTTTATTCAAAATGAATAACATAACAAAGCTCAGTATAAAGCTGCCTAAATACACAATCATAGGCATTTGTAGAAGCATGGAGATGCCGGCGGTGATTGCACTCACTACCATGGTCATTGCCAGCAGCATATAGGTATTTCGAATCACTTTGTTCGTTTGTAAAACTGACTGTTCAGACCGAACATCATAAGTGTTTACGTTACGCATGTTACCCTCGAAGAAATTCTTTGTTTAATATACCTCTATATATAAGCCTTTTACTCGGTTTTTCAAGCTCTCTTTACATAGTTTTACGCTCACGTAGAATCAGCCGTCCTCCAAATAGATGAAAAAATAGATGTGTGACTTAAATATACTCTTCGAAGATGATGACATTATCGCCTTAAATAAGCCGTCAGGCTTGTTGGTTCATCCTAGTTGGATTGCGCCGCGGGGCACGCCAAATCTGGCCTCAATGCTTAAGGTTTACTTTAATGGTGGCAGCCCTTATACCATTCATCGATTAGATCGCCCCACATCGGGTGTGATTTTGTTCGGCAAAAATAAAGAGATCGCACAAAAAATGAATGCGCTCTTTGCTGAGCGCAAGGTTGAAAAAACCTACCTTTGTATGGTGCGCGGCTATACACCCGATGGGGATGTGATTGATTACGCGCTGAAAGAGGAACTCGATAAAATTGCAGATAAACACGCCAATAAGGATAAAGAGCCCCAGGAGGCCGTTTCAGACTATCGCCGCTTAGGCACCGTGGAGTTAGATATTCCCGTTGGTCGCTATGAAAAATCCCGTTACTCGCTGGTTGAAGTCAAACCCAAAACTGGCCGTAAGCACCAGATTCGTCGTCACATGAAACATATATTCCACCCCATCATTGGTGATACAAACCATGGGGATAATAAGCATAACAAATCGTTCCGCGAGAATTTTGATCTGCAGCGATTAATGCTAATGGCGTCTACTATTAAGTTTGAACACCCGATAACTCATCAAGTCATGGAGATTACCGCGCCTGTTGATCTCTATACGGATCAGCTATTTACGCAGTTTGGATGGGCTGGTTTATATCCATCAGATAACACACACTTAACGATAAACGCGTTCGATTGAACGCGGGAAGGTGGCACATGTATAAAGGGTTAGTACTCATCACTCTGCTCATGTTAGGGGCGGTTTCGGCTTATGCCGCGGAACCGGGCACCCAAATCATTAACTACTCAGGTAGCGTGATTGAGGAACCTTATTGGTTTAAAGATAGCTTTTTAGATATTGCCGATGATCTGCAGGAAGCGGATGAGGCAGGGAAAAATCTACTGATCTATTTTCATCAGGCGGGTTGCCCATACTGCTACAACATTGTTCAGCAAAGTTTTCTTGATCCTCAATTAGGCCCGTTTATTCAAGCGAATTTCGATGTTATTGCACTTAACCTATGGGGTGACCGCGAAATAACGCTGCCTAATGGTGAGGTGCTAACCGAAAAAGCATTAGCGGTAAAATGGAAGGTGCAATTTACCCCAACACTGTTTTTCTACACCGATAAACCTAAACCTAGTTTAAGAATTGATGGCTACCGCAGTAAAGAGATGCTGGCTAAAGTTATCGATTATGTCATGAGCGGTTCAGAGGGGCAGTATTTAGCGCAAAAGGTTGTACGTAGCGAGGCTAACGCGGCGCTCTACCCATCGCACCGTTTCTCACTATTAAATGAGATATCGCAACTTAAAAGTAGTAAGCCGTTGGCTGTACTTTTTGAGTACCCCGCGTGCGCAGATTGCGAGCAATTACATAAAGCGGTGATTTCACGTAAAGATACGGACCAGCTGCTCGCAAACTATACCGCCTTGCGTGTTGATGTCTCCGATCAAACTCCGCGCTCTTACCTCACTAATCAGCACCCCATAACGGCTAAACAGTGGGCTGATCATCTTGGTTTAACTTACTTTCCTAGCCTCGTTTTACTAGACGAGAAAAAGCAGGAACGCTTTAAAATAGATAGCTATGTTCAAGCGTTTCATTTTCAGGCGGCATTGGAATATGTCGATCAGAAAATATATCAACGAGAGCCCGAATTTCAGCGCTATATCAATGAACGGGCAGATAATTTACGCAAGACAGAGAAAAAGGTCGTAATCACTGAATAACAAAGGCTTCAAAGCTATTTTTTTGTGTACAGCTATGCTCTAATTCGCCACGGATTATTAACATACTTTTATAAAATAAAACGACGGTAACAGTCTCAAATGAGCACAGATCAAACTATGGCTGATCTGCTTAAGCAGAAAAGCGGTAACGTACGCATCGGTATCATTGGTGCAATGGATGAAGAAGTAAAACTGCTTAAGGCCTCTCTGGAAAACAGAGAAGATCATACCGTTGCCGGTTTTCACATATATACAGGTAAACTGCACGGCAAAGATATTGTGCTATTAAAATCAGGCATAGGTAAAGTGAATGCTGCGATTGGTACAACCATCTTGTTGCAAATGTTTAAGCCTGATTGCGTTATTAATACAGGGTCTGCCGGTGGCTTTGATCCTACGCTGAATGTAGGGGATATCGTTATCTCCTCAGAAGTCCGTCACCATGATGTTGACTTAACGGTGTTTGGTTATGTTTATGGCCAAGTACCTCAGCAGCCCGCTTCGTTCTTACCTGATGAAACCTTAGCCGCTGTGGCGGAGCGTTGTATCTCCCGTATGGGTGGGATTAATACCGTGCGTGGATTAATTGCTACAGGTGATCAATTTATGAACGACTCAGCACGCGTTGAACGCAAGCGCGCTCTTTTTCCGACCATGAAAGCGGTTGAAATGGAAGCGGCAGCGATTGCTCAAGCTTGCTACCAGTTTTCAACGCCGTTTATCGTTATTCGCGCACTGTCTGATATCGCAGGCAAAGAGTCAGGAATCTCCTTCGAGCAGTTTTTAACAACGGCAGCGAAACATTCTGCAGAAATGATCATCGCAATGATTGATGAGTTAGCCGTCAACTGATACAAATAGAGCCTTAATAATTTACTAGCTTTAGCAAGCGTTAAATAAGGCTCTAAAATGACAACTTCTTTCCATCCTCCTGTACGTACACTGATGGGTCCTGGCCCTTCAGATGTTAGTCCTCGTGTGCTTGCCGCTATGGCGCGTCCAACTATTGGCCACCTTGATCCTGAATTCATTCGAATGATGGATGAAGTGAAGGCGATGCTTAAAACATTTTTCAAAACTGATAATGAGTTAACCATGCCCATTTCTGCCCCTGGTTCAGCGGGTATGGAAGCCTGTTTTGTAAACCTGATCGAACCGGGTGATAAAGTTATCGTTTGCCAAAACGGCGTGTTTGGTGGACGCATGAAAGAAAACGTCGTTCGTTTTGGTGGTGAATGCATCCTCGTTGAAGACGAGTGGGGCACGGCGATTAGTGTTGAAAAAGTTAAAGCCGCGTTTGCTGCCCATGACAACATTAAAGCCTTAGCTTTTGTTCACGCTGAAACATCGACAGGTGTACGCTCTGATGCAAAAGCGCTGTGTGAAATCGCACAGGATAATAATGCATTATCGATTGTTGATGCCGTAACCTCGTTAGGTGGCGTTGAGCTTGACGTGGATGGCTGGGGGATCGATGCTATCTATTCTGGCACCCAAAAATGCCTATCATGCCCACCGGGTATCTCGCCTGTTAGCTTTAGTGACAAAGCGGTCGACGTGGTTAAAAACCGTAAAACGCCTGTTCCAAGCTGGTTTTTAGATACCAACCTTGTCATGGGGTACTGGGGTGGCGGCGGTAAGCGTGCGTATCATCATACGGCACCGGTTAACTCACTCTATGCTCTGCATGAATCGTTAGTTATGCTGGAAGAGGAAGGTCTAGAAAATGCGTGGGCACGTCACCAAAAACACCATTTAGCACTACGTGCGGGCTTAGAGACGATGGGCATTGGTTTTCTTGTTGATGAGGCGGACCGTCTACCTCAGCTAAACTCAGTCTATATTCCTGAAGGGGTTGATGATGCCGCTGTTCGTGCAGCGCTGTTGAAAAACTATAACCTTGAAATCGGTGCAGGCTTAGGTGCATTAGCCGGTAAGGTTTGGCGTATAGGTTTAATGGGCTCTGCAGCGACACAGCGTAATGTTATGTTGTGTTTAGATGCGTTAGAAAATACCTTAGCGGGCATGAACGCACCGATCAATACAGGTGTGGCTGCGCAGGCTGCCGCGGCTGTATTTTCTGAATAAAGCGTTGATCACGACATTAAAAAACCGGCCTCATACTAAGGCCGGTTTTTTTATAGTACCCATCTATTATTCAGTCGTTCTCGGCGTTGAGTGCCGCTTGCACAAGCTGGATGGAGGCTGCGCTATCCCAATCCTTACCTCCCAAGGTCCTCGATAATAACTCCCCTTGTTTGTCTAAGAGCAGGGTCATAGGTAGGCCTCTTATGCCAAACACCTGATAAGACTTACCCTCTTCATCCAATAAGATAGGAAAGGTGAGTTCAGTATCTAACTCAAGCAAAAAACTCGACACGGCGGTTGAGCTTTCACCTATGTTGATCGCAATGATTTCAAATGGCTGCTCGGAAAAGTGGTTTCTAAGCCTCTGCATCGACGGCATCTCTTTGACGCAGGGTGGGCACCAGGTAGCCCAAAAGTTAAGCAGTAGAATCTTTCCCTTGTAAGCAGAAAGGTCCACCGCTTCATTATCTGTGTTTTGTAGCTCTAAGCGGTAAAGCTCTGATGTTGACGACGTATCGGCATAAGCCGCTGGCGTTAGGCTTAACATTAAAACTAAAAGCGATCTGTAGCCCGCAGAGATGAAGCGTTTCATATGATTACTCAATGTAAATAGAGTATGAATAATAACAAATTAGTGGCAACTGTCTCACCCTATAGCGTTTATCGTTTCATTCTTTATACTCTGATAGATAATAAAGACACATATTGTTTAGACGGTGGAGAAAGGGGTTTCGTTGTTTTATTAAACACTGCCGCATTATGTTAACCAGTAGAGAATAGGATCATTATGAACGTAGCATTCATCGGTTTAGGCGTTATGGGCTACCCTATGGCAGGGCATTTAGCGAAAGCAGGGCATCAGGTTAACGTATATAACCGTACCCAGTCGAAGGCGGCGCGTTGGGCTGAAGAGTATAAAGGAACCTATGCGGAGACACCGGCAGCAGCGGCAGCCGAAGCGGATATTGTGTTCGTATGTGTTGGCAATGATGATGATCTGCGTGAGGTGGTGTGCGGTGAATCGGGCGTGCTTAAAGGGATTGCGGCGGGTTCCGTGCTTGTTGATCACACAACAGCTTCAGCGGATGTCGCCCGAGAGATCAATGCCATTGCCTCGGCGCAAAACGTTGGCTTTCTAGATGCACCTGTATCAGGTGGTCAAGCGGGAGCCGAAAATGGTGTCCTAAGTGTAATGGTGGGTGGGGATGAGGCGTCATTTACCCATGCAGCACCTGTTATTGAAGCTTATGCTAAATCGATCCGCTTACTCGGTGACGTGGGGGCGGGGCAGTTGGCTAAAATGGTTAATCAGATCTGTATCGGTGGGCTCGTGCAAGCGCTGTCAGAAGCGGTCCATTTTGCTAAATGCTCAGGGCTAGATGCTGAACAGGTGTTTGATGTTATTCAGCACGGCGCCGCAGGTTCTTGGCAGATGGCCAACCGCCATCAAACGATGATCAACAATGAGTTCGAATTTGGTTTTGCGGTTGATTGGATGAGAAAAGATTTTAAAATCGTGCTCGATGAAGCGCGAAAGAATGGTGCGCGTTTACCTGTAACTTCGCTGGTTGATCAGTTCTATGCGGATGTGCAGGCCATGGGGGGCGGGCGCCTAGATACCTCTAGCCTGCTAAAACGGTTAGAAACAAAAGACTAAATAACCCTTATTTATAAAGGGTTTTTGTGGGCTATGTGCGGATAGACATCGTCATTTGAAACGATATAATAAGCCCGATACAAAATATTATTACTAAAAAGTATAGCAAGGACCGTTCTATGGATAAGTATAGCTTTATCTCTGTTGCACCAAGCCTAGTGATTGTTGCAGCAATGATTATTGGAACTGTGGTTGGCATTGCAACCCTTAAAAAAGTTATTGCTAAAGACGCTGCAGCTGCAGAAGAATAAGCTCTAATTTTTATCAGGCAGGTTAAGCCGCTTAACCTGCCTGATCTATCCAACCCCTCCCTGCAAGTCTCCTCTATCATCATGAATCACCACAGGTTCGGTACAATAAAGCCCCGATCTACCTCGTTTCCCGTTATTTTATCAAACCGACAAATAAGCTGAGGTCTATTGTAATGACAGATGCCCTTTATAAATTCATGGTAGGTTGCTAGCTTTTCTGGACGAGGGGAGAGCCAATAGGGTTTCTGCAAAACAGCATAGCTAAACTGATCGCTTAGCTTTCGATATTCGTTCTGTCTAATCCACCACCCCTTTTGATGAAGCGGGTTAATCTCGGCGGCTAATTGTAATGTACTGGCCGCTTGATCTAGGTGATAAAACAGATAACCCTGTAGTAGCATAATTTTTTTAGTAGGGTGTATATTGATCGCCTTGCAGGTTGCTTGTCCCGCTGAGGTCTCTGATAATTGTAATTGATGGTCACGCATGCGCTGGTATTTTATCGCTAAACGATCCCGTTTATTTGGGCCGATAAAATCAGAAAGTTGACCGCCATCACCTACACATAAATAGAATTTTATCGCGCACTCTAAGTGAAAATCATACGCGTCTACACGGCCTAAAAAATCATATTCACCGATGGTTATAAGGTTTTCAATTACCTGTATATTTCTTTTTAATTCAATCGGTTGAATTTGTTTATTAATAAGTGAACTTACTAGGTTCTCATAATAAAGACCTAGGCGAGTAGAGGTTGGATTCCCTATGACGGGTTCCACCGAAGAGATCCGTTCTGCGGCGTTAAGCCAATCCACACCGGAGATTACTTTATCGTCATCTACCCCGACAAGAGAAGGGGTTTTAAGTATCCATAGAAGGTCATCTATCATATTAATTATCTAGTTACACAAAGGGGCTGAATCGCTTAAAGTATGCCTTACACCGAATTTTGATTAAGAGAGAAATAATGAGCCGCACAAAACGCAACCAAAAACCGTTAAATGAACAGAATCGAGAGGTTATGCTGTCTGATTCTGATATTAACAATATCATAGTTAATGGTGCTCAAATTTCACTTATGAAACTACGCCGTGCGCGTAGCACTGATGCTCAGCTTTGTTATTACGCAGAAATTGGCGTGTACCTTGAAGTTTCGCTATCGCGAGGCGCGGGTATCACAGAGGAAACACTTAAATCGCTTGAAGAGATCCATCGTATCGCCACCCACGAATACATGGATACCCGTAAACTTGAGGCGATTGCGGATAATTAAACGTGCAGTCAGACAATAGAATAGAAGACTTTGACGCTAAAGGCTTTCTTAAGCAGCTTACAACCCGTCCAGGTGTTTACCAGATGTATGATCAGGCGGATCAGTTGCTTTATATCGGTAAAGCCAAAAATTTAAAGAACCGTGTCAGTAGTTATTTTCGGAGCACCGGTTTAAGCATTAAAACCGCGGCCTTAGTGTCAAAGATCGCCGATGTGCGCGTGACGGTGACAAACAGCGAAACTGAAGCCTTACTGCTAGAGCAAAACCTTATTAAGCAGTACAGGCCTCCGTACAATATTCTATTAAGGGATGATAAGTCCTACCCCTATATTTTTATATCGGATAAGCAGGCCTATCCCGCGGTGCAATTCAGTCGTGGCGCCAAGCGCAAAAGCGGGCGCTACTTTGGCCCATTTCCTAGTGGCGGGGCGGTTAGGGATAGTTTAAATCTACTGCAAAAAATCTTTAAAATACGGCAATGTGAAGAGAGTTTCTTTAAAAACCGTTCACGCCCCTGTCTTCAATACCAGATAAAACGCTGCACAGCCCCCTGTGTTGAGGCGATTTCTGAAGCGGCGTACCAAGAAGATATTCGCCATGCTGCCATGTTTTTAGAAGGTAAAAATAGTGCCGTTATGGATGAGGTGGCCAGCCGAATGGAGGCGTCATCACATGATTTAGATTTTGAACAAGCCGCTATCTATCGCGATCAGCTGATTAGTTTGCAGAAGGTTCAAGAGCAGCAGTATGTATCAGGCAAACAGGGTGATGCTGACGTTATCGCATGTGCAATCAAGCCCGGCGGTGTCTGTGTTCATATGCTGTTTGTTCGAGGGGGGCGTATTATTGGCAGCAAAGCCTATCACCCTAAGGTTGCAGTTGAGGAGAATGAATCAGAAGTACTCTCTGCATTTATTGCCCAATGGTACCTGATGGGCGTACGTGACATTCCTGCTTATGTCATAACCTCCCATGAACTCACCGATAAAACCTGTATCGAAGAAGCGTTGGCCTCGGCAAGGGATAAAAAGGTTGTCCTTGCGCATACGGTAAGGGGTGAGCGGGCAGGATGGCAGAAACTGGCTTACACCAATGCAGAGCAGCAGCTGAATAGCTTTTTGGCAAATAAAAAGAATATCTACAACCGCTATTTAGAGCTGCAAGAGCTATTAGGGCTTGAAGAGGTTCCTCAGCGGTTAGAGTGCTTTGATATAAGCCATAGCTCAGGGGAGGCGACAGTCGCCTCCTGTGTCGTATTTGATCGTAACGGGCCGTTAAAAAGTGATTATCGTCATTTTAATATCGAGGGTATTACCCCGGGTGATGACTACGCCGCTATGCATCAAGCCTTGCTTAGACGTTACACTCGATTGAAAAAAGGTGAGGGCAAGCTGCCCGACCTACTGATAATTGATGGCGGTAAAGGGCAGGTGACACAAGCGATGGAAGTGCTAGACGAACTATCGATTAACGAAGTACTGGTGATCGGTATCGCCAAAGGCCCTACACGTAAAGCCGGCTTTGAAGTGCTTATCTCCGGTGAGACCGGCGAAGAAACCGTGCTGGAAAGTGATTCCGCCGCTTTGCATTTAATGCAACATATTAGAGATGAGGCTCACCGTTTTGCTATTACCGGCCATCGGGCAAGACGAGGAAAAGCGCGCAAAAAATCAGTTTTAGAAGATATTCCAGGGGTTGGCCCCAAAAGACGGCGTGAAATACTACGTCATTTTGGTGGAATACAAGAAGTTGAGCGTGCGAGTATTGAAGAAATTGCAAAAGTCTCTACCATAAGCCAGACCATAGCCGAAGAGATTTACTCGGCACTTCATCCTGATGTATAAGAATTGATGAAAATACCTAATATACTGACAAGCTTACGCATTCTACTGATCCCTGTATTTGTGCTCGTTTATTATTTACCGTATGAATGGGCACCGATGGCAACGGGGTGTGTTTTCGCCGTGGCGGGTTTTACGGACTGGCTCGATGGCTATTTAGCCCGAAAGCTAGACCAAACCTCGCCCTTTGGCGCATTCTTAGATCCGGTAGCGGATAAATTAATGGTCGCCATATCGCTCGCCTTGTTAGTAGAAGGCTATGCGAATTGGTGGATTACCATCCCCGCCGTTATTATTATTGGCCGAGAGATCGTTATATCGGCTTTACGCGAGTGGATGGCGGAGGTGGGTAAACGCTCAAATGTTGCTGTTTCCTACATTGGTAAGGTCAAAACAGCCTTGCAAATGCTGGCGATAATGCTGATGATCGTTACCGAGCCTTACACAATGGTATCTTGGGCTGGGATTGCCGCATTATACATTGCGGCGATTTTAACTTTATGGTCTATGTATCAGTACCTTAGGGCAGCTTGGCCTGCATTATCTGAAGAGATGTAAGTGGTTAATAATTAAGCAAAATTTTTTTCTCGTAACAGTGTTGACTTATAATAGAGGAACTCTATAATACGCACCACTTGTTACAGCAGAGCGGGAATAGCTCAGTGGTAGAGCACAACCTTGCCAAGGTTGGG
>TARA_R110002050_G_scaffold341_4_pt1 | contig 17240 bp, 11 predicted proteins | sample TARA_R110002050 | Tara Oceans TARA_R110002050 (sample SAMEA4396988) | marine metagenome | biome: Polar Biome; feature: [DCM] deep chlorophyll maximum layer (ENVO:01000326); material: water (ENVO:00002006), including particulate matter (ENVO:01000060) such as... | depth 25 m
CGCACCAAGTTTCCACATAAATTTCGGCATTTTCTTAATGGACTCTGAAATTTCAATAAAAGGCAATGCGATACGCTCGGCAAAAGGCTTAGCCTTTGCCTGATTAATATCTGCCAGTTCATTGGAAGTAGGTGGGATTTCAGGTGTTTTTAAAACAGACCATAAAATTGTAGTAATAGAAAGAATTGCACCAATATAAAATGAATAATACAACCAAGTAGGGATGGTACCAGCCACCTCTACAGATTCACCCCCAAATAAGTATTGAAATAATACAATAGAACCATTGGCCAAAAGAATACCAGCGCCGACAAACAAACTTTGCATTTGATACCCTAGACTCAATTGTTTTTCTGGTAATTTATCTCCAACAAATGCGCGATAAGGCTCCATGGCCATATTGTTACCCACATCTAAAATCCACAAAAGTCCTACGGCAAACCATAACACAGGACTAGTTGGAAATGCGAATAAACACAAACTTCCCAAAATTGCACCAATTAAAAAAAAGGGTTTACGTCGACCCCATCGTTCTGACCAGGTTTTATCCGACATTGCACCTATTATAGGCTGAATAATCAACCCGGTAATTGGTCCTGCAATATTTAAAATTGGAAGCATATCTTCAGGTGCACCTAAGTATAAAAAAATAGGGTTGATGGCTGTTTGTTGAAGTCCGAAACTATATTGAATTCCTAAGAACCCAACATTCATATTAAATATCTGCCAAAAACTAAGGCTCGGTTTATTAATTTTCATTTACGTTTATTAATTTTCAAATAGAAAAGATAATTACAGAATTCTTATTAGAACCTTGTATAATCTTAGAATTACACAATATTAACCTAGTAGCAATATAATATAATTAAGGCTTCGCGCAATCTTTCTAAGAAACAAAAGCCTTCGAAAACGATTGAGTAAACTATTTTATTTTAAAAAATCAATATTTCTTGTCAATCCTGCAAACTTGGTTCGCTTTACAGCTGACTTTTTAAAAACTTTTTGAAAAACATCTTCAGTAATTTCTTCCCAGTCTTTTTTTGTCATTGAGAGTAATTCAGGATTTGGGTTGAATAATGGTTCTTTATGTGGTTTTGAAAATCTGTTCCATGGGCAAACATCTTGACAGATATCGCAACCAAATGCCCAATCATCAAAACTACCTTTGACATCCATAGGTAATTCATTTTTTAATTCAATAGTGTAATAAGATATACACTTACTGCCATCTACAACATAAGGCTCTATGATTGCTTGTGTGGGGCAAGCATCTAAACAAGCAGTACACGTACCACAATGATCTGTAACTGCATGGTCATACTCCAATTCCAAATCAACAATAAGCTCTGCAATAAAATAAAATGACCCTACTCCCTGGGTCAGTAAGTTACTGTTCTTCCCGATCCAACCTAATCCACTTTTAGCGGCCCAAGCCTTATCGAGAACAGGGGCGGAATCAACAAACGCACGCCCGTTTACCTCCCCTATTTCTTCAGAAATAAATTCTTGAAGCTCCTTTAACTTTGATTTTATGACATGATGATAATCCTGTCCGTACGCATATTTTGAAATCTTATATGTATTATCTATTTGGGTTTTTTCAGGATAATAATTAAGAAGCAATGAAATTACGGATTTAGACCCCTCTACCAACAAACGGGGGTCTAATCTTTTATCGAAATGGTTTTCCATATATCCCATTTCTCCGTTCATATTCTTATGAAGCCATTTCTCTAATCTAGGTGCTTCTTCCTCTAAAAAATCTGCCTTGGATATACCACATGATAAAAAACCGAGGCGTTTTGCTTCGGTTTTTATAAGGTCACTATAGTTTTGTTTTGAGTTCAGAATCGAATAATTTAAAACTAAATTACGATTATCATTCAAATTAAAAACATCATTTTATCGTTGTTGTGTAAATTACAGTAGCCACCTCAATTCTATATGTTGGTAGAAAACCACCCTTTTCCACTTTTACCATTACCAGCTCTTTTTTCAACTTTATTAATAAATGGTAATTTTTGGTTTCCAATTCATTTTGTTTCGATAAAAAATAATTCTTTAACAAAAATACCTAAGGCTATAAATATTAAAAACCCACCAAAATACTTCTTCAACTTTTCGCCCTTCACAAGTGTAGAAAGATAGCTCCCTAACAGAATACCTAAAACAGAAATCAGCGTAAAGCCAAATAGAAAAGTCCAATTAATATCAACACTGAGAATATCACCCAAAAAGCCAATGAGGGACTTTAAAGCTATAATGAACATTGAAGTGGCCACAGCTTTTTTCATCGGCAACCGTAAATAGAGCACTAAGGAAGGAACTATAAGAAAACCTCCACCTACACCAATAACACCTGTCAAAATCCCTATCACAACCCCAGCAAAAATCATAAAAGAATAGTTATAGTACAATGGTTCTAGGTGGTTATGATCTACCTTATTATTCCTTATCATAGGATATCCGGAAGCCAACATCAATATGGCCAGTAAAAATAGTATCGCAATATGTTGCGTTACAATATATCCGTGAATACTGAATAGTTTCTCTGGAATAGCAGGAATCAGGAATTTACGAACTAGAAACACTGAAATAAAGGCCGGAATTCCAAAAAATATAACGATTCTAAAATTTACAAGTCTCTTTTTAAAGTTACCTAAAGCTCCTACTGTAGCTGCGGCACCAACAACAAACAAAGAGTAAGCAGTGGTCATTACGGGGCCAATTTGGAATAAATAGGTAAATATAGGAATTGCCATTAATGACCCACCACTCCCAATTAGTCCCAAAACCACCCCTATTGCCAAAGCACCAAAATATCCTAAAATTTGGGTAATTTCCACTAGCTATTGATGGTTAAGTTTTTTATTTACCTTCCTTTATATAGCCCCAACCCTGTTTTTGCTTTGAAATAATTTCATAAATACCGTCTGGAACCATACCTACGCCCGGTATTAAATCTTTCTCCGCTTTTTCGTTTCGCTTCATTGTGTTTTGACAAACGACGATAGAAACATTATCGTTATTAATGATTTCGCGAAGAGTCTCCCCTGCAACGGACGAATTTTTATCTACCATTGAATAAGCACTACTATAGACGACTAGCTCAAATTCTGAAGTGGGATATGACTCAGACATCAACCTTAAATGCCGTGCAGCCGAGCGTTGTACATCGGGGTTTCCACTAGTAAGGTCAAACACGACCTTGATAGGTTCTTGTTGGGAATACAAGCTCAAAGTCAGGAAAAAAAAAGCTATAATTACGATTATATTTCTCATCTTATTTATATTTTTTAATTTATTAATTACCGGCAAAAATATAGCCGCATCCATTTTGCTGGGCTCTACCTAGGGCCCAAACACCAGACGGTACAATTTGTATTCCTGGTTGTACCGCATCTACCCATTCCTGATACACCTTCTTAGGATCCAACTCCATTTTTTGTGCGACGGCACCACTGTATACCGATAGGGCCAAATTACAAACACAGAACATAGCACCACGCTCTTGCATCTCCTTGATACCTTGAATAACTGGCATGGGGAAATCACCTTCCTTAGGCTCATAATAGGGGTTACGCAAAGCAGGTGCTTTAGTGGCATTATCATTTACTCCAAATACTTCACCTAATTTGTACTTTTCCCAAACTTCTGATTTCAATGCAAACGGAATAGCGTTATGGCGTAAAACGGTCATTGCCGTTATATCATCGTCTACTGACCCGGTTTCATTGTTACTTAGATAAAAAGCCCAATTCCAGATAATAGGAAATCCATCATGGGGCGTAGAACCATCATAAACAATGCGATGTGTACCCTTAATGTTCTTAAACCAGTCATCTGCTTCCGCCATTTTTTTATCATCGAAATTTGGCAATCCTGCATACATTGGCCCGGTAATCAATGACAAGGTACTTGCCGTGGCTCCCATTAGAACCGCGCCCATAAACTTTCTTCTAGAACTCTCGTTTACTGTTTTCATACTTACTTATTTAGATTTAACAATATTGTATTCGCTTTTATAATATTCCATAATCGGTAAATAAGGCCCCATTTGGTGTTGCCTTATTGAAAATGTATCGGCATAAGGCGGATATGGCGTTGATACTGGTTTCCTTTTAAGATCGGGAAAATCTCTTTCGCGATTTTTTTTGGATGGTCGATGCTGTCTATTTATAAATCCGGCGACGTCATAGGCCTCTTCATCGGTCAAAATTGGATTCTCGTAGGTCACACCAAATGGCATATTGGCTTTTATGAATCTTGCTGCCGTAATTACCCTAGTCATTCCTGCACCATCGTTATAAGAATCCTTACCCCAAAGTGGTGGATATTGATATCCATATCCCACATTAGATTTTAAGCCTTGACCGTCTTTAGCATGACACAAAACGCATTTTGCTTCAAAAACCAACTTACCTTTTTCAAAATCAACCGTCCTATCGGGAATATTGATTTTCACAAATCCTTGTCCGAAAATTTTTCCGTCTTTAGGGGCATATCTGCTAAGCCAATTCATATAGGCCAATAGTCCCTTCATTTGCTTGCTGTCCAAAGGCATGGTTTTTCCGTTCATGCTGCGCTCCATACATCCATTAATCCGTTCTTCTATGGTACCTATTTTATTCTCCCTTCCCCTAAATTGAGGGAAACGCTGTATTATTCCAACTAGAGGAGCTGCATATGCTTTTGTTCCCGACCAGAGATGACAATTATTACAAGACAAATTATTTCCCGCATACACACTGCCCTTTTCTTTACTCCCATTTCCTATATGCTTGGATGTATTTTGAAAGAGGTCATAACCATATCGTATTAAGTCATGCTCCATTGAATCGTCCAATTGAGAAATATCATAACTAATACTGTAATCTTTGCTCAAGGAACTTTCAACTTCTTTTTCGGTTGTTGGCTTACCTAAACAACTCCACAGCAGAAAAAACGAAGTAGACAATAGAACAATGAAAGGCACTAAGAGAAGTGGAGCATGTCTTTGTCCGGCACCCTTAACTTCAGTTTTTATGACTTCTTTCATCTGGTTTTATTCAATTGCTATAAATTTAAACCAATGACATATAATCCACTTTTTGGGGTACATGCAATTTTAAAACAAGATTTAGTGAAGGGCTTTCATTGTACCGGCAAAGTCTCGCAGTATTTATGAAAAAAGAAATTAGGATAGCACTATTTGTGCATATGGAAGGTGAATATTAAATATAGTTTGCTTAATATCAACTACTTATCAATTGCACTTGGCGAATAGCCAAATTCTTCCTTGAAGGCGCGGCTAAACCAAGAAGGATCATTAAAACCTACACTGTATGCAATTTCCGAAACCGTCTTGTCGGAATCATACAGTATTTCCTTTGCTCTATTCAAACGGACCGATCGTATGAAAACCGCAGTAGATTTATCGGTGATGGATTTTAGTTTTCTATAGGTCTGGGATTCGCTCAAATTTAATTTAAATGCCAATTGCTTTGGCCCAAAGTCAGAATTTGCCAACTCTTGGTGAATAATTTTAATGGCCTCTTGAAGAAATTGAACTCTTGGGTTTTTAGTTCGTGTTCTTAAAAAAACAGTTAAGCTGTCATTTTCAAACTTACCGATCATTTTCTTACGCAACGCGATAAGTTGATTTAACCTTATGAACAATTCAGCCTTTTCAAAGGGCTTGACCAGATATGCGTCGGCACCATGGGACAGACCTACAAGACGATCTTTTTGGGCAGCCTTGGCCGTTAACATAATGATGGGTATATGATCGGTACGCTTATCTGATTTTAATGTTTTACAAACTTCATATCCATCCATTACCGGCATCATAACATCGCAAATTATTATGTCCGGAATTTCACTTAGGGCTTTCTCGATACCAATCTTGCCATTCTCTGCATTAACTGTTTGATATTTGGCTTCAAGTGAATTCTTCAAAAAATAAACCACATCGGCATTGTCTTCTATAATCAATACAATCGGTAAATCACTTTCTTTAAAATCTTGTGACCTCAGGTTTTCTTTGAATCTATCGATTTCTACCACAGGTGTTTCAATCTCTCCATAGGCCAAGTCCAGACTTTTAGCTGCGGTGAATATTGGTAAATAAACTATAAACTCCGTTCCTTTGCCCAATTCACTTTTTACCATAATTTTTCCGCCCATCAACTCTACGAAGTTTTTGGTCAACGAAAGTCCTATCCCAGTGCCTTCACCATCTCTTGAAATGGTTGCATCCGCTTGATAAAATCTATTGAAAATGTGAGGTAGGGCTTCCTTTGAAATGCCCATGCCGTTATCTTTTACCTTTATCAAAAATTGTCTAGGTCCATTTTCCGTAGTACTGTTTAGATGTACGATGATTTTATCCCCGTTACCTAAAAATTTGATTGCATTTGACAACAGATTATAGATAATGGCCTGCAATTTGTTTTCATCCATATCCATAATCAACCTGTCTACTTCAGAGTAGACTACTAAATTGACATTTTTCTCATTTGCATACAACTGAAAACTTTCACAGATGTATTTTATAAAGGGAACTACATCGGCCTTTACGAGTTGTAGTTCCATATTTCCACTTTCCAACTTGGCGAGATCTAGCATCTCATTGACCAAACACAGTAGACTCTTGCCATTACGTTCAATCATCTCAAGAGGCTTGTCTACCGAATGTAATTCCTTTTCACCAAGCTTTTCCTTGATAGTTTCGGTCATTCCTAGTATTACGGTCAAAGGAGTTCTAAACTCATGCGTTATGTTTGCATAGAGACTATTCTTTAGTTGGTCGATTTCTTTAAGCTTCTTACTTTCGGCAAAGGCTAATTTTCTTGAAACCTGAAACTGATAGAAAAAATATGCTAATAGTAGAACAAAGATCAAGTACAGTGCATAAGCCCACCAAGTTGACCACCAAGGAGGAAGTATTTGCAATTTCATTTTCAGGGGCTCTTGATCCCATTCCACTCCCCTTGAAAAACCATTTACCAGCAACGTATGATTACCAGAAGGAAGGTTTAAAAATTGGATCTCGGGATCTTTGAGCATGTTCCATTCTTCATTATTGGGCAATAGCTTATATCCATATTCAATCTGCTTGTTTAAACGGAAATCGACGGAAGAAAACTGAAGATAAAACGGGAATTGATTATTATTGAACTTTAATTCTTCAGTCTTTAATAATGATTCCTTTAGAATACTATTGCGTAGGCTTTGTGCCTTTATTGTCTGATCTTTAATTCGAAATTCCGAAAAGAAAAGCGGTTGTGGCGTATCGACACTTGTTAAATCTCGAGGATGAAAATAGGTCAGTCCATCAATTCCTCCCAGATAGATCAAACCCTGATCATCCCTAAACCTGGCATGGATATCAAACTCGTTACTCTGAATACCATCTTGAACTCCATATTGTTTAAACCTATTGCTTTTAGGATTAAAATGAACGATTCCAGCGGTAGTACCAAGCCATAGGTTTCCATCGAAATCATCTTGAACTCCGTAAATTATGGCACTTGTAAATTGCTCTTGCTCAGTCCATGATTTAAATGTGCCATCTTGCTGTAATAAGTTTAGACCATATCGTGTTGCGATCCACTTATTGTTCTTATCATCTACCAAAATGTCATAAACGGAATTATGGGATAACGAATTTTCTAAATCCTCTTTTCGTGTATAATTTGTAAAAATGGGATTTAGTTGATTTTTAAAACTCAGCTTTGTAAGCCCCCCCTGAGAACCGACCCAAATGTCACCGCTTTGATCTAGGGTGATACATTGGGCGAAATCATTAATTAGGGAATTCGAATTATCCTTCTCGTTCTTGTATCGATCAATCTTTACGTTTTCATTTGAATCCAACTTCAAACTAAAGATACCGTGACCAAAAGCAGCTCCCCAAACCGTACCAGATGTATCGAGTGCAATTCCTTTAAGAAAATCATTGTTGATACTGTTGGGATTATCAATTTCATACCTAAAGACCCTGAACTTAGGGTTCTCTGCATCAAAAGTCTTTAAATCGATCATGCTAAGACCTCGGGTCGTAGCCATCCAAATTCGCTCATTAGCTTCATCTTTACAAATTTCGCGAATCACATTACCCGAAATACTAAATGGGTCATTTTGATTTTCCGTAAAATAATATGTACTATCCTCCCGAACGAGGTTCAACCCTCCATCAGAGGTACCCACCCAAAGGTCTTTTCCATCCTTTAAAATCGAAAATATGACATTATCGTTCAATACATGCGAACCCCTCTTATTCTTGGACAGGTTTTTAAAATAGGGGTTGTCAAAATCAAGAAGATTCAAATTGTTTGCTGTACCTACTAAAATCTGATCTTCAGAATTTTTCAGCAATGATTGAATCGTGTTATTGCTCAATCCGTCAGTTTCGCTTACTGAATACTGAATTTTTCGAACTACTTCAAGTGCATATACATCAAACAAAAATAAGCCAGACCCAGTACCTACCCATACCTTAGAATCATCACCTTCCAAAAATGTCCCCACATGTCTAGTAGGGCTTCCACCTGTTTTATCAAGATCGATCTTTCGTAGCTGTTTTGTTTTCGTATTATACAAAAACATACCGATATCCGTCCCTATGAATAATTTTTCGCCAACACTAAAAAACGCTTGAACGTCACCTTCCACCCTTAGTTCAGATAATATTTTTGATGTGGAACCGGTATTAAAATCAAGCTTATAAACAGCACCATCATACCCTCCAGCCCATAAATAATTGCTTTGATCCAAATGGAGTCCGCTCAAAGATGTATTCTTGAGGAAATTCTCTTGACGATAGATTTCACCATCCCTAGAAATCTTATATAATCCTGAGTTACGCGTAGTGACCCAAACACTACCCTCATGGTCAATAACCATATCCAAAATAGTCTCGTTGGGTATAGCAGGGTTTTCCAAGTGTATTGAACGGAAAACATCCATATCATAGTCATATAAATTTAAACCGTTACCAAGGGTTCCCACCCAAATATTATGGGATTTATCTTCCAATAAACTAGTTATATGATTTCCAGAAATAGAAGTATCATCAGATTCGTCATATTTATAAATCTTAAACTCCTTTCCATCAAATCTGTTAAGTCCATCTTGTGTTCCTATCCATACAAAACCTAAGCTATCCTTTATGAGCTCGTTTATAGTAACTTGCGAGATACCGTCTTCAAGGGTATAATATTTGATACGCACATCTTCTTGGGCAAAAAGAAAAGGTACCTTACTTAGAACTATAAATACAAAAAGAGAGGCCCAGATAGGAATTGGAAAGCAGGGAAACCGGAAAAATTTAAATTTGACGATGGAACCCATAAATACTTGCTTTTAGTTTAATTAATGAAAAAGCATCGGGGGTTTGATACAATGAATGCAATTACTATCTCAAATTCACTAATCAATGTAGTAAAAGATATCTAGCCGATAAAATTTATCGGAAAAATTAAAATTATTAACCTTCAAGGAGGGCATATTTCGCAAACCCAATAATGAAATAACCAATTTTTTCACATTCTACCAAAAGTCCTGGTCCTAAACGTTTGTCGAAATGGTTCTCCATATATCACATTTCGCCATGCATGTTATTGTTGAGCCATTTTTCCAATCTTGCTGCCTCTTCTTCCAAAAAATCAGATTTAGATACACCACATAATAAAAAACCGAGGCGTTTGGCTTCGGTTTTAATACTATTGGTCCATTTAGATTTTATATCAATACTCAAAATAACCCTGGTTGAATTCCGCCCTTTACACGACCGAGATGTTTATAGGCAAGCTCAGTTACTTCACGCCCACGAGGTGTTCGCATTATAAAACCTTGTTGTATTAAAAAAGGTTCATACACTTCCTCAATGGTTTCTGAACTTTCGGATACGGCAGTTGCCAATGTTGTAATACCCACTGGGCCACCTTTAAATTTATCGATAATTGTAGTCAAAATTTTATTATCCATCTCATCTAAACCATGAGCATCAACATTTAAAGCTTTAAGACTGAACTTTGAAATTTCCATATCGATGGAGCCATTGCCTTTAATTTCAGCAAAATCTCGAACTCTTCTTAGTAATGCGTTACAAATTCGAGGTGTACCTCTACTTCTTCCTGCAATTTCAATTGCTGCATCTTGGGTAATTGGAACACGTAATATTTCGGCACTACGTTCAACAATTGTAGAAAGCAATTCGGTAGAATAATATTGCAATCTACTTTGAATACCAAACCTGGCCCGCATTGGCGCAGTTAATAAGCCCGAGCGTGTAGTTGCCCCTATCAAAGTAAACGGATTTAAATTAATTTGAACAGAGCGAGCATTAGGCCCAGTTTCAATCATTATGTCAATTCTAAAATCCTCCATAGCAGAATATAAATATTCTTCAACTATAGGACTTAATCTATGTATCTCGTCTATGAATAATACATCGCGTTCATCTAAATTGGTTAGCAATCCGGCTAAATCACCAGGTTTATCTAAAACAGGGCCTGAAGTAATTTTTATCCCTACTCCCAATTCATTAGCCAAGATATTGGCCAAAGTGGTTTTTCCTAATCCTGGAGGGCCATGAAACAAGGCATGGTCAAGGGCTTCACCTCTTCTATTGGCAGCTTCAACAAAGACCTTAAGATTTTCAAGCACCTGTTCTTGACCAGTAAAATCGTCAAAATTAATTGGGCGTAACGCTCTTTCAATATCCAATTCCTCATTTGAGAAACCTTCAGCAGATGGGTCTAAATGCTCATTCATATACTCACAAAGATATACAAACACAAGATAACTTCTTTGGTAAGTGTTTTTCTAAATTCAATTTAACTAATAGACATAAAGCGCATTATATACTCATTAGAATTAGGCATAAAAATTGTAAATTCATATTATGACAAAAGAAAATTACACCGCAGAAGTTCTTCAATATATTACCATATTTTATATTATCTGGTCTGATGACCTGTTATCAGCATCTGAAATTAATGTCGTTGAAAATGCTATAACCGAGGACAGCTCTTTAACCCAAAATGATAAAAAACAACTTCGTAATTGGTTAGATGTAACAAATCCGCCTAAAAATCAATTATTCAAATCTTGGAAACAACTCATCACTAACAGCGGTGTTAAATTAGTAGAGCATGAGACCTATCCTTTAACAGCATTTAGCCAGAAAGTTGCTTCGCATTATCATAACGGTTTTGCATTGAATGACCATATTCAAAAAATAGAAGTTAATCTTGGTATTCAACCAAATCATTACAATCATTTATTCGAAGTCCATATCGATGTAGATAAAAACTCGGCTCAATATTCTGCTATAGAAATTGATAGAATTTTAAAAGGAAATCATGCGGAGGTAATCGATAATTTTAGACAAATTTTAAAAGACCCCATATTTTCTTGGAAAATACGTAGAAATAAAGAAGAGTTCAGAAATCATGTTTTAAAGCAAGTAGAATTTTTAGCAGATAAAGGTTATGGCGCTATGGCTTACCCAGAAACTTATGGCGGCACAAACGACATGGAAGGTTATGCCTCAATTTTCGAAAACATGATGTTCGTTGATGGAAGTTTAGCTATAAAATTTGGTGTACAATTCGGACTTTTTGGGGGTAGTATTCAAAAATTAGGAACTAAAAAACACCACGATAAGTACCTTAAGGATACTGGATTTGCCAATCTTTTAGGATGTTTTGCAATGTCAGAAACGGGTCATGGTTCTAACGTTCGAGGAATAAAGACCACAGCAACTTACGACCACACTACAGAAACCCTAGTTATTCATACTCCCGGGGAAAATGACAATAAAGAATATATCGGTAATGCGATGCATTCTAAAATAGCATCTGTTTTCGCCCAGCTAATCGTTAATGGGAAAAATGAAGGAGTTCATGCAATTTTAGTTCCACTAAGAGATGAAAACCATGTATTATTACCAGGAATTAAAGTTGAAGATAATGGTTACAAACTAGGTCTAAATGGTGTTGATAATGGAAAAATATGGTTTAATCAGGTTTCAGTTTCTAAAGTAGATTTGCTGAATAAATATGGAACAATTCTTGATAGTGGGGATTATTATTCAGAAATAAAAAATTCCAATAAAAGGTTTTTTACCATGCTAGGCACCTTAGTAGGTGGGAGAATTTGCGTTGCAAGAGCTGGTCTAGGAGGTGCGAAATTCGCACTAACAGTAGCCATAAAACACGCCTTGAAAAGAAGACAGTTTAATGATAGTGTAAAAATTCAAGAAGATTTATTGATGGATTACCCATCTCATCAATTACGATTAACACCTTTAGTCGCGAGTGCTTATGTCTACCATGTTACCTTAGACAAAATGATGAAGGTTTATTGTGATGAGTCTCAACCCGACAAAAGACAAGTAGAAACACAAGTAGCAGGATTAAAATCGATTATTACATGGTATGCAAACAACACCATTCAAGAATGCCGAGAAGCCTGTGGCGGCAAAGGGTACTTGTTAGAGAACCGTATTGCTGATTTAAAAAGCGATGTTGACATTTTCACCACATTTGAAGGGGACAATAATGTTCTGCTTCAATTAGCGGCTAAGGGTGTGCTTTCTGACTTTAAAGCAGAATTCAATAGCGCAGGCTTTTCAACGGTTCTAAAATTATTGAGTTCACAAATAAGCGATAAGCTATCAAACGTAAACCCACTATACACCAACAAAACGGATAAAGAACATTTGTATAATCCTAAGTTTCATGTACATGCTTTTGAACATAGAACACGAAGATTAACCTATACTATAGCCATGAGAATTAGAGGTTATATTAAAAAAGGAATTCCTTCTTACCAAGCCTTTCTTAAAGTACAGACTCACTTAATGAACCTTGGTAAAGCTTATAGCGTAGAACTAGCATACAAATCGTTTATAAACCACAACAGCACTATAACCGATACACAACATAAAGCACTTTTTGAAAAACTAGGAACACTTTACGCTCTTCATGAAATAAGAAAAGATGCCTCTTGGTATTTAGAACAAGGTTATATTGGTAGTTCCAAATCAAAAGCTATACGACAACGAGTTGAAAGACTCTGTACAGAATTGAGACCACATCTAGATAGCTTAGTAGATGGTTTTGGAATACCTGACCATTGCTTAACCGCACCTATAGCAAACTAGTTTTTTTCCTTTTCTAACATTGATGTGTCTAAAAAGTCTAAAATTGTAATCTTCGGATCACCATAAAGTTTTATTCTCGAACCGCCTTTAGAACTAAGTTGAAAATTACTTAATACTCTAAGTTCAGCATCAGGAGCGTCTTCTGTAATCAAAAGAACATCGTTTGCTTGTAAATCAGACGCTTTCAATGAGCTATTGCCATATAATTTGGCCATTAAAAAGTCTGCAGTCCCTTCAACCTTAGCTGAAGCATTTTCATACATATATATAGTATTATTGGAACCCGTAGTATATAGTTTTACATCAATTCTATCTTTCAAAATTACATTTAGAGAATCGCTTGCCAAATTAAAATCACCAGAACTAATTTCTTCCATTGTTATATCAATGATATCAGCAGTAGCATTTAATTCCAACCTAGAAGTGCCAGATGTGTGAACCTTTAAACGATCTGTTGAAATAACATCTTTCATACTAATCTTTCCGTTCAACATGTTTACAGATCTTAATTCTTGGAAGAAAATAGTAATTTCAAGCTTTCGTTTAGATGTAATATTATAGAAAGATGATATTTTCAAAATACCATTATCCACTTTAAATCTAAGCACATCCAATAAATTATCATCTAGCTCTAAAGCGTAACCTTCTTGAGTAGATTTTTGAAGAACAATATCTAAATCATCAGCAAGTTCTATAGAGGTAAAAGGCTCTAAATCTTCTCTTACCTCAATAACATTTCTATTACCCTTTATTTTTGGTTTTCGTTGTGAATAAGTTTGAAACGAAATAACCGAAACAATAAACAGAAGGGCGAACTTTTTCATAATCTTAATTTTAATTTAAAAAATGAAGATATTGCTTTTTATGTTATCTAAAAACAACTTAGCATTATCTTAAGACGTTAGCAAAAAAAAAGCCCAACTTATATAAGTTGGGCTTTTTGATTTTGAATTTTTTAATGATTCATTTCCTCTTCATCTTCCTGTAAAGGAATATTTTGCGGAACGAAATCCTGACCTGGAATTATATATTCTCCATTCTCATCAACTTTGCTATAATCGTATGCCCACCTATGTACTTCGGGTATAGCGCCAGCCCAGTTACCATGAATATGTTTCTGTTCTGCAGTCCATTCTAACGTATTGGATTTCCAAGGATTTTGTGGTCCAACCTTACCGTAGAAAATACTATAAATAAAGTTTGCAACGAAAACCAATTGTGCCGCAGCTGCAATAATTGCAAACACAGTCATCAATACTTGAATATCGGTTAACTCATCGAACATTGGGAAAGCTGTATTCTCATAATACCTTCTTGGCACACCTGCCATACCGACAAAGTGCATTGGGAAAAATACACCATAAGCACATATTGCGGTTACCCAGAAGTGAACATACCCCAAATTCTTGTTCATCATTTTTCCTTCAAACATTTTAGGGAACCAATGATATACACCTGCAAACAAACCATATAATGCCGAAATACCCATTACTAAGTGAAAGTGAGCAATTACAAAATAGGTATCATGAACATTTATATCTAATGTACTATCTCCTAAAATAATACCTGTTAGACCACCACTTATAAAAGTAGAAACCAATCCAATAGAGAATAACATTGCAGGATTGAGCTGCAAGTTACCCTTCCATAAAGTGGTTATATAGTTGAATGCTTTTACCGCAGATGGTATTGCAATCAATAATGTTGTAAATGTAAATACTGAACCTAAGAAAGGATTCATACCTGAGATAAACATATGGTGACCCCAAACTATTGTTGAAAGAAATGCTATAGCAAGTATTGAAGCAACCATGGCACGGTAACCAAAAATTGGTTTACGCGCATTTGTTGACATTACTTCTGAAGTAATACCTAAAGCAGGTAATAATACAATATATACTTCTGGGTGACCTAAGAACCAAAATAAATGCTCATATAATACAGGTGACCCTCCTTGATAGTGAAGCACCTCTCCTTGAATAAAAATATCTGAAAGGAAGAATGAAGTTCCAAAACTTCTATCCATAATCAACAACAAAGCCGCTGATAAGAGAACAGGAAAGGAAACTACTCCGATAATAGCTGTTACAAAGAAAGCCCAAATTGTTAAAGGCAATCTTGTCATTGACATGCCTTTAGTTCTAAGGTTAATTACAGTAACGATATAGTTCAAAGAACCTAATAAGGAGGATGCAATGAAAATGGCCATTGAAACAAGCCATAGCGTCATACCCATACCAGAACCAGGTTGAGCCATTGGCAATGCACTTAAAGGTGGATAAATCGTCCAACCAGCTGCTGCAGGGCCAGCCTCAACAAATAATGAAATTACCATTATAACACTAGCAACAAAGAACAACCAAAATGAAACCATATTAAGGAAACCAGATGCCATATCTCTAGCACCAATTTGAAGTGGAATTAGGAGGTTACTAAATGTACCACTTAAACCTGCGGTTAATACAAAAAATACCATTATGGTACCGTGCATTGTAACCAATGCTAAATACACATCGGCATCCATTACACCACCTGGAGCCCATTTACCAAGAAGAGCTTCAAAAATAGCGAATGACTCTCCTGGCCAAGCCAATTGCATTCTAAACAATAATGACATTGCAATACCAATGAAACCCATTACCAAAACACCAATAATAAGGTATTGTTTAGCAATCATTTTATGGTCTTGACTAAAGATATACTTTGTTACAAAAGTTTCTTTATGATGATGATGTCCATGATCGTCATGTGCGTGATCATCTACATGTGCATGTGCTGTTGCTGACATAATCGTAATCTTTATTTTATTAATTTTCTTATTATAGCCTTTTTCTATTCGAGCAATACTGAATTACTCCTCCACTTGTACAGATTCTACCATATTAAAAGCGGGTTGAGAATCATCTTTCATAACTGTCTCAGCAAAAGTTGATTGCCCTTTCATCCACTCATTATAATCTTTCTCAGATTCAACTATGATTTTCATCTGCATATTATAATGAGATTTTCCACAAATCTTATTACATAGCAAAATATAATCAAATTCCCATGGATCAATAACTTCTCCAGTACTAGCGGATTTTTCTGCACGAATTTTATTTGTTCTTTTCACTTTATCTACAACATCTGGATTTAATCTCATCTCCTCCGTTGTGTATATAGGTGTAAAAGAAAATTCTGTCACCATACCAGGCACACAGTTCATTTGTGCTCTAAAATGAGGCATATAAGCAGAATGTAAAACATCTTGTGAACGCATTTTAAAGTTAACTTTCCTACCTACTGGCAAATGAAGTTCCTTTACAATAACATCATCATGAGCATATGAATCTGATTCATCTAAACCAAGAACATTTGCTTTATCAATATCAATCATTCTTACGTTAGCACCACCTAAAACATTATCACCACCGCCATATCTAGCCGTCCAATTAAATTGTTGGGCATATAACTCAACAATTAAAGGATCATCCTCATCATTGACGTCCATAATGCTTGTCCAAGTATAAAGACCCCATAAAATAAGACCCGCCAAAACAATAACCGGTATAATGGTCCAGATAAATTCTAAACGATCATTATCAGCATAAAACAATGCCTTTTGACCTTTCTTTCCACTGTACTTATATCCAAAATAGTGTAATAATGCCTGTGTAATAGTTTGTACAATGAAAATAATCACCATAGAAACAAGCATCAAACTATCGTACTCTTCTCCATGAGCTGACCCAGCTTCTGGCAATAAGAATTTACCATATTTCCAAAAACTGAAAATAGTAATTCCATATATGAAAACTAAAAATGCGAATAACATGTAACCGTTATTCTTATTGTCGCTGTCTGTAGCTATTTGGTGCTGGGTAGTTTTAAGCTGTGACAATTCAAATATTTTAGTCAACTGCCAAATGGCAATCGCTACAAGAACAAGAACAGCTAAAGTCAATAATGTCGTCATCGTATATATAAATGTTATACTTTACTTATCTATTAATAATGAAAGTGTCTGCTTTCCTCTATAAACGGGTTTCTCTTAGGTTGTAAGGGAGCAGTTGAAAGCGCTCTAAAAATCCAAAATATAAATAACCCT
>TARA_R110002050_G_scaffold87066_2_pt1 | contig 17235 bp, 16 predicted proteins | sample TARA_R110002050 | Tara Oceans TARA_R110002050 (sample SAMEA4396988) | marine metagenome | biome: Polar Biome; feature: [DCM] deep chlorophyll maximum layer (ENVO:01000326); material: water (ENVO:00002006), including particulate matter (ENVO:01000060) such as... | depth 25 m
CAGGAACAACGAGCGAAGATTATGACCAAAAACATAAGAACGGTAAAACCAAAATCCTTAGATTTCATTACCTTTACCATCCTTAAAATTAGAAAAAATGGCTAACGAAAACACCGCAAATTACGGACCACTACAACATTTATTTGGAACCTGGAAAGGCAATAAAGGAATTGATGTTTCACCCGAAACAGATGGAGATGACATCAACCCATTTTACGAAACCATAACTTTCGAAGCTGCGGGTGATGTAGATAATGCAGAAACCCAAAATATGGCTATCGCGCGCTACCATTTATCGGTCCAAAGAACGTCAAACGATGAGGTTTTTCATGATCAAGTAGGCTACTGGTTATGGGATAAGAAAAACGAAACGATTATTCACTCGCTCGCTATTCCACGTGCGGTTTCTTTATTGGCTGGAGGGAAATTTGACCCGGCTAAAGCCAATGATGACGAAGTTACATTTGAGGTAGAAGCTACCGATGGAGGCGAATGGGGAATTATTCAATCTCCATTTATGAATGGAAAAGCTAAAACAACCTCATTTAAAATGAAAATGACTGTAAGTGCTACAAAGTTAAGTTACTCGGAAACGATGATGGTGGATATTTATGGAAGAACTGCTACCCACACCGATGATAATGTATTGGAAAAGGTAAATGGATAAATAATTAGGTATTGGAATGGGCAAATGGAATATAAAATTCTATTTGTCCTTCTTTGGTAGCCCTCTGCTAAATGCTCTTTAAATAAAGTTGCTCTACCTTTGCTCTAGCCCATGGAAATTTACGTAGAAATTTTAGGGATGATTTTATAGATGGGTTACTTTGAAAACAATTAATATCTATTATTTCGCCTAATTCTTCCCAGCCATATTCTTCTACCAAAAAATCTAAAATTGTGGCTAATTTAACGCCATGTAAGGGGTTATTGGGTTGACTTTCTTGTGGTTTGTCTTCGTTTTTTTTCATCGTTATAAATCCTTGTAGTTCACATCTGCCCAAATCTTATAATTTAGATGATCTTTGGGTTTGTAAAATAAAGCATAGTTGGTGTACGAAACAATGAAATAATTGGGGTTTTCGGCTATAATTGATTCGAGTGTTGAATTGTTTTCAAATGCAATTTGATAAGCCTTCGCTTGTTTGGCTGTTCCAAACGATTTAACCGTAACCATCTGGGTGCCGCGTTGGTAAATTACAGACGACATTTTCAACCCTTCCATTTTGTAGTTAGTCCGGTTGTAATCGTTAATAGCCGACTTGATTTCACTAAGTTTTTTACCGGAAGCCTTGACAATAATCACAAAATTATGTTTGGCATTAGGCTCAAATTTATACTCCATTTTGGCGGCTTTGGCGGCATCCTTTTTTTCCTTTTCTTCCGCAGCTGCTTTTGCTTGGGCATCTTGAACTTTAATGTCTAAACCAGCTATTATTTCTTGGGCCTTCATACCGTACTCGTCATCCTTATACTTGGTGGCAATAGCAAGGAGCTCTTTTCTTAATTCGGCTTCGCCAGAAGTGTGGCCAATAGACAAAGCACGTAAAAACATAGCTTTCGGTAAAATACGCGTATGGCTGTATTTGGCAATTAGCTGATTGCACGTTTCAATGCTTTGCTGGTAATAACCTCTTTGATAATATTTAATGTAGGCTTTTTGGTAAATGCCTGATGCTTTTTTATAATCTTCATTTTCCCGCTCCAAAAAGTTGGGGTCATTGATAACTTGAGCATATTGCGAATCGGGAAATTCATTCAAAATTTTGTTTTTATAGTAATCAGAAGCCTTTTTATCGTCTTCATCTAAATACATGCGATACAATCGGTAATAACTGTCCATTGTATGGGCATTTGGATTAAAACGATTATTCATTTCAATCAAGGTTTCAATCGACATTGGAGTGTCTTCCATTTGATCTTTGTAAATAATAGAAAGGGCATAGTAGGCCTCAATTATTTTTTGATTTGAAGCTTCAATTTGTTTATCAGAAACCGGTAAATCTTTCAAGTAATAATTGGGGTCTAGCCAATCACCCGTAATTTTCATAGTGTCTCCATTCTCGTTTACAAAAAACTCTTCTTGGGCTGCTAGGGCATTATCATCGTTAAATGATTCTTCTTTGGAGCTGCGTCTCCAATTATCTTCATTGGGCCGTTTTCCCCATTTTTTGGTAAACTCAGCCTTACCCGATTCTTTGGTGGTAGGGTTGTAAAAGTACCATTTGTTCGAGCCCGAACCTGGGCCGCCAAAACCAGGGCCACCACCGCCTGGTCCACTAGGACTATTAAGTCCTCCTCCATCGGGAGTTGCCTTGGCCGCATCGGTTTTCAACTCTTCTTCCAGTTTTTTACGCTCTTCTTCATCAATTCTTTTTTGAATCAAATCGGTAATTAAATCATCACGCTCATCGGGGCTCATTTTTGCCACCATTTGCAAACTATCTTGTCGTTCTATAATTAGAATTTGAGTCACTAAATCTTTCAGGTTGTTCGATAATTTGGTAATGTTGTCTGCATCCGGAAAATCGGTAGGCATATAGGCTACACAACTATCATAATTTGCCTGAGCTAACGGATAATCGGGCTGTTTGAAATAAATCTGACCTAATCGCAAAAATGATAGGGCTTTTTGATTGTCGTTACCTTCGCTTACCATGGTGGATTGCTCTAGGTAGTCGATGGTTTGAGGAACGTCACTTTCTTTATAGGACATTTCGGCTAGAGCATAATATATTTGATCACGAAACTCTATGTATTTTTCATCACGAAGCATCTTTTTCAACTCTTTACGGACTCCTTCAGCGCCTCCGGTTTCAGTACTATATGCCAAGGCCATTTGAATACGCGTATAAAATTCCATTTTGTATTCAGGGTGCATTTTAAGCACTTGCGCAAAAATATTCATCGATTCCAGTCGCTCTCCTTGTTCTTTATATAATTGGCCAAGCAAATACGTGAGTCGCAACCTTTCCGGTTTCTTTTTGGCGTGCGAAATAGCAGTACGTAATTCAGGAATAGCCATCTCCATATTGTCTTCCAACAAATAAATAGTGGTGTATAATTTAGAGATATCTAGTCGTAAACGGTCTGGTAATTCTTTATCACTTTCTAGGTGATTTAAGTATTTTAATGCCTTTTCATTATTATCATCTTTAACCGCCAAGCGAGCTAACCAAAATCGGGCATCAAAACGAGACTCTTGGTCCTTATATTTTTTTGCCGACTGGTTTAAAACCTTATAAGCTTTTGGAGAATCGTTCTTGTAATAGTACGCTTTGCCCATTAAAAAATAACAATCATCAATCCATTTGGTATGCTCTTTACCACGCTTACGAATGGAGTTTTTAGTAATGACTTTAGCACATTTTTCAATGACCTGATCCATATCGGATGAAACAAGTTCTGCATTTTCTTGAGGTAATTCCTTGTAAACAGGTAAAAGTTTGGTGTAATCATCGGGCATGGCTTGGTCTATTTTGAACTCCGCCTCTTTCATTATTTCGGTAGAATTAAAATAACCGTTATATCTCGACAAAACATTATGATAGTAGCGATGCGCCCATCCCGTTTTTTTGGTGGAGCACCCATTAAAAAGAAATAGCCCCATAAAAAAGAGGACTATATAAAAATACTTATGATGGTTTTTACTCAAAATAATTGCGGTGTACGATGATGCTGTTAACTTGCAATCGCCAAAAATATTTTAAATTATTAGAATATATTGATAATTCTTTTCTATTAATAGAAAGAATCATGATTTTTGTGACATACAATGGAAGCAAAACCGGAAAAAAAGAGGAAAAAAGTACTTCGTAAACTTCGTTACAAGTTTCGACTTGTAATTATTAATGATGATACGTATGAGGAACACTTTTCTTTTAAATTAAGCCTGTTAAACATAATTACAGCAATAGGATTATTAATAATGGTAGTAGCCTTCTTGGTGGGAGGCGTTTTAGCCTTTACACCGTTAAGGGAATATATTCCAGGGTATTCTGATTTACAGACAAAAATTGAAGCAAATTATGCGTTTCAAAAAGCGGATTCTTTGGATAATGAATTGAAAATAAGAGACCATTATTTAGATAATTTAAAACTCATCTTATCTGGTGAAATAAATGCCGATTCTGTAGTTGATGAAAATCTAAAAGATGTTAGTGTGGTGGGTATTAAAGATGTTAAAACAGGCGAGGATTCTCTGATGCGTCAAATTATAGAAGATCAAGAACAATACGCCCTAAACAATTCCAAAACCGATTTACAGGATAAAGTATATTTCTTTTTCAATCCGGTAAAAGGAACGGTGACCGATCACTTTAATATGAAAAAGCGTCATTTTGGTACAGATATCGTAACCAAAGAGGGGGAGCCTATAAAAGCGGTTATGGATGGAACTATTGTGATGGCAGATTACACCACTAAATCGGGATTTGTAGTTCAAATTCAACATCGAAACAATGTAGTATCCGTGTATAAACACTGTTCTGCCGTACTGAAACAATTAGGGGAAGTAGTGGAAGCTGGCGACCCTATAGCGGTGGTAGGAAATACGGGAGAGTTAACTACAGGCCCGCATCTGCATTTTGAGTTATGGGTGGATGGAATCCCAATTGACTCCGAACTTTATATTATATATTAATGGCGCAGATTACCGTGTATACCGATGGTGCTGCTCGTGGCAATCCGGGTCCGGGTGGATTTGGAGTAGTGCTAATGAGTGGCCAACATCGCAAAGAAATTGCCGAAGGATACCGAAATACGACCAATAACCGAATGGAATTGTTGGCGGTAATTGTAGCGCTAGAAAGCGCCAAAGGCGAAGGGCATGAAATAACCGTTTATTCCGATTCTAAATACGTGGTCGATTCGGTGAATAAAGGTTGGGTATTTGGTTGGGTAAAAAAGCGATTTAAGGATAAAAAAAATGTGGATTTATGGCAACGGTTTTTGAAAGTATATCCACGCAATAAAGTGAAATTTGTGTGGGTAAAAGGCCATGCCGATATTCCAGAAAATGAACGATGTGATGAACTAGCTGTGGCGGCATCCAAGCAAGAAAACCTTCCCCCCGATGTAGGATACGAAAAGACGCTGAAACCGGAAGGTTTATTTTAACGCGAACGAAATCTGCCTTTTTTACCCAACCAACCAATTAAACATTTTATCCGTAATTACAGATAACCGCTGTATATTTGAAAGCAAACTTTTTAAAACTCTGATGTATGAAACGATTACTACTAATTTTAATTTTGGGTATTTCTTTTACTACCTATGCTCAAAACAATGCCCCAGTGGCATTGAATGATACCATCTATTATTCTTATGGGGAGGTGCATCTAAATGACACCTTTAGAATCCGTGGCAACTTTCTCATTAACGATTATGACCCGGATGGAAATAGTTTGAAGATAACTGATATTATTTATTCAGGGCCAAATCAAATGGTGCCCTTTATACCGAATGGAGTTGTAGTGTGGATTGATTTTATGGCAAGCGCTGACTTTAGCGGAAATGATTCTTTTCAATATATTGTGGAAGACAATGGTTCGCCAGCAAAAAAGGATACGGGTCGGGTTCAAATAATAGTGATGCGAAAAGGGTATGCACTACTCAATGCGAATAATATTACGGCAACGGTTAGAAAAGATGTTTTGTTTCAAGGATTGGCTAATTCAGGTCCGGGGTTTGAAACGCCTAAAAATTCTGGAATCCACGCTGTGTTTGCCTCGAATATTTGGTTGAGCGGAACCAATAATGGAAACGTATATACCAGTATAAGAAAATTTGGAGGACAAACCTACAAAGGGGATCATACGAGTAATAATGGCCCCGTTTCTAATATTTCGCATACTGATTCTCTATTTAATACAAAATGGGATCGGGTTTGGGAAATATGGCAGCAACAAATTGATTACCATTTATTGCATTGGCAAGATGTGGGCTATGTAGCTGATCAAGCACTTTTAGATTGGCCTGCTCATGGAAGTATTGTGGATGGTGAAGCGAAAAATTTAGCTCCGTTTTACGATAACGACCAAGATGGTACGTATGACCCTTATCAAGGAGACTATCCTGAAATAAAAGGAGATCAGGCTATTTACTTTATTTATAATGATGGGAATTCACCAATTTCTACCAACCCAATGGTGACCGAAGTACATGGAATGGCATATGCTTATAGTTGTTCAGATTCTGCGCTTCAAAACACCATTTTTGTGGACTATAAAATTTACAATCGCTCTCAAAACACTTATGATAGCACATTCATTGGCATGTGGAGCGACATGGATGTTGGCAATGCGCAAGATGATTACGTGCAATGTGATGTGATGCGCAATTTATTTTTCATGTTCAATGGAGATGATTATGATGACGCAAATTCAGGCAGACCTGGATACGAAGATTACCCAGGTGCACAAGGGGTGGTTTTATTAAAAGGAGCCAAAAAAGATGCCGATAATACCGATAATGCATTTGGGGTCTTACCTTCCGAATCGGTTAATGGAGATGGTTTTGGTGATGGTGTTGCGGATAATGAATATTGGGGATTATCTCGGTTTATATATTTTAATAACGGTGTTTCGGCAACGGGTGATCCAAATACACAATTAGAGCATTATGCGCTACTTAAGGGTTATTGGAAAGATGGGACTTCTCTTGTATATGGTAATTCTGGACATGTAAATGGAGGAGGAGTATCCATTCCTGCCAAATATATGTTCCCAGACTCGTCAGATACGTATTATTACGGAACAGGAGGAGATACGGTTGCACCATGGAATGAAATGACTTCCGGAAACGTTCCTGCAGATCGCAGAGGAGTAGGTTCTACTGGTCCTATTACGTTCAAGTCGGGAGACAGTATTGAACTAAGTTATGCGTTTGTTTTTGGTAGAGATTATCAAAACCTAGGAGCCCAAGCAGGTGTGTCCGTTATGCTGGAACATGTAGATTCCATTCAAAGCTATTACGACCAAGGAATGCTTAATGCATGTGGTTTTCCATTATCTGTAAATTCGGTAGAGACCAGTCAAAGTGGGTTGTTGATTTACCCTAATCCTACGCAAAGTAGTGTCACTATACGTCAAGAAATGGAAGGCCGAATAAGTATTGAAATACTTGATGTTACCGGTAAACTATTGTTTACCACTGTTAGTCAAAGCCAATTAACTCCCATTGATTTGAGTGGGTATAAGCACGGAGTTTACATGGTGAAAATGCGCAATGAAAACGGTGTGAGTGTTGTGAAAGTGATAAAGGAATAAAAAGCGTTTTTTTCAAAAAGAAAAGCCATTTCGATTATTTCGGAGTGGCTTTTTTGATTTTTGTTGGTAAATGTTAATGCTCCATAATCTATTTCGATATTAGACGTTTGCAGGCGAATTAATAATTCTAAATTTGTCACTCAAATCAGGTTCATGCAGTTACCATCAAAAGTCAAAGTAAGCGACATCACTATTCGTGATGGGTTTCAACACGAAGAACATTTCATCCCTACCGAATCCAAAGTTTGGCTTGGAAAACGCCTAATAGATTGTGGGTTCGATTCCATTGAGGTAACCAATATGGGAAACCCTAAAGGTATGCCTCAGTTTAAGGATGCCGATGAGGTTTTGAAAGGAATACGAAAAACTAAAACTGGTTTTGATGGGGCTAATCAGACGCTATTAACCGCGGTAACTATTCGCGAGCGTGCGGTAGAACGTGCTATTCAGGCAAAATTAGATGGCTATGGTCCTGACCGAATTTTACTTATGGTTTCTACTAGCGAGGTGCATCATATCCGAAATTCGGGACTTACGCTCGATGAGTACTGGAAAATGAGCGAGAAATATATCCGTAAAGCAAAAGATGCTGGACTGCAAGTATGTGGTACGGTGAGCACAATTTGGGGATGTCCTCTTACGGGAGCTACAGATATGAATTTAGCGCTAGACTTTACTCAAAGATGGTTTGATATTGGGGCTGATGACATTGAACATGCCGATCATGATGGCTCGGGAGTGCCTACTTCCATTTATAAATACTACTCCATGTTAATGGATCGGTTTCAAGACCCGATAAAACATATTGTTCATTTGCATTCCACACGAGGTAGAGGGCTAGCAAATGCTTTTGCAGCCTTACAAGCGGGTATGAATCATTTTGAATCTACGCTGGGCGGAATTGGAGGGCAACCGGCCAACTTTGTGGATGGTGTGCCTGTTTGGGGTACCGGAAAGTATTATGTGCAAGACCCAAATACTTCTGGATTAATTAGTACCGAAGATTTGGTGGTGATGCTAGATGAAATGGGAATTGAAACAGGATTGGACGTAGATAAAATTCTGGATACTGGAAAAATGGTGGAAAGAATTGTAGGCCGAAGATTACGTTCTGAAACAGTGATGAGTGGGCGGACTCCTGCTAGTTTTTTAATCAAGTAAGAGTACTTTAAAGAACTGTTCCTTCTCAGGTAAAATTGGCGTATTTTCGCGCCAATGAGTAAAATGCAAAACATACGGAATTTCTGTATCATTGCCCATATTGATCATGGCAAAAGTACGTTGGCCGACCGGTTGTTACAGCAAACGGGAGCGGTTACGGAACGTGAAAGCCAAGATCAGTTATTGGATGACATGGATATAGAACGCGAACGTGGAATTACCATTAAGTCGCACGCCATTCAAATGAATTATACCCAAGATGGGCAAGAATATATTCTTAACCTGATTGACACGCCAGGACACGTTGATTTTTCATACGAGGTTTCTCGTTCTATTGCGGCCTGTGAAGGCGCCCTACTTATTGTAGACGCTACCCAAGGTATTCAAGCGCAAACCATTTCAAATTTATATTTAGCATTAGATAGTGAGTTAGAGATTATTCCTATTCTGAACAAAATGGATTTGCCAAGCGCTATGCCCGATGAGGTTTCTGACCAAATTGTGGATTTAATTGGCTGTGAATACGAAGATATTATCCCAGCCAGTGGAAAAACCGGTGAAGGAGTAGCAGATATATTGAAAGCAATTATCAAAACCATTCCCGCACCAGTTGGTGATCCTGCAGCTCCATTTCAAGCCATGATTTTCGATTCGGTTTTTAATTCTTTTAGAGGAATTATTGCCTACGTACGTGTGTATAACGGAACATTGAATAAGCGTGACCTCGTTAAGTTTGTAAATACGGATAGTGAGTATGGTGCAGACGAAATTGGACATTTAAAACTAATTCAAGAACCCTCTCAAACGCTTTCTGCAGGTGATGTAGGATATATAATTTCTGGGATTAAAGTAGCCCGTGAGGTGAAAGTGGGTGACACCATTGTCCGTGTGGGTGAGGATGCAGAACAAGTAACCGGTTTTGAGGATGTAAAGCCAATGGTTTTTGCAGGGATGTATCCCGTAGAAAACGATGACTACGAAGAACTTCGTGATGCGATGGAAAGACTTCAGTTAAATGATGCTTCTTTGACCTACGAGCCAGAAACATCTGCAGCGCTTGGATTCGGTTTCCGTTGTGGGTTTTTGGGTATGTTACACATGGAAATTATACAAGAGCGTTTAGAACGTGAGTTTGATATGACTGTAATTACTACGGTACCCAACGTATCTTACATAGCGCATACCCGAAATGGGGAAACGCATACGGTTAAGAACCCATCTGAGTTTCCTGACCCTTCTTTATTGGAATTTGTAGAAGAACCATACATTTCCGCACAAATTATAACGAAATCTGAGTTTATCGGTCCAATAATGACTTTGTGTATTGAAAAACGTGGTATTCTTCAAACGCAAAATTATTTAACGACAGATAGAGTTGAAATCATTTTCCACATGCCGCTAGGCGAGATTGTATTTGATTTTTATGACCGTCTCAAAACGGTATCTAAAGGATATGCTTCGTTTGATTATCACCCAATAGATTATCAACGTTCTAACTTAATTAAGCTGGATATCTTGTTAAATGGAGACAATGTGGATGCTTTATCTGCTTTGATTCACCGTGATAATGCATACAACTTAGGAAAGAAAATTTGTGCGAAACTGCGCGAATTAATTCCTCGTCAGCAATTTGATATTGCCATTCAATCGGCAATTGGAGCAAAAATTATTTCGCGTGAAACCGTGAAAGCCGTACGTAAAGATGTTACCGCAAAATGTTATGGTGGTGATATTTCTCGTAAGAGAAAGCTGTTGGAAAAACAGAAAAAAGGAAAGAAACGAATGCGTCAGGTAGGGAATGTTCAAATTCCTCAAGCCGCATTTATGGCTGTATTGAAACTGGATTAGTTTTAACGAGCATAAAATAAAAAGCCTCCAAGAAATCTAATTTCTTGGAGGCTTTTTTGTTTCGTTATTTTGCTAGTTCGTTAAATGTGTTTCTTCCACATGTAAAATCTCTCCGGTATCAGAGTTGAAAAGGAACACAATTACATTCATGTTTTCGGGCTTCCACTCATCGTTTAGTGCCACTGAAATCTCATCATTTTCAGAAATTACTTCCGCTACTTCTCCATTCGTTGGGTTATTGAATAATGTTTTTCCTGCACCATCGCCTGGGAAACCTACCCGTAATACATGATTGTGTTCGTAGTCATGCACATACGAATCGTTTAATCTGTTATCCACTTGTGGGGCAATAATTTTTCCTTCTAGTACGTAACATGCAATTGCAATATTTCCTGTCACATCTTGAATGGCTGTTGCTTTGTATCGAATACGTAACGAACGTTCTCCTAATTTGCTATTGTAGATATTCTCTAAATGCAATTTAAATCGAGGCGCCATGTAAGTAGCATCATTGAGTAGGTTTTGAACTTCGTTTACCCATGAACGGTATGGGACTTTTGGAGTACTATTAATCTCTGTTCTGTTTAGCATTCCACCTGGAAAAGCAGAATGTTTATATTTTATTCTTAACCTTTCGCCCGTAGCCGTTTCAAAATCTGAAGGATACGGATGAGCGGGGTTGGATAAATCTACCTTAGAAAAAGACCCTGAATTATGAATAGAAACCGAAAGAAAATCTTCCGGATGGTCTGTTTTGATTTGTGTGGCAATATCGGCTCCTTCCGGGCAATTAGGGCATTTGTGACCTGTAAATTCTTCTAGTAAAATGCGTCTTTTGTTAACAGTCGTATCATTATATACGGTGTCATTGTATTTTACCTCTCCTGGTCCGGCACCGCCACCTGCATAAGGTTCGGTAATCACATCACAACTTGCTACTACAAGTGTAAGTCCTAAAATAAATCCTATAATTCTTTTCATGCGTTTTATATTTAGAATGTACTTGATAAGGTTAATTTCAATCCGTTAGATGCGGGTACCACTCTACAAATTCCACCTACGCAAAACAAGCCCTCTCTTTGGCGCCCGTAGCTCAACATTATTCTACTTGCTTTTTGCGTGTATCCTACTGCTGTGGTGAAATAATGAATGCGTTTAGCTTCTAAAACGTTTCCATAATTGTATTGATCTAGCAAAGAAAACGTCCAATGCGGAGATATCGTATATTCTGCGACTAAAGCAAGCCAATTTCCCTTATGTTGCTTGGTCAATAACATTTGGCTTTCCACGCGTAGCGTATTGGTTCTGCTGAATTTATACTTTCCTTCTGCAATTATTACATTCGCAAAAATGTCTTCATAACCTGGTTTTCCTTGCAAGACATCAATGTTATAAAATAGATTTTGGTAGGTCATTTTTAATTGAAATTTCTTGGAGAATTTTCGCACGATTTGCACATTGAAATCTTGCCATAACTTTGTATCTCCAACCTTAAATAGGTTAGCAGAATAACCTTTTCTGGTCGTTTCTAAGTCATTCAAATTGGTGGTATCTACATTATTGGCCATCGATAAGTTTATAAAAAATGTCGTGCCGTATTTTCCGCCTAGTTTAGAACCTCTTTTTAATTTAAATACCATGTCTACCTGAAATGCCATCTCATTTTGCAATTGGGTGGCATAAGGGTATAGGGTGGCTAGAAGTAAGTAACTGTGTGGTTTAGATAGGGATGGAATGTAGTTGATGTATTCTTCCGTAAACTGGCTGCTATTATTTCGGTTACTACGGTAAGACATATTCACCAAAGTATGACCGGTTAAATTTATTCCAAATCCTTTAGTGGAATAACCAGCTCCTGCTTCTAATGCTTGTCCGTTTCTGTACAAATAGCCATTATCTGCCGATGGGTCATTGTACTTGTAGGCATACTCACTAAAAACATAAATTCCTTTTCTAGATACCTTAAAACGACCATCTAAATTCATCACGTTTTCGGGCAACACTAAATCGGGGTTATTGTCGGGTTGATACTTGCTCACCACGCTGCCACCAATCTGAAATTTTGTAGCCTTGGAGGCTAGAGGTTTTATTAATTCATTTAATTGAATTTGAAAATCAGTGCCTCGAACAATTCCTTCACTTTGCGCAAAATAATTTCGTTGCGTACCAATCAAAGCCGTAATAGAAATTCCTTTATTAGAATATTTAACGCGGAATCCATCTAATGAGTTATCTACTCCAAGAGTTGGCTCAAAATAGGTTCGAAGTGCAAATCCGTTCCCAAATTGTTCGTAAAAATTACCCGCAGTAAAATCGAAATTCCCCACAGTATATCCTGCATATCGATAGGGGATACCGTTTCCTTTATAATCGGGACTATATCCTAATAGCGCGTTTTGGTAACTTTCGTAACGCAATCCAGCTCTAAAGTTACCACGGGTATAATTTAAATTAAGAAACCCATTAAATAACATTTGTTCGGGTACATCTGGTGCACCAATTAGTGAATCCTGTCGATAATATTGTGCGCCTAAATCAAAATTTCCATGAATCTGTCCTAAATCGATGGTAGATAAATCTGGAGTTTGTTGTGCTATTCCAATATTTGAAATACCAAAAATTAATAATAGCGTAGTCGCTATAAGAGGTAACCCTTTCATAAATAAAATGATTTTAAATTTTTTCTCCAGCAACAAGTTTCTCAACTAATTCTAAAAGAGCTTCTTCATCTCCTGGGTTATAACCATTATGTTGCCATACAATTTTGCCCTCTCCATCTAATAAAAATACGTGGGGTACATTATTTACATTCATGGCTCTTCTAAATTCTGAATTCACATCTAATAGTGACTCAAATGGCCAATCTTGTCCATATACATAAGGTTGCACACTATTTACTGATCTAGAGTTGTCAATAGAAACGATGTAAAATTTAACACCTGTTTCTTCCCAATCAGCCCACTCATCAGCAATGGCGTTAAGTTCTGACTTACATGGTGCACACCATGTAGCCCAAAAGCTGATAATTACTGGCTTACCGTCATTTTGAATGTCTTGGGTTTGGAATGTTTCAAAATCCATATTCTGAATTTGAACATTTGGAATTTTGTTTTGTGCGAATGACGTTAAAGTAAATAGAAACGAAAGGAGTGTTATTACGCTTTTCATAATGCTTTTGTGTGTTTGATGAAACTAAAAATATTTCGGTAAGGAAAAAGCCATCCGTGTCAAGACGGATGGCTTTTAATTATTGATTTAATCCCGCTTATTTTTGAATAACTAATCTAAGCGTAGATGATTTTGAATTTGATGCTAATTCAACAAAATACATACCACCTTGAAGGTTTTCTGTATTTAATTCAATGTTGTTTGTTCCAGAAGTAATGGCTTGGTTTGTTAAAGTCATTACGTTTCTACCTGCTCCATCAAAAACACGAATATTTACGTTTTGATTATCAGCTGACACAATAGATAAAGTTGCGTTGTTTGCTGCTGGATTTGGGTAAATTGAAACATTGTCTGTTGTAAACAATTGACTTACTCCTTGAGGCCAACTGCTTCCTGTACCGATGTTATCTAAAAACAAAGAGTTACCTTTAGATGAACCCGTCACTACGAATTTAATTAATACTTCAGTAGAAAAATCAAGGAAAGAAATATCGCTTAATGCCGTTCTCCACTCGGTTGCAGTAGGGAAGAATGGAGCCGCTTTATCTGTACCCGTAGAAAGATCAGAACCTGACTTGCTAAATACGCTAGTCCAAGTTGCACCACAATCAGGAGAAACCATAACTTCTAATTTATCTGTGTAAGTAGACCGTTGACCTGCACACGCGTAATCGAAAGTTAAATAACTATGACTGTTGGTTGTTAAATCCACTTTATAAGTAACAATTTCGCTTACTTCATCTTTAGCCAAAGCATATAAGAAATAACGGAAACTTTTATCAGAAGTACCAAATCCACCAAGTTTAGATGAAGCACTTCCAAATGTTGCTTTTGAAGCTACATAAAAGTTGGTGTTTTCATCCATTTGAGTGTTATCCCATTTTTTTGTTTTGTCTGCATATCCTTCAAAAGTTTCAGCATACGTGGTGCCGATAAGAGACGCTTGCATGGTAGTGAAGTTTTTCACTCCAGAATTGTTGTTTTCAGTACGTACTTCCAATTCGTTTCCTCCAGGTAGTACATCTACCGTGAAAGATACTTCATGACTTCCTAAAGCAAGAGTAATTGGATCAAATGCGTCAATTGCAGATGAGTTTCCTGCTAATGCAGTGTTGATTGTTTTAGTAATGGGTGTTCCACCATCAATAGAATATCCAATTACATAACCTGCGCAACTTTGGTTAGCTGCATTCGTTACTTTTATTTTTGGAGTTACTGATGTTTAACAATATGGTAAACCACCACCATCGGAACTAATTAAGTCCACAATGTTAGTCCCAGCTGGGCCAGAAAAAGAAATTGGTCCTTCCGAACCTGAAATAATTTCTTGACGTCCTTAAACTACAAAACCTATTACTCGAAGGTCGGCTAAATTTACTGGTACTCCATTAATGTCTGCAGGAATTGTCCAAGTGTATTGTTTAGAAACGGTAGTACCAGTCGAGGTAGTAGTTACCATGTCACCCCATTGTCCGGTAATTAAATGACGCAACATGTGTTGGTGATTATAATTTCCGTTTGGAAGAATATTTCCTGGGTTAAAGTTAGAACCACCTGTTTGTGGACCTTCTACATTGTCTTGAGTTACGGCCACATTAATGTTAACTGAACTCGCGCCATTTGCAGTAAAGTATGCTTCTAAATCAACGGTCATTTCTCTGGTCGCTATATTAATGTCTGCTTCTAAAGCCACATTCACATACGATGGTTGTCCAATAATGGTAGTAGCAGCTCCTGCCCATGCACCTCTATTAAGAGCGGTAGTAGTTCCTGAAAATACGTGACGGTTTACGGTACCTGAAGGGTAACCTGTTAATCCTGTTTGACCCGCTAATCCGCTGCCGAAATTTGTTCTAAAGTCTGGTTCGTTACCTGATGGTACCGCATACCCACCGGTATGAACATTAATTAAAAATACATCTGCAGGATGAGAATCTTTCAATTCCTGAGCCAATCTATGGCCGTCAGGACAGTAAACACAGTGAATTCCAGTGAATTCTTCCAGAACAGCATTTTTGTTTTCTGGGGTAGTACTTACTGGTAGTTGTGCCATTGCAGCAACACTAGTAAATATGGAGGTAAGCGCAAGTAATACTCTTTTCATATTTTTTGATTTTTTGTTTGAGGCGGCTAATCTAACACTAACTTTTATATTCTGCAATATTGTATTGTGTAATCTTTATCCTAAATTTGCTGGAAATGAGGTGAATAAATAGATTTTACTATTTTTTATACCAATTTTTATAATTTCTAAAGCATTTAAAATGATAAAAAAATTACTTCTTACCATAGCGGTATTAACCACGATTAATGGTTTTGCGCAAATAAGTTTTGACACTGATTCTGCCTACGTAATGCTACGTCCAGGATATACTGAAAAATGTATTGTTACTTTAACGAATTCTGGTACGCATGATGTAAACCTTACTTGGAGAATGATAAGTTCTACTATTAAAGATTTTGGTGCAGCTGGTGGCCAATGGAACGTTGGGTATTGTGATTGTAAAGAATGTACGAATAATGAGTTTACCGAATTAAGAAAATTAGATACCTGCCCGGATCCAATGATTCCTGGTCAAGTAGTAGAATGGTATATTACTGTTGATCCTCAATCGGTGGCTATGGCAGATGCTGAATGGGTTGTAGAGGTTTCTAATAACACGGATTCTATTCTAGATACGATTTCGTATTTCTTACAAGCCCCTAATTCAGTGAATGAAGTGAGTTATAATGCAAATGTGACTAGCTATCCAAATCCGGCAAGCGCAGAATTGATGATTAATTACGAATTAACAAATGTGCAAGCACCTATATTAAATGTTTATAGTTTGGTGGGAGTACGAATTGGTACGTATGCAATAAACGGTTCTAATGGACTGATGAAAATCAACACATCTGAGTTAGAAAACGGAATGTATTTTTATTCTATTGAAGAAAAAGGCCAGCGTGTATTCACCCAACGATTTAATGTAGTTCACTAAGAATTACTATCCAATAACATTTTGACTAAAGCCGGGACTGCAGTTCCGGCTTTTTCTTTGATTAAAACTATTTTATTCTGAATGGCAATTTGTTCCGCTTTCGGGTCGATAACAAATACGGTGCATTGAGGCGGAATAGCATGAACCAATCCAGGGGCTGGATATACCTGTAGACTGGTTCCGATGACAAGAAAAAAATCTGCGTTTTCGCAAATTTTTGCCGCATTCATTATTTCCGGGACATCCTCTCCAAACAAAACGATATGAGGTCGTAATTGTTCGCCTGACTCATTCATATCGCCAAGTTGAATATTTTTATAGCCAATATTTTCCACCGAATCGAAGGTGTACTCTCCTCGGGCTTGCGTTAATTGGCCATGAAGATGAAGAACGCGAGATGCTCCAGCTCGTTCATGAAGATTATCCACGTTTTGAGTGATGATGTGCGTGTTAAACGCTTTTTCCAACTCGGTTAAAGCAAAATGGGCGTCATTGGGTTTGGTGTCTTTTAATTCTGTTCTGCGGTGGTTATAAAACTCCAATACGAGTGCAGGATTCGCCAACCAAGCATCTGGAGTAGCTACTTCATAAATACTGTAATTGTTCCATAAACCATCCGAATCGCGAAATGTTTTCAATCCGCTCTCTGCACTAATTCCTGCTCCAGTAAGTATTACCAAGTTTTTCATAATCCGGATAAAAGTACGGAAACTGTAATTATTTGATAAGATTTAATTTGGTAGTACACCCCTTAATTCCGAAATTTAACTCATTAACTCATTAACTCATTAACTCATTAACTCATTAAC
>TARA_R110002050_G_scaffold14894_6_pt1 | contig 17233 bp, 9 predicted proteins | sample TARA_R110002050 | Tara Oceans TARA_R110002050 (sample SAMEA4396988) | marine metagenome | biome: Polar Biome; feature: [DCM] deep chlorophyll maximum layer (ENVO:01000326); material: water (ENVO:00002006), including particulate matter (ENVO:01000060) such as... | depth 25 m
TATCTCCCCTGTTTCGGGATTCCATAATTCAGCCAATTTCCTTTTAGTCCTGAAAATACATGTGCTACTCATTTTTTCGGGCTTGGTATTAGCGACGAAATACAAATCGCTGTCATCGGCATTTCGGTGTATCCACATGAGGTTGTCGCCCTCAAAATCTGGCAAGATGTTATCCGAATTAAAAACGTTTTTCCAACCTCCTTCCGGAAGGATTTCCCAATTTTCAGTGATGGCTTTCACTTGCTGATCGGCTTTTGGGTAACCTTCCAGTCCCGGTGTACCAACGACAGCCTGCTGTAGATAAACTTTAGCCCCGGCTTTCTTTAGTGCCTGTGCTTTTTGTACCAATGGAAGTGATAATCTGTCAGAGTTCGGCAATACCAAATAGTGATAAGAAACGCCATTCGGTAAGAGAATTATCTCGTCTTTAACGGACATCCGTTCTATGATTTCTAAGGTACAAAAGTCATAATCATAGCCAAAGGGCAATGAAAAGTTGAGGTTGTTAAAATTGAGGGGAGCTCCTTCAGTATACATACACGCGACATCGACCACTCTTCTGCCTTTCTGTAAAAGTGCCTGGCACCTCGCCACGTAATCAAAGTAAGGTTTACTCAGGTTCCACCAGGTTTGATACCTGTTGATATGTTGCCCCCATCTGCGATGCGTCAGCCCCGGCTTCATATTTTCATACGCCTGGTGTGCGTATAGGTGATAAACATAATGGTTTATGCCATTGCAAAATGCTTCATCCCCCATCCCCTTGATCAGGTAGGGGTGGTCAACCCATCCCCTTGAGCCAGTGAAAGCCTCTGCCCCAACGCGTGTTTTTCCGTAAGTATTGGCCACCGAAGCCAGTCCTTTCATGGAGTGATACCAATAATCCGAAAAGGTCGGGAATTGGTCTATTATTTCCCTTTCCGTCCAAAACTCTCCAATGATAAAATCACTGTTCGCCGCATATTCCAGGCTGTTTATACCTAGCCTGCCATAAGGCTCATTGGAATTTTTCATTCCATAGGGAGCGATTAGTTCTTTAAGCCTGATGATATAGTTATCCAATGTAACTTCACTCACCGTTTTGCGCAAATCCCATAAAAAACGCTCTGTGTTTTCCTGGGTATCTACTGCATGGCCGGTAGGTACAGGCAACCATGGTGTAATAGCATATCCTCTTCTTTTCCTGAATTCTTCTTCAAAACCCAATGTCCAATTCTGTCCGCCAGCCTCCCAGCTATCAATATGTATGTACTTTAATGTCCTCCCGGCCTTTTCTCCGGCAGCTTCGATGATGGGTTTCAGCCGGTGCTCAAAATGCGTATTGATACCTCTCGGATGCAGCCTGTCGCTTTCCAACCCTACGGCGAGACGGGGCGATGGCCTTGTGATATGGTAATTGCTCGCATAGCCCAGCCTGACAATAGTCCAGTCTCCCCCGGGAGCATCCCACACCAGCTTCCCGTTTACATCCATATGCTCCGATAGATTGATGGTCTCAGCATCCTGCAATGCCGACAAATCAGCATTAAAATCAAGCGGGGGTAGGTGTGTTTTCCAACCTCGTCCGTCCCAGGCCATCAGAGGATCGTTTTCTACCCCATGAAGCCCCGGTACATTTTTCAATTTCTCCGCTATTTCTTCTTTTCGTTCTTTGGGAATGAGGACGGATTTTTTGAGTTTGGCAGTCGGAACTGCAAATACGGAAATATCCCTGTAAGAGTCTATACTGTCTACAGCATTTGTTACTGCAGGATTCATTTCCTGTCCCGGACGCAACCAAACGGGCTGAAGTGTTTTATCAATTTTAGGTTTTTCTATTTGAAGATCTAACTTTTTACCCCCCTGCAGTTCGGTTTGACTCCAAACCAGTTTTTGCATGGATAGGTCCGGGGTGATATGAGGCCCTCCGGAACCATATCCAAAGTCCACGGTCAGCGCAAACTCCATTTCCAACCGATCGGCTTCTGCTATGGCCCATTGCATTGCCTCGTGCCACTCTGCACTGCCTGCTTCAATCTTACCCTCTGGTGCCCACCAGGGTCCGCTTACCTCCATCCAATAAAAACCGTTTATGCCAATTTCTTTCATGGCCTCGAGGTCTTTGGTAATGCCGTCATGACTAATATTGCCATTTATCCAAAACCAAACAACCCATGGTTTTACCGAATCGGGCGGGGTTCGAAAGGACTGCTCCAGGTCCTGCCCAATCAGGCTTATACTGGTGATTAGAATTGCAATCGTTATTATGAGTTTTTTTACAATCATAGGTTCTGTTTTATAGTAATATATCCTATACTTGTCTATATTATCTTTTCAGGCCTTACTCTTACATTATTTATAATCTGCTTCCGTTAAGCTATTTAATACCGACTCCTGCCATCCGCGCAACTCTGCCTGCATTTCCTTCACCATTTCAGGATATTGATCAGCCAGATTATTTTCTTCTCCCGGATCGTTCTGAATGTCATACAATTCAAACCCACTCTCATCTGGCGTCTTTCCCCCAACGACCAGTTTGAACTGATCTTTCATCATAGCACGTTCGCCTGAATAATCATTTTCTGAAATCTGCTTGTATTTGTAATTCCTGAAACTACGGGTAAATTTCCCAGCCATTATTTTAGCCAGTGGCGTGGTTCCTTCCTGCAATTCCGGGTCAATGTAGGGCTCCGGATTTTTGCCGAATACTTCCCCCGGCTCAAACTGCCAGAAATAAAGCGGTTCGGTTCGTTGTTTTGCTGGTTCATGAAAAAACGGAACAAGGCTGATTCCGTCAATGGGTCTGTCCGGCAATGGCTGACCAGTCAGTTCTGCCAGGGTCGGCAACAAATCACTGGTGACCGATACAGCAGAAGTTGACACCGGTTCTTTTATGGCTGCTGGCCATTCCAGCACACCGGGCACAAGAATACCGCCTTCGTACAGGCTCCCTTTTTGTTCACGGCGGGTTAAACCTGTTCGTGCTGCACTCGGTGGCGTGCCATTATCACCGCAATACATTACCAGGGTATTTTCCTGGAGGTTGTTTTCTTTTAGAAAGGTTCTTAATTTGCCAATTGCTCTGTCCATGGCGGTGATCTCCGCATAGCGTTCCTGTAAAACATCCCTGAGTGGGCGGCTTACCTGCTCTCCGGTTTCATTGGAGGTCAAACGAACATTTCTGTTTGCCAAACTGTCGGGAAGGTTTTCATAAAGGGCCAGGTCTTCAGGCAATCCGCTGTATGGCTCGTGCGGAGAGCCAAACCAAACAACAGCCATAAATGGCTTATTCGTATTTTTTGACCTCTGTATAAACTTTAGGGTTTCATCAATGACAACTTCTGAACCTTCTCCCTCTATTGTCTTCGGAGTTTCTCCGTTTCGCGACAGCACCGGGTCCATTTCAAAAAAGTTATCGTGCGAGAGCCACTCATCAAACCCCATTGCCCCCGGGCTGGTCGGTGAGTCTGTTTTAACCGGTCCAACGTGCCATTTTCCAAAGTGGGCAGTGGCATATCCGGCCTCTTTCAGAAGATGGGCAATGGTGACTTCCTCGGGCCGTAATGACCAGCCAGGGGTGAATGTACCATAGCGGTTGGGATGCCGACCGGTTAGCAGGCTGCCCCGCGTGGGCGAACAACTCGGATGTCCGGAATAAAACCGATCGAAACGCAAACCGCTGGATGCCATTTCGTCGAGCACCGGCGTTTTTACAAACGGGTGTCCGTTATAACCGACTTCGTCCCAACCATGATCGTCGCCCATGAGTAAAACGATGTTGGGAAGTCCTTCTTGATCTTCCAACTTTTCTTTTTGTGCGTTCGTGCAGGAAAATGTTATCGTCAACAAAAAAGATGCAATTCCAATAGTGTGAATTTTTGTGTTCATGTTTAATTATTTTGCTAAATATTCGAATTGATTCTTCGAGACGGTTTTAACCATGGTAATACGAGATAAGTTATGTTCTTCTTGCCAAGCTGTTTTAACTCCCCCCAATTCAATATCAATTTTCAAAATTGAAAGAAATCATTAATTCTGGCCCAGATTTTATTCTACACTCTGATTTCAAATTTACCGTTAATGTATTTCCGTTTTGTTTGCTTGACACGATGGATTGTTGAATACCGTCAAGCATAACCATCACGTTACTTCCTTACCATCACGTTACTTCCTTTTTTATTATCAAGGGTTTCCAATTCAATTGCTTGTATTTGAACAGGGCCATATTTAACCTGCAAATTGCAATTTTGTCCAGACTTGTTTTGAGTTTGGGAAAACAAGCTCCAGGCAGAAGAGGTGGTAAAGAAAGACGCATGGTCCTCGGGTTTCCACACTGGTTTAAAACCAATGGCTTGTGCGGGGCCATCATACGTGAAACCCTTCAACGTCCACTTTCCTGCTCGCTCCTCAAAATTATTGAATACTTGCCACCAGTTGCATTCTTCTTTACCATTCATCCGAATAAGGCTTCCCCCAACTGCACCTATCGGAATTACAAAGCTTATTTTCAATAATATAATGCAATTCATCGTAATCGCATTCATAGACATGATAATTAAATTCAAATACTAAAATTCCTCCATCATCAAAATCCTAACCGGCCCCAACAAACCTGATGGTTCCAAAGGAATTTCATCAATTGACCTGCCCCGGTAATCATGTTTTAGATCGATGTTGGTGGATGTGTATTGTTTTTCATCGGGAAAAGTCTGGTCGCCGGCCACCCTGTTGTACCATGAATTCACCATTTTAATTTCCAGCGTATTCTCACCGTTTTGCAGTGCGTCGCTTATTTCTACCCGGAATGGTGACGTCCAGACAATGCCTTTGTCTTTTCCGTTTATGTTCACTTCTGCAATACCCACATCTTTTACACTTCCCAATTGCAAATAGTACTGTTTATCCTGTTGAGGTTCAAAATCCAGATTGAATGTTTTGTTATAAACTGCGGTTCCTGAATAATACTTAATTCCTTTTTCGGAATGTTGTGTCCAATCCGCTAATTCCGGAAATGTAACAGAGCCGGGACCTCCCCATTCGGGATCGAATTCAACGGTCCATGCACCTGAAAGCTCCTTCAAGATTTCAAAATCGCTGTAATTTCTTATTGCCGTTCCTTGTTTGCTTGCAGCTATTTCAGTATTGAATACAACCATCATTGCTCCATAAGGGTCCAAAGTCAGCGGAACGGTTGTCAGACCATCGTTTTGGGCAAAAGCTTTAGCTTCCCGAATTTCTCCGGTTAAGGCATCCCATAATTCAGGTTGTTTTTCTGAGACACGGAACCGGGCTTTTATTTTCTGCCTTTCCCTGGTCTGGTTGGTCACAAAATAGACATCACTTTCTCCAATGGTGTAATGAATGTAATCAAAATCGGTTTTGCTGTCGTTTTCCACAATATCAAAATCTGCAGGAACCTCTTTCGACAAAAAATATTCTCTTGCGGTCATTCCCCAGGCTACATTCCCACTACCATATTTTTTTTCTCCTTTTTCTGAAGTTTCAACTCCCCAAATTTTATCGGCCAATTCGTTAAATTTCTTTTGAGCTTCTGTTCCACCCATCAAGCTGGCTAACTTTTCGGGTTTATATCCTATTATCGTAGCTCCTTGTTGTAACAATTCTTCTGCTTTTTCCAGTACGGCCATCGACAAAACTTTATGGTCGGGTAATACCAGAACACGGTATTTCACACCGCCGGGAACCAAAAGTTTTCCATCTTCCACTTTTAATTGCAGGAAGATGGTCTCATCGGTCACATCGTAATCAAAACCAGGCATTGCTCCTGCCGGATCAGCATGTTTAAACGGGAAGACATTGGGAACATGGTCGCCATAGTAATACAATACATCGGCCACAAATTTGCCTTCCTGCACAACTGACTGGGTGCGGTGCATATAATCGATAAATGCCCCCGACTGTTCCCACCAGGTGACCTGCGGATTTATGTGTGTGCCGGCAAAATATTCCTGACCGGGCAATCCCGCTTCAGGAGGCGAACTTGTAAAAGTATGAAAGTACATACGATTCAAGCCTGCACAAATTTCGTGATCGAAGGATGATTTCTGGTCGTGCCACAATTCATCGTTCCAGTGTGGCCCAATCGTGGTAAAGGATTCGGCTCCTACAATCTTTTTCCCGTAAATGTGTGCTGCTGAGGATGCCTGTTTTAAGAAAAACCGATTTTCCGGCCGGGGTCTGTGAGGTGATGGCGACCAGAATTCACTCATCACAATATCGCTGAATCCGTAGTTCTTTATTCCATCCAACGGACCGGCGTGGGGACCGGCAGATTCTGGCTGAATACCCATGTTGTGTTTATGGGCATATTCCTGAAAAACAGCATAATGGTTGTAGGCTACCAGGTCGCCCAGTGTTTTTCTAAAATCGGACAGAAACGCATTCGAAGTTTCAATGTCATCAACAATGTAACCAGCCACAATGGGTAAGTAATTTTTCAGATCGTATCCACGGTATTGTATAAATTCCTCGGCAAATTGATCAGTCCAGTTCATTCCTCCACATTCCCAGCTATCAGTTTCCATGTATTTTAGCGTGGTACCCACATGATCACCGGCAGCGTTAAAAATAGGCTCTACTACATCATTCCAGTAAAAATCAAAAGCTTCTTTACTCATATAATCCAGTACACTGCCCTGCCAGTCGCCGCTTGAAGTGGAAACATGGGAATCGGTGCAGGTATAACCAATACGTAAAATACTCCAATCTCCTTCGGGGGCTTGCCAGTTTAAGTTGCCATTCGCATCCATTTGAGATGAAATATCCAGAATGTCATCCTTTGTTAAAATGTAACTGGAATTATCTTTTGAATTTCTACTGCCCGTTGATGAGTTGGTCAAGAGAAAACGGGTATCCGGGGCTGAACCTCCAAGTTCGTGGTACCCCAATTTCAGATCCAGATCAGTAATAACCTTATTCGTTTTTTGATCATCATTAATTGGGAATGCCAGCACTGCGATGTCCTTATAAAAATCTCTTCTTGTTTGAGGCAACGCTAATTTTACAGCAACATTTTTATTGCCAGACATTTTTACTTCAGAATACGTAATCTGTTTTGCCGTGTATTCTGGTGTTACCCGGGGGCCACCGAGATTCCAGCCGCTCTGAATGTTAAACCCCATCTCTAATCCAAGCCTTTGGGCTTCATCCAGAGCAAACACAAACAGTTCATTCCATTCATCCGAACCAAACAAGGGGCCTGCAGGGATATCCTTATTTCCTCTTTGATTATGTCCTCCGGCATCAAAAATCATCGCTCCCTGGAAGTTACGGGATTTCATGGCTGCCAAATCTTTGGTGATAGCAGCTTTATTTACATTCCCATTGAGCCACCACCACCAGCAGTTTACGCCGCTAACACTTTCCGGATTTTGGAAGGTCGTTTTTATATCAACATAACCGATGGCAGGCAATTCTGTTTCTTCTGGGTTGGAATACGAAACCAAGAATGCAAAAATAAACAGGAGTAGCCAAATTTTAGTTGTCATAATAATAAGAATTGGATTGACAGTCATTCATGTGTGAAAAAATCCCTGATAACTGAATAACAGGCTCTAGTTGGTACAATTACGGTTGCAAAAAACATTATCCTGACCAGCCCGAAATGAAAGGCTGGCCAGGACAACTAATTAGAACAGAACAATCATCGGTTGATCCAACCCGGATTCTGCTCCATTTTTACATCCTTATTTCTATCGATTGTGCCTTGCGGTATAGGCCACAAATTATAATCGAAATTCAAAGTTGTGCGTGTAATATCATGCATTGCATATTCCCGAATGCGATCTACGGCAACAGTTCCCCCCATCCTTAACAGGGTATTCCATCGGCATTCTTCTCCAAAAAGTTCTCTCGCTCTTTCATCCAGTATGAAGTCAATATCAACGTCACTAGCTGAAACCAAAATATCGCATTGCGCGCGGGAGCGTAGCATGTTCAAATCATTGGCTGCTTTTTGGTTTTCTCCTTTGCGATGATAGGCTTCAGCTCTAAGAAGTATGGTTTCTGCCAAACGAATAGCATACTCATCACGGAACAAATTACTTCTGTCCTGCCCTTGATCCAAACCAACAAAATCATCGGTGGTTAATTTGAATATGATAGGAAAAATCCATCCCCGCCCTTCATTGGTAGCATCAATTACTTCCTGGGGTACAACTTTTCCAATTAAATCCGGATAATTTGAATCGTTATAAATTATGGTTCGGATTATGTTATGCTCAGCTCCACGCTGATCGCCTGCGGAGATGCTTTCGTCCCAAACCAAATCCCCGGCATAAGGAGTCTGTTTATAAAATGCAACACCTCGGCCTCCAGCGTCTTCAGCAACACCATCAAAGCCCTCAATAGCCCTGTAAACCGGCATATAAAATCTTGGGTAATTTAAAAAGGATTCTCCGTCTTCCGCAAGGTAAGCGTCAAAGTCTATCTGAAAGGTCCAAATAGCTTCCATGTTCCCATCAGTATAGTTGATATTATTTCTACGGAAAAGATCCCAGTAAACATCTTTTCCCGGTTCATCTTTTCTTTCACCAAAGCGCTCGGTCATCAATGCGAAGGTTCCTCCATCAATAACATCAGAAGCATATTTTATTGCCTGGTCATAAGCAGCATTGCTGGATGTCTCAATTCCCAAACCCAGATAAAATTCGCTTAGGTAATGCTCTGCTGCACCTCTAACAATTCTACCGTCTTGCGATGTAGTTTCCGGAAGATCATTAACAATTGCTTCCAATTCATCGATGGCAAATTGATACGTTGCTTCTCTTGTGGCACGCTCATAATCGTATCTCGGCTCTCTGGCTATTTCTGTAACAATTGGTACACCCCCAAATAATTCTGCGAGTATTCCGTGAGCGTGAGCCCTGAAAAACCGAGCCTGAGCAATAATATATGCCTTTTTTTCGGCCGACTCAAAACTGATCGATTCCAGATTAGCTGCATATAACGCGGTATTTGCATCAGCAATTAATCGGTAATAGAAATTATATGTATTACTAAACTCAGAACTTTCAGAGTTTATTCTACTGTAATCACCAAAACTTGTTTGAACCCTGAATTCCGGAGCATCCATCACATCAGTACTAAATCCTTTGGCCTGAAAATTTCGGGTCCTGAATTCGCGGAGGTCGGAATACATGGTAATCAGAACTTGGTCAACCTGTGTTTCCGATGAAAATATATTATCCGTCGTATAAAATGTTTCCGGATTTTCCGTCAAAAACTTTTCATCATCGCACCCTAAAGAAGTTAATAATAACACCAATAGAGTGAAAACTTGTATTTTAATATTATTGATTTTCATATTATCTATTTTTTGCATTAGAAACTTACTTTTAATCCCATGGAATAGGTTCTTGGAACCGGATATTCTCCGGAATCAACAGTAAATCCCACTCCCTCATCTCCTTCCGGATCTCTTCCACCAAACCAATTGGTAAAGGTGTATAGGTTATTTACACTTGCATATATTTCCAATGAACTTAATGGTATCCTGCTAAGCATAACTTTGGGCAAATCATAGGATAAATTGACATCCTGCACTCGAACAAAACCTCTGGATTGTAACCCTAGATATCGATTACCCAAATAGTCGGGCCGAAGGTATTTTTCACTTTTATTTTCGGGTGTCCACCAATCGTGATCCACTTCATTGGTATCGAACCTGGTTCCAAATGAAGTAGCTCTTGGATTTGGTTGTAAGAAGTAATTATCATTGCCACCGCCAAAAATTCCCGTCAACATAACATACAGACTGAAATTTTTATACTCAACGGTATTGGATAAACTCATCCTGAAATTTTCTTTTCTGTATCCCAGAATTTTACGGTCATAGTCAGCCGTAATCAGGCCATCAGGTTTACCATCAGGGCCACTGATGTCTTTAAACATCGGATCGCCGGGTGGGACGCCATTATTGCTTATGTATTCTGTATCATCTTCCTGCACAACACCAATGAATTCATAGCCATAAATCGCACCCAATGATTTTCCAATGAATAGGTTATTTGAAATATCGTCGTCCTCCTTTCCATCTCCATCAATATCATCGCCGTATAAACGAACTACTTTATTTCGGTTTTGCCAGAAAATAAGGCTGGACGACCATTTTAAATCAGCAGTTTCAATGTTATTTGTGCGTAAGCTGATCTCAACTCCTTTATTATCAACCTGTCCCAAGCTGGAGAAAATTGAAGCAAATCCGGTCATAATTGGGATTTGACGATTAAATATCTGGTCGGTTGTGTTAGAGAAATAGAAGTCCAGATCGAAAAATACGCGGTTGTTTAACCATGAGGATTGAAAACCACCGTTAAATGCTGTAGTCGTTTCCCAGCCCAGACTAGGACTTCCTAAATTGGATTGTGATACGCCATATAAAATGGTGGATGGTGCATCACCAAACTCATAGCGAATGCCACCGTCGCTACCACTTGCAACCCTCGCCAGCGTCTGGTAAGGATCAAGTCCCTGGTTACCATTTTTACCGTAAGATGCTTTTACCTTCAGGTAATCTATTTTATCCACCCCTTTCAAAAAATCTTCTTCTGTTAATGTCCAGGCGACACCAACCGAAGGGAAATTACCCCACTTCTGATCCACTCCAAAAACGGAAGCACCATCCCGACGCATGGAAGCCGTAAAATGGTATTTATCTTTATAGTTGTAGCTAATTCGTCCCAGGTAACCAACGTTGGCTCTTTCAACCACATTCAAATTTATTCTTTGCACAGCGGCTTTATGTATGCCGTTAACCCCCAGCAATGTATTCCCATTTACCGAGTAATCGCTTCCATTTGCACTTACCAGTTTGGTGTACGAATAATCACGTGTTGCAACTAACGTAACATCCAAAAAGTGGTCATTAAATTGCTTTTTGTAATTCACAATATTATCCATTACATAAGAATAACTATTGGTCCGGTCGTTATAACCATTTGCCTGCGATAGCCGTTTAGCCAGTTCCGACGGAGAATACCTTTCGATATAAGGTTCGGAAACTGCCGATGCTTCTCCTACATAATAATCCTCGTACACAAATCTATCACGAATATTATTATTTGCATCAATTGAAAAATTGAACCGGTAAGTTAAACCGTCAACCTTTGGAACTTTGAGTAAAGCAAAAGTTGCTAATCTGTAAAAATTCCTTTTATCAATATCGTCTATCGTTCCATCAGTTCCCCAAAGAGGATTAATGACGGATTGTCCTGTAGGATATCTTTCCAAAAGCGTAGAAGTATTTTCTCCGGGATTCACAGGCATTCCTGCATAACGGTATGGATATCCCCACGGATGACCTATGTAAGCACCACCTACATTTGCGCCAACTCCCGAGTAGTCGTTGTTATTATAGCTTCCATCCAGCCCCACTTGCAACCAGTCGGTTACATCGGCATCGAGTTTTGAACGTACTGAAATACGTTGGTAGTCATCCCCTACAATAATGCCCTTATGATTACTATATCCTCCTGAAAAATAATAATTTATACTTTCCCCACGACCTGAAACTGCAACCTGGTGATTTTGAATAAAACCATTCCGGGATATTAGATCAATCCAATCGGTATCAACAACATCTCCCTGATCCCATAAAAGTTGCCCATACGCATCATCACGTATAATATCATCAGGAGTATTAAAAGAAGGAGTTTGTGCAACAAATTTATCTGCATATCTTTCACGTTTCATCAGATTCGGTGGAGTTGCCCAATTGTTAATACCGATAGAGGTATTATAAGTGATAATGGGCTTACCTGTTTTCCCTTTTTTTGTTGTGACTATAATTACACCATTCGCAGCCCTTGAACCATAAACAGCTGTTGCGGATGCATCCTTCAAAATATCCATAACGGCAATGTCTTCCGGATTAATATCCGACATACTTCCCAAATAGATTATACCGTCCAAAACTATCAAAGGATCATTTGAGCCATTAATAGAATTTTGTCCGCGAACCAATATACTCGGCGTTGATCCCGGTGAGTTTTGTGCCCCAATATTAAGACCAGCAACTGCTCCTCGTAAAGATTGGAGAGGATTGGTATTTGGTGATAGGGCAACAGGAGAATCTTCCAACCGAACCGTACTCACTGCTCCCGAAATATCTCTTCTTCTGGCAGTACCATACCCAATGGCCACCACTTCATCAATTCCAATAGCCTCTTCGGCCATCACTACATTGATTGAAGATTGGCTGCCAACACCAACCTCTTGGCTCTTCATTCCAACAAATGAAAACACCAAAGTGCCAGCAGCCGGAACATTTGCAATCGAATAATTGCCATCAAAATCCGTAATGACACCCTGGGTTGTCCCTTGAACCAGAACAGTTACACCCGGAAGCGGCTCGCCAGAGGAGTCGGTGACACGACCAGATATGGTCCTCGACTGCCGAGCCAGTTCATGCGTTCCTGTAGGTGAAAGAATAATCCTCCGATCGTTAATAGTGTAACTAACATCTTGTCCCTGGAATATTTTATCCAAAAGGCCATCAATTTTTTGGTTCTTTGCATGGAGGTCAATCTTTTGATAGACATCTACAAACTCATTGTTGTAAATAAAGTAATACCCACTCTGATCTTCTATTTCTCGCAAGACATCTTTTATTAAGACATTATCACGCTCAATGGTAATCGTCTTGTTTTGCGAAAAAGTAACTGAAGCAACCAGTGTAAAGGTCGAAACAAAAAAGAAAAAGGCCGTTAGCTTCATAATAAATAAGACTTTAGCTCTGAGAATGCCATGAAGCATTCCATTCTTGTTAATTTTTTTCATAAATTTGACATGTTTAATTTTTAAACTTACGTGTCTGTTACTAGCAGACATTGGAATGTGCAGGAAGATGGACCAACATCTTCCTGTTTCGTTTTAGCATAGGCAATGACGTTTTACTTAATTCATTTTAAAGTAATTATTTTTCTTGTGTATTCTCCTGTGCGATCCTTTGTAGCTGGTTTAATGTCATAAGTCAATGGCGAAGTGAGACTAAAAGCATCTAAAACTCCTTCCAACGACTCATTAACAAAAGTACCCGTGAAACGATAATTCAATAAATTTTCGCCATCAAGCTTGACATCAACTCCATACCATTTCTCCAACCGGCTAACAACAGTCCTAATCGGATCATCTTCGAAAATCAACCTTCCTTCAACCCACCCAATATGTTTTTCAAGCGTGACGCTTGTTTCCTTATAAATTTTGCTTTCGGCAGTATTAAAACGGGCCAATTGGTTTGGTTCTAGCATCATGATATTGTCGGAGAATTTGCTATTTGCCTCTCCGATAGCAACTTCACCTTCAACTAATACAATATCAATGTCAGGCTCAACACCATAGGCATTTACATTGAATTGTGTACCCAAAACTTTTATGTCAATTCTTCCGGCATTAACAATAAAAGGTCTTTCCGTATCTTTTGCTACTTCGAAGTATCCTTCCCCCCTAAGCTCAACCCTTCTGGTATCATCTTTAGAAAATAAGCTTGAAAAACGAAGTGAACTTCCAGAGTTTAAAATGACTGTTGTTCCATCAGGAAGATCGACGTTGGTTCGTGTTCCATAGGCAGCACTGACTTCCTGATAGTAATCTGTCTCATACATTGCTCCACGATCCCCGGCAGAAAAATAATGATATAACCCTGTGAGCAAAATTGAAATAACCAGAATAGCAGCAATTTGCTGCATTAGACTGAGCCTATAGGTTTTTATCCTTTTTATTTTGCCTTTGGTATGAACAGTAGTCAGCGCTTTGTGCGTATTGATTCGCTCCGGAAATTGAAGACTTTGAGACTTTTCCCATAATGCTGCTATATCATCAAACTCAATCTGATTTTTTCGGTCTTCTGACAACCACCTTCTTAAGCGTGACGCTTCCTGGTCTGATGCATCTCCTCCCAGATATCTTGAAATGATATCGTATATACTTTCTTTATCCGTGTGCATATTTCGTGCTTTGTTGTGATACTGACTCCGAAAACACACTGCAACCCTACATCAACAATCATTTTTATTGATTTTTTTTTCGTCCGAAAATTGAAAACAAGACGACAATTCCGGCAAAACACTGTTTTTCAAACCTCTAAACAAGCTTAACGTTCTTTAAGGGGGAAGCGATCTTTTGAGATAAGAAAGAAAAACAGGATAGGATCAATGGTCTTCAGATCAAATGATGGCAAAAATTCCCGTAATTCGCCTCTCAATACTTTTAATGATCTTCCAATTAAAGCTTCTACCCCCTTGACCGTTATCTTCATTTCCAAAGCAATCTCCTTATTACTCCTATTCTCAAACCGACTAAGTTCAAACGCCTGTCTGCAGCGAGGAGGTAGTTTCGCAAGAGCAATAATTAAACTCTCTTCAAAATTTTTGGAGAACACAGCTTGCTCCGTCGTATTACTATCGGGATTTCCTGGATACTTTTTCAGAACTAAGCTTAGGTTCTTTCTGTCTTTTAAGTAATCCGAAATCTGATTCTTAACCATCGTGGTCAAATACCCAGGTAGATTATCGATATGACCAAGGACAAAACGGCGATCCCATATCCTAAGAAAGACGTTTTGAACTAGACTTTGTGACATATCAGCATCATGTATGATTGAAAACGCGAAGCGACACAAATTGTCATAGTATTTTCTGAAAATCAGGTCAAACGCTTTCGTATTGCCTGTTTGAAGTTGACTCAACAACAGAAGATCCGAACTTGAAGTATTGATACTTTCCTTTTGCATTCTATAACAGCTTGCTGTAAACTCAAAAGTAGTTGAAGTATTTGGATGAACTTGAGTCCGGTGCAAGAATAAATAAAAAATTCTGAAAACACCAATGTCTCTTGTTTCATCCATTGATTAAACTGTAAAAGTCTTCGCATTTCCTTAGCATATCTTTCTACTATCAGCCGTTGGCTTTCCGCATTGAAACGGGCAACATCGATCATCTTGTATTTTAAGTTGTTACCAATCCGGTGTATTCGATATGGAGGGGAAGTTTTTACATTATCTCTTACGATTGATCGCCTTTTTTTATTCGTTCTTCTTTATTTCAGAAAATGGCCAGCAATGAAATTAATTCAAAATTTGTGCTTTTATTTCAGTCCTTTAAATCTTAGTCGATATTCCGAAGGGGCTGCACCGGTTGTCTTTTTAAATTGTTTGTTAAAATGGCTAAGATTGTTGAACCCGCTGTTAAAACACACTTCTGTGACACTTAAATCCTGATCCATAAGCAATTTACAGGCAAATTCAACTTTTATCTTATTCAGATATTCAAAAATGGTTAATCCCATATTCGATTTGAATAAACGGCATAAAGATCCCTCTGCCATATTCACAAGCAAAGCCAGGCGACTCAGGTTAACCTCATCCCGGTAGTTTTTCATTAAATAGTCATGAATCAGGGCAATCCGTCTGTTACCGGTAGTAAACCGGGAGCTTAAGTATTCTTTACTTGTCAGATGTATTAATGAATCACTCTTACCAATAATATCAAGAATCTTAAAAAAATGAAGCATCCGATCAAACGGTTTCATATAAGGCATTTGAAGCATGAGTTCGCTTGCCTCATTGAGCGTTTTTCCAACAATATGTATTCCCCGCTCAGACGATGCAAGAGCTCTCACAATATTTTTGAATTCGGGAAGCAATTTTAAATCGGAGTTTATAATCTGGTCGGTAAACTGAAGGAATACCATTTCAAGGGAACGGGAAGAAGGGGTAAGTGAATCTTTATCAGCTATCCAGACATGCGGCAGATTACGTCCGATAAAGACCAAATCTCCCGGTTGAAATTCCTCAATAGAATCCCCTACAATCCGTTTGCCCGAGCCTTCGGTAATAAAACTTATTTCATAATTGTCATGATAATGCCAGGTGCTTTTTTCCAGGGTATCCTGAAATATCCCAATATAAAAGGATTCATCCTGATTTAGAATTGTTTGTTCTAATTTCGCCGACACAGTAGTAATAAGTTTACAAAGCCGTCATAAAATGTGAATATAGCATCAAAAGTAGTAAAATTAGATGTAGATAACGTGGTATAGGTCAGCTATTTTTGCATCTAACGGGTTTATTAATCTTAAAAAATATATCAGATGAAAGAATTACTTGAAAAATTACTGGAAGCGGTTGAGTTTGGTAAAGTTGATCAAAAATCACCTTATCCTCCTCAGTTAAAAGGATTCGATGGTGCGTTTGAACTTACATTCAAAGCCCTGGAAACAGGAATTGGTCCGCAACAAATCCTGGAAAACGCATTGGTTCCGGCTATGGACCGGGTAGGAAAAAAATTCACGGAAAACAAGATTTTTGTCCCTCAAATGCTCATGTCTGCAAAGGCAATGGGAGCAGCAATGGTTCAGTTAAAACCATTTTTTACTTCCGGAGAAATTAAAGCTAAGGGTACTTTTATTATAGGCACTGTAAAAGGCGACCTTCACGATATTGGTAAAAACCTGGTTGGCATGATGGTGGAAGGTGCCGGATGGACTGTGATCGACCTGGGTGTTGATGTTCCTTCTTCAAGGTATCTTGAAGCACTCGAAAACAACCCGGGTGCAGTAGTAGCCTTATCTGCCCTGCTTACTACCACTATGGTAAATATGGAAGAGATAGTTTCTGATATCAAGGCCAAAGTTCCGGAAGCTAAAGTTTTTATTGGAGGGGCACCCGTAAATAATGATTTCTGCAAAAAAATAGGTGCAGATTTTTATGCACCCGATCCGCAGGGCGTAGTTGAATATTTGGGCAAAATAGCCTCTTAAAAAACAACTACTTTTTACATAGGGATATATTAAATACTTTTTTGCTGTTCACCCAAACAAAAGAGTGCCAACAATAATAAATTGAAATTAAATGAAATATAAAAGTTTAATTATTAATAATCCTGAGCAACTCATCTTTGGGATTGCTCCAAACCCTGTGAAAACGCGAAGGGGACTGGAAATTGGGGGAGGCCAGGTTTATGCCGAACTGAATTTCACCTTACCTGTAATGAGTATCAATGAAAATACATTAACTGAGGTTTATACTCATTACAGGGAGATAGCTGAGGGAGCTTTGGAACGTGCGTTGCACCTTGGATCAAAAGGTGTTGTTCTCGAATTGGAAACGCTTCTTGAAATGACCAAAACTCCCCAAATCGGGATTGAGATTGTAAAAATAATGAATGAGGTCTGTGAAAAATATTATCAAAATCATGGACTGGCTTCAGAAATTCGTCTTACCCCGAACGACTTGCGC
>TARA_R110002050_G_scaffold92523_4_pt1 | contig 17212 bp, 20 predicted proteins | sample TARA_R110002050 | Tara Oceans TARA_R110002050 (sample SAMEA4396988) | marine metagenome | biome: Polar Biome; feature: [DCM] deep chlorophyll maximum layer (ENVO:01000326); material: water (ENVO:00002006), including particulate matter (ENVO:01000060) such as... | depth 25 m
TTATTAGTTCGGGTTTTTTTTATTCTTTTTTTTTTAGATCCTACGCAACCTTTTAGGTAAATACATATCTATTGAATAAACAAGTCTGGTTCCCCTACCTTATACATGTATTTATGACCACATTTTTGACCGTATTTTTAGTTCTGATGATTATTAACATCATTTTACTTTTAGGTAGTTTCGTTACTAGAAAAAAGTAGATTACTAGAACAAAAAAAACACCCATAATTTAAAATTATAGGTGTTTCATTATTTTTTTAAGTATTAGGTAATCAACCTACCTTCATTAACTCTACATCAAAAATCAATGTAGCATTAGGAGGTATTACCCCACCTGCACCGGCAGAACCATATGCCAAGTCTGAAGGAATAACAAATCGTGCCTTATCACCCACTTGTAATAAGGAGATACCCTCATCCCAGCCTGGTATTACCTGACCAATTCCTAATTGAAAATCAATTGGGGAATTACGCTTATAAGAGGAATCGAAAACTTGACCGTTTAAAAGTGATCCTTCATAATGTACAGACACTTTTTCTCCTTTTTCCGCTTTGGCGCCATCACCTTTCTGAATCATTTTATAACGAAGACCGGAGGCCGTAGATTCAAAACCTGCAGCAACCTTATCTAGTTCAGCTTCTTGTTTTGCCTTTTCTGCTGCCAATCTTGCTTCACCAGATGCATTGAAATCTTCAAAGGCCTTTAATGCATTCCACTTTTCAGCTTCATCACCTACCCTAACAATTTCTAAAGATTCAATTACATCATTTTGAGCAATTGCATCCACTACTTCTTGCCCAGCTGCTACATGACCAAATACAGTATGCTTATTATCTAACCAAGGTGTTGGTACATGAGTAATAAAAAACTGGCTTCCATTGGTTCCAGGACCTGCATTAGCCATAGAAAGCACCCCTGGAGTGTCATGTTTTAATTCTGGATGGAACTCATCATCAAATTTATATCCTGCATCACCGGTACCGGTACCTTGAGGACAACCACCCTGAATCATAAAATCTGGAATAACCCTATGAAATTTTAAACCGTTGTAGTATGGCTCACCTTTAGCTTTAGCACTATTTTCTTTATCACCTTCTGCCAAAGCAACAAAATTACCTACGGTACCAGGTGTTTTATCATAAGTTAACTTAACTAGTATTTCGCCTTTACTTGTATTGAACTTGGCGTAAATTCCTTCTTCCATTATTGTATTTTTTAGTAAGCCGCAAAGGTAAAGAATTTTAACGGTTTGTACCTTTGACGGTCATTTTTGAAATTTACACTTTCCTTAATTTCACAAGCCCTAACCTAAAACTAAAAGCCATAAGCGTCTACCAAATAAACTAAGCTTGCCATTGTTGCCGCACCCAACTGTAGTTCTCGTCTATTTACATGTTCAAAAGTGTCGTTTTCTGCATGATGATGATCAAAATAACGTTGAGAATCAGGTCTTAGACCTGCCATTACCAGACCATCTTTTTTTAGAGGTCCTATATCTGCACCAGCAAAACCTTTTTCAAAATAATGTACAAGATAAGGTTCAAACAAATTTTTCCATTTCAAGACCTTTTCGAAATTCTCTTGAGAGCTATCAAAAGTAAAACCTCTAGGAGTAAACCCACCCGAATCACTTTCTAAAGCAAAAATGTGCTTTTCATTATTTGAGATAGCAACCTCAGCATATTTATTACCGCCTCGCAATCCGTTTTCCTCATTCATAAAAAGAACGACCCTAACAGTACGTTTTGGTTTGTATCCTGTTTTTTTGAAAAGATTTAAAACCTCCATACTTTGTACACAGCCAGCACCATCATCATGGGAACCGTCACCTAAGTCCCACGAGTCTAAATGACCGCCTACGACAATAATTTCCTCTGGCTTTTCAGAACCTTTTATTTCTGCAATTACATTATAAGATTCTACATCCTTGAACTGTTTACAATTCTGTTTGAAGTAGAAATTAATTTCCGGATTCAATTTTAAGGAAGTACTCAACAATTCCGCTGCATTGGTACTGATAGCTGCAGCAGGAATTCTCTCTGACTCTGGCTGATCACCATAGGTCATAGACCCCGTATGCGGAAAATCATCCAACCTTAAGTTCATTGAACGTACGATAACCCCCAACGCTCCGTATTTGGATGCCTCCAATGCCCCGGCATATCTCTGATCCACACAATTGGAATACGCTGTAAACGTATTAATTTCAGTAGCGTCCATCGGTCTATTGAAAAAAACGATTTTTCCTTCAATTTTATCCTTGCCCAAGGTCGTTAACTGCTCAACACCCTCGACTTCAATAATATTGGCTTTTATTCCCTTTGGCGGGGTTGCCACCGAGCCACCCAATGCACAAATGGCAACATTTGTAGTTATACCCGGTGTTGTTTCAAAATAAGCAAATTCTGGAGTTCCTCTAACCCATTTTGGCACCATGACCGGTTGCAACCACACCCGATCAACACCTAAAGAATCTAACTGAGACTTTGTATAATCAACCCCTTGCTGAGCTTGCACGGACCCGGACAATCTACCCCCAATTTGGTTAGACAAATAATTTAACCACTCATAACCTTTACCTTCGGTAAGTGCTAAATCATACATTTTTTTGATCTGTACCTCATCTTTACTCTGTGATTTACCCACAGCTATAAAAGCGATCATACATATTAGAGCTAGCTTACTGCTCACTTTGTAATTGTTCTTCATAGCTGTCTAAATTAGCCATTATTTTTTCGCTCAACATAGGCTCTTTAATATCTTTGTATTTTTTTAACGATTGCAATAAAATATTTGCAACAATTACACGAGTTGCCTTTTTATTATCCGCAGGAACTGCAAACCATGGTGCGTGATCATGGGTAGTTTTACTTATAGCCTCTTCATAGCACTTTTGGTACACAGACCACAATTTACGTTCCTTTAAGTCTCCGGGAGAAAATTTCCAATGTTTTTCCTTGATAGCAAGTCTTCTTAATAAACGCTGTCTTTGCTCTTCTTTTGAAAGATTTAGAAAAAACTTAAATATCAATGTACCGTTTTCAGCTAAATGTCTTTCAAAATCATTGATTTGCTCAAACCTTTTATCCCAAAACTTTTGATCAATGTCTTCTACGGTATGTATACCGGGAATATGTTCATTTAAAATATACTCTGGGTGTACCCTAGTGACAAGCACATTTTCATAATGGGTTCTATTGAAAACGCCAAATTTGCCCTTTGCAGGCAAGACCAAGTAATGTCTCCACAAGTAATTATGACTTAATTCCAATTCAGTAGGCACCTTAAAACTATGAACCTCTACGCCACTTACGTTAAAGTCTTTGAACACCTCACGAATAAGGCTATCTTTCCCTGCTGTATCCATACCTTGTAGACATACTAAAATACTATACTTACCATGTGCATAAATAGTATCTTGAAACTCCCCAAGCTCTCTTCTAACTTTAGATAAGTCTTTTTTTAACTCTTTATCAGATTTACCAAAATCTTCAAATGTCTCATTTTCAGATATTTTAAAATCTTTAGTTGCTTTATATTTCTCTATATTTATATTATTCATACTGAAATATAAAATATTAAACCTACGAATACTAATAATTTAGAAAACTGTTAAAACTGATTTTACAGCTTTCCGTTTAACGTGATTGAACGGTATTGTATCGAAAATAATATTTTCAATAGGGTAAAGCATATAAATTTATGCCTGTAAGGTCCCAACTCTTACACCCAAAAACACCTACTTATGAAGAAAAATATCATTTTTTTCTACACTATTGTTCTATTCTCCTTTCCCACATTTGCCAACAATGTGGAATGTGAGTATGCCAATTCAAACATGGGTTATGCAAAATCCCAAATAACTGCCGCCCTACAAACACAAGACATCAACCAAGCCAGATTTTACGCCTACAAGGCTTTAAACGCCTTGGAAAAATCTAAAGAACAGCTGAATATTTGCGGTTGTAAATTTGCTAAAACCAGTATGTACGAGAACATAGAAGTACTTACCCTAGCAACAAGGTCAACAACTCTAGAAGGCACTATTAGCTACTTAAATGAATCTATAGAACTGACCAATAACACTATAATGGTATTGGAATCTCACGATACGCATGACAGCGTGTATTCCAACAATGAATTATCTGTAAATACGACTACATCTACTTCAAATACCAGCATTAAAAAAACACCAGAAAAAGGTAAAAGCCTTTTTGAAACTATAGACATCTCTTTAGAGAAATACAGACTCTCACTTAACCAGGTAGTTGAAAGTGTAAATTGTAAAGAGGCTACCGCATTTGCTACTAGAATTTATGAGGAATGCGAAGCTCAGTTATTAAAACCTAATATTACAGAAGGAAGTAAATATTACAATTTACGCACCAAAGAGATAACCCAAGAAGCTTTGAACAGAATTGGTAATTGCTCTGCCGCTAAATAAAAGGTTATTTACTAGCGAACAATTTTACATCATCTTCTGAAACTTGTTGACCACCAAGAATTATTAGGCGTTCAACTACATTTCTAAGTTCACGAATGTTCCCGGTCCAATCATAGGCCTTAAGTAAATCAATAGCCTTACTAGAGAAGGTTTTACCTGCCATACCTTGCTCTTCAGCTATTTTCTTAGAGAAATGCTCTATTAACAACGGAATATCATCTCTTCTATCATTTAAACTAGGCACTTGAATCAATATCACTGCTAGTCTATGATATAGATCTTCTCTAAAATTACCCTCTTCAATCTCCTTTTTCAAGTCTTTATTCGTTGCCGCCACTACACGAACATCTACTTTTATATCCTTATCCGTACCTACACGAGAGATTTTACTTTCTTGAAGTGCCCTTAACACTTTGGCTTGAGCGGACAAACTCATATCACCAATTTCATCTAGGAAAATAGTTCCCTTATTGGCAGCCTCAAACTTACCTGCCCTATCTTTAACAGCAGATGTAAAAGCACCTTTTACATGTCCAAAAAGCTCACTTTCAATTAATTCTGATGGTATTGCAGCACAATTAACTTCAATAAAAGGTGATGAACTCCTGGCGCTTTTCTCATGTAACCAATGAGCTACAAGCTCTTTACCAGTACCATTTGAACCTGTAATAAGAACACGCGCATCAGTAGGCGCTACTTTTTCAATGATCTCTTTTATAATGTTTATCTCATTACTTTCACCGATCATCTCATAATTCTTACTCACCTTTTTCTTTAGGTTTTTATTCTCAACGACCAAAACCTTACGATCCAAGGCATTTCTTACGGTGGTAAGCAATCTATTTAAATCCGGTGGTTTTGAGATATAGTCAAAAGCACCTAACCTCATAGTATTTACAGCAGTATCTAAATCTCCATGCCCAGAAATCATAATGAACGGAATCTCCGGTTTTATCTTTCTAGCCGCTTCCAATACTTCTACACCATCCATTTTTGGCATTTTAATATCGCAAAGCACCAAATCATAGTCGTTGTTCTTTATAGTTTCCAATCCTTTTAATCCGTCTTCGGCCTCCTCTACTGAATAAGAGTCGCTTTCTTCAGATAAAATTTTAACCAACACCCTTCTAATTGCCGCTTCATCTTCTATTACTAATATTTTTGACATAACTGCTTTTTAAATTCCTATTCTAATTCCTGTTCTAAAGTAAAGTCCGGCTGCATCGTTCAACGTGAAAATATCTTCTCTTTCTTCGTTTCTTAATGCACTATTCTGATAAATAGATCTACCACCTATAAAGTAGAAGGACATATCTTTAGTTATTTTATACTGATAACCTAATGTCAATAATAATGCCGTTGAAGAAACATCTGTAGATAAATTGTTACCAGACAATAAAATATCGTTTTGAATATTGACATAATATCCATCTAAAAATACTTCGGTTTGAAAAAAATGACCTTTCTTGGTAAAATATTTCATTCCTGATTTTGGTGCTCCCAATACATAAGACCAATTGGGGTGGAACCTTTTTTCATAATACACAAAAGGCAACGGAACGTCTATAGGAGAAGTGCCATTATATGAAATTCCTAAAACCAACATATATGGCTTTTCTACATCCTTTATGTTTTTATATGCCCCAACCGTATAGTTCATATTAAAGTCATCTTCTTGTAGTTCTTCAACAAAATTAGATGACCACCTTGGTGTTACAACACCTATTAGATTCCACTTTTCACTTAATTTATATAAATAAGCAAAATTTACATCCAACACGTGGAACTTGCTTAAATCGCCAGCATCCGGAAATAAATCATCTGGCACCTCAAAATTATATCTGTTATATTCAGCCCCCAACACTACGTAATCTTTTTTATCACGGACCGCAAAGGGAACGTTGAGCACCAATTTTATACGTGAAGTCTCTACCTCACCGCTATTTTCCGGCATCAACATATACTCTAACCTTAACACATCTGGCGTTTGAGAATAAAAGGGCTCAACAACAAACATCATTAAAAACAGAATTACCAGGCAAGCATACTTATGCTTTATCATCACTATTTGTATTTGATACATTACTGTGTTGAAAAGGTGCCTGTTGATACAAATGAACATCTCTTTGCGGAAAAGGAATAGAAATATTATGCTTTCTGAATTCAGCATCTATTTTATACCTTACTTCACTCTTTATTTTGGGATCTGTAAAGCTATCGGTAATGTAAAAATTAACAGCAAAAACTAGCGCCGAATCACCAAAATCCTCAAAAATAACAAATGGTTTTGGGCTTTTTAATATGCTTCTTTGCCCTTTAATAACATCCAATAATATTTTGGTCACTAAATCAATATCACTACCGTAAGCTACACCAACACGTACCAACTCTCGTGTAGTTTTATGGTTTTGAGTATAGTTGTACACTATATCACTAATAAATTTGTGATTGGGAATTATGATCACCTTATCATCTCTGGTAATTGCCCTTGTGGTACGCAATTTAATTTCAAATACCTTACCGACTTTATTGTCAATTTCAATGATATCCCCAACTCTTAAAGACTTGTCTACAATGATAAAAATACCACCAATAATATCCTGAAAAATTTCTTGTAAAGCCAGTCCAAGTCCGACGAATAACGCAGCGGATGCCGTAATTAGAATGGTAATATCTATACCTGCAGCACTCATGGTAAAAAGAATCACTACAACATAGACCAGATATTTAATAAACTTGAAAATACTAATAAACTTCAGCTTATCATCCATTTCCATTTTTCTGGTAAAAAATCTACGAATTGCTTGTAAAACCGTACTGGTAAGTAAAAAAGCTACCGTAAGCAGTAACAGAAGACCTACAGTAATATGGATGGATTTTTCACCATCACCAAATTGATAGCCTAGGTCCAAGAATTTTTTAATGGTTCCCCAAACATCATCTTCTATTATTTCCTTTATTTTTTCTGTACCCTCCTGCATTATGACGAGTATTTAAGCCATTTATACAATTCTTTATAAGTAGGTTTTTTACCGTACATTAAAATTCCCACTCGGTAAATTTTTGCGGCAACCCAAACAATACCTATAAATGTACCTATTAAAATTAGAATAGATGTAATCAATTGCCATAACGGTACACCACCCTCACCTATACCCCAAGGCAAACGCATTAACATAACAATTGGCGAGGTTAACGGAAAAAGAGAGAAAGCAACGGCTATTGGGCCGTTAGGATTACTGAAAACCGAAAAGAAGCCAACATAAATAGCTAGCATTAACGGAAGTATTACCGGGAAAATGAATTGCTGTGTATCGGTCTCATTATCTACCGCAGCGCCAATTGCTGCATAGATAGAGCTATAAATTAAATAACCCAAAACAAAATAAATTATAAAAAATACTAGCATTGCTATGATCGGAATCTCAAAAATTTCTTGGGCATATAACTGAACATTTTGTGTAAGGGCATCTACATTTGCCCCGTTCACCATACCTGGAGCAACACTACCACCTTTGGTTAAGCTCGCAGGATCAATATCAAAAATAGCCAAGCCAACTATCAATAATATTCCGCCAGAGATAATCCAAATTCCAAATTGCGTAATACCTGCTAATGAGGTACCAATTATTTTACCCATCATTAAATGAAAAGGTTTCACTGATGAGATAATGACCTCAATTATTCTACTGGTTTTTTCCTCAATAACGCTACGCATAACAAACCCACCATATATAATAATGAACATCATAATAAGATAACCGAACGCCCCACCTATTATAGCCTTTATCTCATTGATACCTTTTACGTTCTGTGTACCATCAAAAGTTTCTATATTGATGGCATAATCGCGTTCCATTTCAGCATATTCTTTGGGAGACACACCCAACTCACGCAATCTTTCTTGCCGTAATCTGCTATTAATGGAAGATTCTAATTTATCTAATATGGTAGAGCTAGGAGCATCTTGGCTATAAAAAAAAGCTCTTTTTGCCACCTTCTCCAAACTAGATTCGTTAGGCAAATAAATTAGACCGTAAAAACCCAAACTTAATGTAGAGTCTTTTGCCTGTGCTAGTGAGATGTTGTTAAAGTTGATGTATGATGTAGCTTCTGATGTTACAAATTCATTTGCAAAATATTCGCTCTCGTTCAATACACCTATTACCTTATTATCATTGTCATTTAATTGCGTTAAATATGCAATCAACAATATCATACCTACCATTAGAAAAGGGCTCAAAAAGGTCATAACCACAAAAGACTTATTGCGAACTTTGGCTATGTATTCTCTTTTAATAATTAGAGGTAATTTATTCATGAGCGATATTTTTGTTCTGAATAGTTTTAATAAAAATATCGTTTGCAGAAGGTATCGTCTCCTTAAATTCATTGACATTTGCCCTTGACCCTAGAAATGATAAAATCTCCCTAGACTCATTTGAAGGTAATTGCACCTCTAAATTCAACTGATTTTCCAGAACATCATATTGATGGTCAAGAATCTGAAATTTACTTTTCATCTCGTTCATCAACAATTCTTGATTATCCGTTTGCAAACCAATTTTAAAAATATTGTTTTTATATGCTTTTTTAATATCGGATAATTTACCGTCAAGTATTTTTTCGGATTTATGAATTAAGGCAATATGCTCACATAATTCTTCTACAGATTCCATTCTATGTGTTGAAAATATTATAGAGGTTCCTTTATCCTTTAAGCTTAGGATTTGCTCTTTAATGATATTGGCGTTGATAGGGTCAAAGCCACTAAAAGGCTCGTCAAAAATCAATAATTTGGGTTCATGAAGTACCGTGACAACAAATTGAATTTTTTGGGCCATACCCTTAGAAAGCTCCTGAATCTTTTTGTTCCACCAATCACCTATCTCCAGTCTTTCAAACCAATACTTAAGCCGCTTTTTTGCCTCAGCTTTTGACAGTCCCTTTAATTGAGCTAAATACAATGCCTGCTCACCTACCTTCATGCTCTTGTACAGTCCTCGCTCTTCGGGCAGATACCCAATCTGTGCAATGTGCTCGGTTTTTAACAGCTCGCCGTCAAAATATACCTTACCCTGGTCAGGAAAAGTAATCTGATTAATAATACGTATCAATGTAGTCTTACCAGCACCATTTGGTCCCAATAAACCGTAAATACTATTCTTAGGAATTTCTAGGGAAACGTTTTTTAATGCCGTATGGCTCCCAAACTGTTTGGTGACATCATTAGCTACCAAAATGTGACTCATGTACTCAATTTCTACAAAGATATTGAATTGTTTTGACCTGCTATACTCTTTATGATTCCTTTATACCAAACCAATTACAGTAGAGATAAGCATAAAACGATATGCCCTAAAAAGCAAAACCCACCCTTAATAAATCAAGGATGGGAAAAAAATTGCTATGAAAAAGAAAATTAATATTGGTCGCCCAATATTATCTCAAATATACGTTTTTTATTTAATAACCAAATATTTAGAAATTAAGAGAACATATCTTTCACTTTTTCAAAAAATGACTTATCAGATTTCTCCGGTCTAGGCTCAAAATTATCATTGCCCTGCATTTTTTCAAAGAACTCTTTTTGCTCTTTGTTCAATTCTTTAGGTGTCCACACATTAACATGAACCAATATATCACCAGCTCCATATCCGTTTAAGCTAGTAATACCTTTACCTCGTAATCTCAATATTTTACCTGATTGTATTCCTGGCTCTAATTTAATACGAACCTTACCACCAACTGAATCTATTTCTTTAGATGTACCTAAAACCGCATCAGAGATACTTACATAAAGATCATAATGCAAGTTATCACCTTCTCTTTTTAATGTACTATGCTCTTGTGTTTCTATAGCCACTAACAGGTCTCCCGGCACCCCGTTACCCGGAGCATCGTTACCTTTGTTAGGAACCTTCAACTGCATACCTTCTTCTACACCGGCCGGAATATTAATAGATACCGTTTCTTCCACTACCTTTAATCCCTGTGCATCGGCATCACCAGGTTTACCGTCCAAAATCTGTCCACTACCGCCACAAGTATTACAAACTGCAGCTGTTTGCATTCTACCAAGTATGGTATTTTGAATTTTGGTCACCTGACCTCTTCCATTACACGTAGAACATATTTTGTAAGTAACACCTTCTGCCTGTACTTTTCTCTTTACTTTAACTTTCTTCTCAACACCATTGGCAACTTCTTCCAAGGTCAAAGAAACCCTAATACGGAGGTTACTTCCTTTAACCCTTCTTTGACCGCCACCGCCGCCAAATCCACCAAAGCCGCCGCCACCAAAAGCACCACCGAAAATATCACCAAATTGGCTGAAGATATCATCCATATTCATGCCGCCACCGCCAAAACCGCCGGCACCACCTTCAAAAGCTGCATGACCAAATTGATCATAACGCGCTTTCTTATCTGCATCGCTAAGCACTTCATAAGCTTCGGCAGATTTTTTAAACTTCTCTTCGGCAGAACTGTCACCCGGATTTTTATCCGGGTGATACTGTAATGCTTTTTTACGATAAGCTTTCTTTATCTCTGCAGCAGTAGCGTTTTTACTAATGCCCAATACTTCATAATAATCTTCCTTCATTCCAATTATTTAATTTCCTACTACTACTTTTGGATGCCTAATAATACGGTCACCTAACTTAAAACCTTTTTCGATGACGTCAATAACCTTTCCTTTCATCTTTTTGTCCGGCGCAGGTATTTGAGTAATGGCCTCGTGAATCTCTGCATCAAAAACATCACCTGCATTAACTTCAACCATCTCTAAACCTTTAGCTTTCAAGGTCTCTCTAAACTTGACATTTATTAACTCTACTCCTTTGAAAACCTCTTTATCGTCAGATTTAGCCAACTCTTTCATAGCTCTATCAAAATCATCCAACACAGGTAATAATGAAACTATAACTTCTTGACCTGCCGTTTTAAAAAGCTCCATACGTTCTTTAGAAGTACGTCTTTTATAATTTTCAAATTCAGCAAATAATCTTAAAAACTTATCCTTTTCTTTTGCAAGTTCTTCACTTAGCGTCTCTTCAACAGACTTTTCTTCCTCTACATTTTCCTTTTCATCTCCTGCCTTTTGTTCTTGTGTTTCGCCCTCTAAAAGCTCATCTTCCAAGAATTCTTCGTCCAAAGTGTTTTCTTTATCACTCATAATTAATTGTAATTTAAATCGCTGTTTAAAAGCAGGCAAAAGTACTGCCAATTCTTTAAAAATGTCAAAATGTCACAAAAGAATAAAAAAAAATCCGCCAAAAGCGGATTATCTATCTAGGTAAGAAACTATTTTATTTAAGAAACAAATTGCTTTGTCACATTACTTTTATCATCTACACACTTAGTACCACTATCATATATTGCACCTAGCGCTTGACATATATTCACATAATTGAACACAAAACCTTCTTCTTCAATTTTTTTACTACTAACCCGCTGACTAGCGAATAATATATACGCCATTTTACCTAACACGGTGTACATTACAAACTTGGGCACATTTGGCATAAACAAAGGTTGATCCAAAGCCTTTGCTATTTCTTTGATCATCTTGGCATTGGTCACCGGGTTGGGTGCCACTCCGTTATATACACCCTTTAACCTATACTTTATAATATGTATAAAAATACCTGCCAAATCTGCAACATGAATCCAAGACTGCCACTGCTCTCCTGTTCCAAATGCGGAACCTACATAATATTTAACCGGTTTTGCCATTTCTGGCAATGCACCGCCATCTTTAGACAACACCAAACCAATTCTAACTTTAGCAACCGTTAGTCCAAGAGATTTAAACTCGTTCGCCTTTTTCTCCCAAAGGCTAACCACTTCTCCTAAAAAACTATCATCAACATTAGTATTATCTTCTGTATAATAATGACTTAAAGAATCTTGATAAATACCTATAGCGGATGCGGACACCAAGAATTTTACCGTATGGCCTTCACGCTCCAATAATGTTTTCCTAAGAAGTTCTAAGGTATTGACCCTACTGTCAATAATTTCTTTCTTATAACTATTTGTCCACCTTTTAGAGATACTTGACCCTGCTAAATTGATAATGGTAGAAACACCATCTAAGCAGTTGGCATCTATTTCACCTGTAGTAGGATCCCAGAAATAGCCCTGATAGTTTTGTTTTGAAACAATTTTATTTTTTTGAGTAGTTAGGTAATTAACGGCATAACCTTTTTCATGGCATTGAGATACCAACTCGCTACCTACTAAACCCGTTGCACCTGTAATCAATACTTTCATAGAATAAAGATATTGCTTTTGATGCTCGCTGATATGCAATTTAATTTCGATTTAACATAAATGCAGAACCTATTGAATTTAAAGGCGTTAAAGTTTTACTAACGCCATATAAATTATTGTTTTTTCGCCCTTAACATTTCTCTTTTGCCAGGAGGTCCAGTTAACCTTTCAACCAAAAAACCAACTTCAAGCATGGCTCTTCTTACACTGCCTTTTGCTGCATATGTAACCAAATAACCACCACTTTTCATTGCTTTGAACATAGTTTCAAAGATTTCAACCGTCCATAGCTCCGGTTGTACCCTAGCACCAAATGCATCAAAATAAACCAAATCAAAAGCATTGCTTTTATTAATATCCTTGAAGAATTTTTGTTCCTTTATGAGGTTGAAGCCTGAAGTTACCTCAACTAATGTTTCCCATGGTGATGTGTGCATGGTATCAAATTCATCTTTCAAGGAATTTGCTTTCAACTGATCTAAATAGTTGAGCTGATCAAGCTCTTCTTTGGAAACCGGATATGCCTCTACACCGGTATAATTGATATTTAAATTTCTTTTCTGGAACTCGATTAAAGTGATTAATGCATTTAAACCGGTACCAAATCCAATTTCCAAAATATCTACCGTTGTATTTTCAAATAAGTCTAAGCCAGAGTGTATAAATACATGATAAGCCTCTTGAATAGCACCGTGTTTTGAATGATACTGTTCTTGCCAATCTTTTATTTGAATGGTCGTAGAACCATCAGCCGTTGTAATAATTTCCCTTTTCAATTAATTTGGAACTAATACTCCAGAAGCCTCAAAACTGTAAGTTCTTTTTGGAGATGTTATTTGTGCTATCTCTTGAGCTGTTTTACCGCCATCTTTAGCATAATGTCTTTGATCATCAACACTCATTTCCTCAACGAATGCCAAACCATTCAATACCACTTCTTTTTCTAAAATATCGGCTGGCATAAAAAAACCGTAATCTTTAAAACGTACCATAGCTTGGTTTCCGTCAGCTAGCTCAACGGTCATCCAACAGCCTTTTACTTTGCACACTTCTATTACCTTGGTTTTAAATTGTAGCTGTAAAGAATCTGAAACAGGCATGGTGGCAAATTGCCTTATAACTTCATCTTTTTCACTCAATGTAGTGATAGTAAACTCTTCACCGTAAAACTTTGAAGAAGTATTTGCATCATTTTGTTGTCCAAAACATGAAAAAATGCCAAATAAAAAGACAAGTAATATGTTAAATCCTTTCATAAATCTCAAAAATGTTGATATCCCTGCAAAACTGATCAATTTTAAAGAAAAAAAGAAGTGCTACTATGGATATTTGTTTAATTTTAATCAACTAAAGTTACATATTTCATGAGTATTGCAACGAAAGATATCATAGTAGAAAAAGTTAAAACTTCAAAAATTGACCAAGTTGATTTTGACAATTTAACCTTTGGTTCTGTATTTACTGACCATATGTTGGTCTGCACATATAAGAACGGAGCATGGGAAACACCTACAATAACTCCATACCAACCTATAATACTTGACCCTTCTTCTAAAATTTTCCATTACGGACAATCTATTTTCGAAGGTATGAAAGCATATAAGGACAAAAATGACGATGTCTTTTTATTTAGACCGTTAGACAACTTTAAACGCTTAAATATTTCTGCAGAGAGAATGTGCATACCGCAGATTCCCGAAGACTATTTCATGGAAGGTTTGACTACACTGTTAAACTTGGATAAAGAATTTATACCAACAAAAGAAGGAGGTTCTTTATACATTAGACCTTTTATGTTCGCTTCTGGTAACGGATTTCATGCTTCACCTGCAAATGAATATAAGTTTATTATTGCCTGTGCTCCTTCTGGGGCATATTTTTCAGGTAAAGTAAAAGTTCTTATCGAAGAAAAATATTCAAGATCAGCTAATGGAGGTGTTGGTTTCGCAAAAGCAGGTGGAAACTATGCAGGGCAATTTTACCCAACCCAATTGGCCATTGAAAAAGGATATAATCAGGTAATCTGGACAGATGACACCACTCACGAATATATAGAAGAGGCTGGTGCAATGAATATATTCATTAGAATAAACGACACTTTATTGACCGCACCTACAAGTGATCGTATTTTAGATGGTATAACCAGAAAGAGTATTTTAGAAATTGCCAAAGACCAAGGTATAAAGACCGAGGTAAGAAAAATTACAGTAAAAGAAGTAGTTGAAGCAGCTAAAGACAGTTCATTAAAAGAAATGTTCGGTGCAGGTACTGCTGCAGTAATATCACCAATCGCTGGATTTGGTTTTAGAGATACAGATTATGATCTACCAGAAACAGATAATAGTTATGGTCAACAATTAAAGAAAATCATTACGGATATTCAATACAACAAGTCTGAGGACAAGTTTGGATGGCGCTTTAAACTGAAAGCTTAAAAAATTAATTCATAATAAAAAGGGGGCAAATTGCCCCCTTTTTTATTTACTCAATATTTCATCAATATTAGGTTTAAAATAGTTAGGACCTTTTAAAACCTTACCATCTTCCCGGTAAATTGGCTTACCATCTTCACCCAACTTACTCATATTACTACGTTGTATTTCATTGAACACCTCTTCAATTTTGTATTGCATGCCATGTTCTAGAATTGTACCACACAATATGTACAACATATCTCCAAGGGCGTCGGCAACTTCTACCAAATCATTATTTTGGGCAGCCTCTAAATACTCCTTATTCTCTTCATCCATTAAATTAAAGCGCAACATATTCTTGGCTGGTCCTAAATCAGCAATCATTTCCTCAGAAACACCTAGACCAAAAGAATTATGAAATTCCTTTACTGCATTGATTTTGTTTTTCATTTTTATTTTACCGTTTTAGGTTAGCTTTGCGTAAAAATATAAAATATGTTTAGCACCGGACAAATCATTTTTGCAATCGCTTTTGCCGTGGTTTTTACGATCATAATCATTATTTCTTACAAAAAAGACCTTGATTTTCATCGTAAAAATTTTAAAGGTGTTAAATGGATTGGCATATCCTTTGCACTTTTCTTGATTTTACTACTATTTATAAAGTTTTTCCTAAAGGAATAGTTAATTTTTTTCATACACCACAAAAATTAACGTTTTCACAACAAAACGGTCAATATCCTCGTTTAATATACCAAATACCGTAATTTTGCGTTATTCATCTATAAAGGTGTAATAAATTATGATGACATTTCTTACAATTTTTTTAGTATTAGTAGGTATTAACGTTGCCTTAGTTGTAGTTAGCTTAATAAGTGTTTCTCAAAAAACGAAAACTTCTTCTCAAAAGCTATCCAAACAACCAACTTCTGTTATTTACCCATTAGATTTACTTACAACCAGCTACAAGAAAGCCGTTTAGTTTTTACCTTTATAAGGTATGAAACAATTTATACTGGTTTTTCTAGGTGGGGGTTTCGGTAGTATATTAAGATATATTATATCTAAAAACCTTAACGCCTACTATTCAAATTTCTATTTAGGTACTTTTCTTGTCAACGTAATTGGTTGCTTAATAATAGGTATACTTATAGGACTCTCCTTAAAGAACAATTACATTTCTGAAAATCAGACTTTATTATTAGCCACCGGATTTTGCGGAGGCTTTACCACTTTCTCTACATTTGCTTTAGAAAGCAATATCCTTTTAAAAGAATCTTCTCTACTTCAAACTTCATTATATATGGGGTTAAGTGTCGTTATTAGTGTCTTAGCCATCTCATTAGGTCTTTGGATTTGCAAAATGTTATAGAATTAACATTCACTAAGCACTATTTTATTTTTGTTCATTTTTTTAGGTATTTGCTCATTTTTTAAACAATCGTTAGATAATCTCTCGTTTTTCTGACGATTATTCTACACACAGGTTAATTTCATCAATTCCATTTCTAGATATCTCAAAATATTTAACCATAAATAACATTACCCTAAAATTTATGGGGTATATATTAAGATACTCGTAAAAATTACGCATGAACCCCTAATATTTTTAGGGTAACAATGCTTTTAACATATATTTGGCAATATCAAAAACTTATTCAAATGAAAAAAATCGAGGCAATTATTAGAAAATCAAAGTTTGACGATGTCAAAGAAGCGTTGCACAGTATTGAAGTAAACTTCTTCAGTTACTGGGATGTAACAGGTGTAGGTAATGAAAAAGAAGGTCACGTTTACCGTGGTATCTCTTACAGTACTACTGACATACAACGCAGGTACCTAACCATTGTAGTATCAGATGACTTTCTTGAAAAAACAGTCAATAATATACTAGAGGCAGCTTACTCCGGTAATGTAGGTGACGGTAAAATATTTGTATCTGAAGTCCTTCAAGCATATAGAATAAGAACCAAAGAAGACGGTTTAGCCGGTATTAACTAAATAAAATAACTAACTAAAAAACTAAACGAAATGGACGCAGGATTATTTACAGCAAATAACGTATGGATGATG
>TARA_R110002050_G_scaffold249861_1_pt1 | contig 17210 bp, 18 predicted proteins | sample TARA_R110002050 | Tara Oceans TARA_R110002050 (sample SAMEA4396988) | marine metagenome | biome: Polar Biome; feature: [DCM] deep chlorophyll maximum layer (ENVO:01000326); material: water (ENVO:00002006), including particulate matter (ENVO:01000060) such as... | depth 25 m
AACCAAGAAGCCTTCCTGGCTTTCTTAATCATCCAAACTAATTTGGTTGAACTGACAATCCTGGATCCTCTTAAATATTTCTTACGACGGGAAACCACCCCCATCAAAGACCACAGCATCATAATGCTTATAAAAATTAATACTGCATGGTATAGAAAGGGATCCGCCCGGCGAAGGAGATATTTCTTTAAAGTTTGAACTGCCATAATAGTTTGATGGTGACGGACAATATCAATTGCTCTTCTATTATAAGGACGTCCATCATTAATAGGGTAATAAAGAACCTGAATAGAGCGTTCATCCCCTAATGGAACAAGAAGTCTTGCTTGCGCATGATAATAACTCCATACAACTTTCCAAACAGGAGTTGGTATAACATCATGGACTTTCTTAACCTGATAGACAGAACTTAATAAAAAGGAACTAAAAAGTCCTGTAAGAAGAACTTGTTTAATCATCCTAAATTGGTGGATTTGGGTTTGCCCCCCACGGGTTAAGGATTTAAAAAACATAAGAACTCTCCTTGTTTTGCTGGATTTTTGGAATAAAATTTGATAGAATAGTAGAAATAAAATAAGGAACAGAAATGGCTTTAACTAAACAACATAAAAACCCTTTTGCACGTCGCATCCAAATCGTATTTACTGGTTTGGTAGTGGGATCTGTTGTGGCTGTTTTATATTCCCCCCTTACTGGTCTGTTTGTATATGCTGGGCTCGTTGCTTTTTTAGACGTTTTTGTGACGTTGTTTTTAAAGAATTCATATATAGACAGCCTAAATTCGCAATACGTCAAAAATCTTTTAAAGATTACTCTAATAGAGCTAAAAAGATATACAGTATTTACAGCTTTCAAAAGACTCGTTGGTTTGGTTATTATTACTGGTTCTTTGATGGTCTCATCTAATGTTCTTTTATCAAACACCTTGTTAATTGGATATTTAGGATTTAGTTTTTTCCCAATTCTTTTTACAAAATATTTTAAGATCAAACTTCCAACTATTATTGAATATGATCCAAATGTTAAAATGAAATTAGACACTAGCTCTACAGATGTAGGTTCTCCTAATTGGTGGTTAAATATATACAAATAATATCTACTAAACATTTTATTGAGCCTGCGTCTTTCTTTGTTCACCCCTAGTAGTAATATCTTGACGATGTTTTCCAAGATTTTCATTAATTTCAGAGAGTTGATCTTCTACTTCTGAGGCAACCTTTTTATCAACGTTTCTAAGCTGGGCGGCCATATTATTGATCTTCGTCTTCTCTGCATCTGCATTAACATCTCCTGAAACACCCCCTTTAAATTCTCCATATGTAGATTGCATATCTGGTTTCTGAGATATATAGCTTTGAGCATATTTGTCACGAGTTTCTTCAATAAATCGGGCAGAATAAGCCTGGTTTCTTCCAGTATCTGTTAAAATAGCTCTTGCACCCCCTTCTCCCAACTGACCACGACCTCCAACACCTGGCTGCGTCCTTAACCAATTGTAATAATCTTGACTTAGATTATGATCAATTGATGAGGCATTTTGACGCACTTGGTTGGCAAGCGTTGAATAACTTTCACTCTTTTGATGAAGAGCTGTTGCTTGTTCTGAATGATTTCGTGATTCTTCAAAAGAGGCAGCGGCATTCTCTTGGAAACTCTTCCCAGAATCTTGTGTTGTCCCATACCGCCCTTCTTTTGCATAAGAGTCTAACTGAGAAACCATTTCTCCTATATTATGTTTCTCTGAAAAGTCTTCTGCACTTGATACGAGGTCAGACCAAGTTGAATCTATTTTTCCTTGAGCAACAGCTTCTCCTTTAGAATAAACACTCCCACCCGTTCCAAAAATATTTAAACCTGCAGACGCTTGACCACCTACCGTCACCTGCAATAAGGCTGAAGCAGCCCTACTATTTGAAACATCATGTTTTTTAGCAAATTGATCTGTTAGATCAGATAATTGCTGGGCTGTTTCTCCAACATCTCCTTTTTGGGCATGGGAATAGCTATTACCACTAGATTCTTGGTTGTTTAAATGTTCCCCATAAGAAAGAAGTTCTTTATATCCTGCTGCTTTACTTTCCATCGCTGCTACTTGCTCTGATTGACTTGCTTGCTCTAAAGATTGAGATTGATCACTAAAAGAATTACTCAAGCTTTCACTCATCCCTAGTTTTGATCTTAGGGTTGAACTAGCCACATTTGTTATTGTTTCCCCACTCGTAGCTTGAGTTGTAGTTACTTCTCCATCAGAAGCTGTCATGTGACCTGATTGATAACTGGATGACCAATTTTCTTGATTAGAACTCATATTATGGGCTTGCACATTTCCTAAAGATAAATTTCCCATGGAAATATTACCACTGGCAATTTCAGCACCTGCCCCCTGGGCAGCTCCTTGGAGACCTCCCATAAGTGATCCAGCCATTTCCCCCATATTCCTTATTCTTTTAGAAAATATCATCATGGATAAAAAAGGAATCGACATACACAGTCCCCCGGCTGTAGCCACAAACAACGAGTGATCATCAGATATTTCTTTAGTCGTGCCAATCGTCAAAGGCGTTCTTGACCGAGAAGCTGACATCATAATCATATTGATAATGGAATAAAGAGGGCCCCAAGTAAGAACCTGCAAAAGCATCCCGGCCCAGTTAATTAAAAAAGATATGCCATTTAAAAATAAAGATAGAGGAACAACAATAATAAAGGCCCCCACCAATAAGAGTTGCATGACCAATTGTAAAGTTGGTAAATGTTCTGCGGCTAATTTAGCACTACTCTCTAATCCACTTTTATGTTGTAAATAGGCTTTTCTAACAGAAAAATCTGCCCCATTTCCAAGTTCATAGGAAGAAGATTCAAAAGCATCTACAACCGAGTATATCATCATTTCTTGCTTGATAATTTCTTCTGCTGTTTGGGCAAATCCTAAAAGATGGTCAAAGCTACTTTGTAACCCAGATCTTAACATTGGTGTTGGATCCCCGCCTTCAGCATCCCCAAATATCTTAATAGAAAGATTGCCTATCACCCCCCTAGCCTCTTCTGCAAACAATTCATTCAAGCGTTCAGCTCCTGCTTGACAGGTAATAATATCCCTCCCAGCCCCGCCGCTAGCTGCCCGACCTGTCCAGCTAAAAGCTCTTGCAGGAGAAGCATTTGATCTCACAAGTTCCCAAAGGTTTTCTGAAGTCTTAAGTGTTTCAAAATCATATTTTCTTTCTAATAAAGCTTCGTATAAGACACACTGATCAATAAAAGATCTCATGTTTTTTGCCGTATTATAGTTCACAATTTTAGACATCCTTGCTTTTTGAATAAGACGCGATCCAAACAGCATGCCTGTTTTGTGATATTTTAAATCATCCGGTGTCGTAAAAATGGCATTTATTTTTTTAGATAAATCATAAGAAGCGGTCGTGGATAACCCCATCAAAGCAGCAAGTGCCCATGGGACATTATCTACCCTATGTGGAATCATTTCATTACTGACATCTATTATATTAACAGAGGCTTTAGGCGTAATAAGAATCCCTATGATTGCTGTGACAGGCAAGATATGGGTTGTGAGTAATTTAGACGTCCCTTGCGTTGCTGTTCTGAGAGTTGCCCACATAATGCCTGCAAAAAACATAAGACCCAAAATTGGCTTAAAAAATGCTGAGGCCCCTTCTCCATAAAAAATGGCGGCAACTGCATTAAAAACTTGTTCTGCAACATGTCCTTGGGTTGTTACATAAACTGTATAACTCATCTCTATACCCCTTCCCTAACAAGCCCCATTGCTGATGCGTGTAACTGACGCTCCCTCATTTTTGTTTGATTAATAAGACTTAAAAGTTGTTGAACATGCTGATAGGCTGATTTCCGTTTTGAAATAATTAAATTTTTTGCTTGGCGAATATCTTTTTGAATATCCATAATATGCGTCGCATCTACCTGCACATTTTTCATATTTCCTAGAAGATCATTGACGATCGTTAAAATGTTTCCAAGATATTGATAAATAATATCTAAAGCAATAAGTTCTGCGTAACTTTGGATGTCCACAGGGTTCGCCCCACGACTGTAAGCAGCCGCTACATTTAACATCTTATAAACCGGCAAAGAAGTTATCTGCAAAAACTTCTGCTCATCCGCATCAAGGGGGGTATCCGAGTAAATCTTACTCAACATCGTATCTAAGCGTTTTCTAACTTTTGACACATATCCATTTTCTTCAGTAATTGTTAAATCTACTTCACTTACATCCAGACATTTTTCTGGATCGCCGCATTTATAAACCTTTCCTTTCCCTCCATAAAGCAAGGCATTAAATAAGGCATCATCTTCTGTTTTAGATCTTTTTTGAATCATTTGGGGGTTTTCAGAGTCATGGTCTTTCGAAATGATTGTTCCTGATAAAGTCATAAAGAATTCTGCTAAAGGTTTATCTCCTGATATTTCACTATCTTTCATTAAAGCTTCCCAAGCCACATTGAATTCCCCACTCAAAATACCTTTATATTTTGGATCAGCCGCTGCTGCATCTAAAACACTTTTTCTATCTCCGCCTGCCCCACATCCATGTCTTGCTTTAACGTGATCAGCAAAACGCCCAGCTTGTGCCCCAAAAGATTTACAGACATATTCTTGACTCCGTTCTGATTTTGGCCAGACGGATCCAACTAAAGCAGCCGCTGATTCACAAGACCCTATACTTAAAGAATTGGCCTTTTCCGCAATGGCATTTAATTCAGACATTGTGTTTTTACATTTAGGGCACATCGTTTCCACACCAAGCATCAAAGCATAAGGAATTGCGGCCGATCCCATTGCTCTAAAAAATTTAGTGAACTGTTCTGCGTTAATAAAAGACATACCCCCAAAATGGGCATCAATTCCGCCACATCCTGCACTTATCCCTGGCATGCGAATGCCAGCTAACTTTAAATGCTCCACCTCATTTCGAACAAACAGGTTTCCGCCTGTATAATAGCCAGCCGATTGTCCTTTATAAGCGGCTGCCCCCGTTGCATTAACATGGGATCCTAATTTTTTAAAAAACCCACCCAAATGTTTTGCTGGATCTGAAATGCCACTTCGACTTATTAATAAAATGATTAGTAGTAATTTTAAAATTTTCATGTTCTTTTTTCCTTAAAATTTGCTAATACATAGGCGCGACGTTCAATGATATCTTGTGTAGAAAAGCCAAAACTTAAGGGAATAACTTTCTCGCTCACAGGATCAACCGCCATTAATGCCGGCACATTCTTAATATTAAGTATTCGGGCAGCTCCATTATCTGGCACGGCATTTGGAAACTCGGGTATTCTACCGCCATCTAGGCTGATCGCCTTCACCTCCCAGTTATATTGAGCTGCAAAGTTTTTAACGATAGGAGCCATCTTGTGACAGTAAGGACATTTACCTGAGTAAAAGAAAAACAAGCCATATGTCTTAGAAAGTTTTTTAAGAACTTTCTCTACCTTTTTCTTTTCTTGCTGATAATAAATTGGTAATCCTGCTTGGCTGGTTGGATTTTCAACTGTCGGATCTAACTTTGCAGAATTATAAAGAACATACTCAAAAACTTCTTTAAATCTATTAGATCGGTTCAACATATCCATATTCATCATCATAAAATTCTTTACGTTTTGAGGCGTTGGATAAAGAATGGCTTTATTCATTCTATAATCTAATTCTTTCTTATAAGATTCCATTTCCTTATTAATGGCTTCTTTTTGGGTCAGAGTTTCTTGTCTGGTTTTTTTTGGGTTTTTCTTGAGTTCTTTTTTAATGATCCGATCTTTATACCAATGCCAACCCTCGCTTTTACGGTCATAAAAAGTTGTAATTTTCGCACTCACCTGGCAACTAAAAACCAGTACGATAAATAGAGATAAAACTTTAATCATGCCCCTTTTCCTTTATCATTATTTCCAAGACGATCTACCATAGAGGTCATACGGTCAGAAATTCTTGAGGTAACAGCAGCTGTGGGGGCAATACGTTTTTTTGCATTTAAGGCAGCAAAAAGTTCTCGGGTATCTATTCTTTCAAAGTTAATCTTTGAAAGATGCTCAACTGTAAATCCCTTGCAATTAGGTTCCTCTGCAGGTCCCCACCCCAAACCTCTTTCGCCCTTCAGACTTAATTGCCTGCGCCCTTGCTCTTGAAGAAGACGGGAAAGCCTTGACGGGAAACAACAAAAAGAGGTTTTTTCTTGAAGGCATTTAAACCCTACAAGGCCTATTTTTTTTCTTGCACAAAATTTTCCAACTTCAACGCACAAGCCATTTTGACGATCTTTGGCAAGCTTCTTTTCTTCCTCTTTACATTTATTTCCAAAACTCTCCATCCACCCGGCACTTGCCTTACAACAGTTTTCATAGCCGTATTTTGATGTCGTACAGTTCTTACTTCCCCCTTTAAAAATAGATAAAACTTTATCGCCGCCCTTATCATTTTCATCTTGAATTTGTTTTAAAAGAGCTAGTTTTGAAAGGGCTTTCAAAAAATCCTTATTTGGGTTTGATTTTTTTCCTCTGCAATCGCCCCCCATACACCCAGGCAAATCTCTATCTGCATTTTTTCGGCGATGTCGTTCTGTTTTTTTAGGACATTTCATGACTTTCTGCCAAACACGGCAAATATCTTTTCCATCAACTGTTTCTTTAACTTTACAACGGACCCCTACTTGCGTGCATCCTTGCTCTCTTAATGCCTCACAGGTATTGGTAGACTTATAACCACATTGGTAAGTCTCTTCCTTTAACCAACAAGGTCGCGTAAAACTCACACCATCACGGGTTTTGATTACTGGCCCCTCAAGACATTTCCCCCCTATCTTTCGGCAATCCCAAACAGAAGATCCAGCCGTATAACGTGTACAATTATGTGTCCATTCATCTAAAATTCCTGGTGTTTCTCTGTCATATTCTTCTTTGGATATTTCAAGCCAAGCTGTAGACTCTCCAACCCCTCCACGGCCAACAGAGACTGTTCTTTTTTTATATTTGAATTCATTGCGATTATGCTTATTTCTATGGTTACAACCATCATAGTCTGCATGATCAACATTGGGAATTGGTGCTGCATGAACACGATAGTAATTATAACTTCCATACCAATCTCCCCAATAATGCGTCCGCCAATATGTATAATCTTTCTGAATCTGGGAAGCTTTGATAAGCTCATGCGTACACGTATGAGTTGTTTTATCTTCGGCTTGCTCATCACAAGTTTTTTGTTCCCATTCTGTCACAATTTCATCTTCGTTCTCTTCTGCCATTAAAAACTTTTCTGGGTTGCTTAACGCCTCATAAGCCCGTGTAATAAGAGGATCATTTGGATGAACAATATAGGCTTTGCGCTCAACCCCCTGTTGATAAATACTTTTTAAATCCTCATTGGCTTCTAAAGAGTCTTCCTTAAAAAGGGTCTCTTTTCGGCGATCCAAATCATCAGCTGTAAACGTTTCTACTTTTTCTCCATACCCTTGAATACCTGTCATAAAATCATCTTTTATAGGACAAGAGGCATTTAAACTTTCTCCAAAACTTTGGCCGGATGAATAGTTGGCTGCTCCCTGTCCATAAGAAGAAATAAGAAAAAATAATAAAGAAAGCAAAATTCTCATTTAACCCTCCTATTTTTTCCAATATATGACTCTAAATCTGGTACTTGTTCTTGAAGTTTTTCTAAAGCATATTTCAAAGGAACATTGCCTTTTAAAATAAACACTTTATCTTTTCCCTTAAAAACAAAAGCAGGTACTTGAGGTTGATTGAATTCTCGAAAGGGCCGCGGATCAATGGTAATCCCCACCCCTAATTTTTTAAAATAGAGAGCTGTCTCTTTATAACTATTTTTAATTAGGCCTCTAAAATAAACAGGAAGATTCTTTTTTTCTGCGTCTTTGACAAGCTGTTTTAAAGAGGCTTCAGACATCGAAGAAGAGGCCAATATATAAATATCTTCCTTTAAGTCATCTGCATAACCAGTCAAAGAAATTACAATGAATAACCCTGCCAATAAATAAGTTTTTAAAGTAGACAACAATTGCGTTTCCTCCATATTAAATACCCAAAATCCTCTCCCTTTACGGGAAATTCTCTTCCTGCTCCATAAATAGTTGTTGTGCGACCTATCGGCATACACCACCCTGTTGTCTGAGCAATAGGGTAAGTCATTTGTAGTTTGTATTGAGATTTTCGAATAATAGGCATGGGGTATTTATTGCAAAGGCCTTTAACACCCATATATCCCCATAAAAGACCTTGTCTGTGTAATTTGGCGATGAAACGCTCTACTTCTAACATTGAAGCCTGAACGCCACCACTATGCGCATTAATATTACCGGTAAACGGGTAAAGGGATCCATGACAGCCCGCACACCAAAACATAAAGTCATTGGCAAATCCAGCTGTACAAGCAATACAGTCAACGGCGCACGCTGCTTGGGCAATAGGATTTCCAAAAAGAGCCGCTTCAGGATTTAAAATAAAACTTAAGATGTCATCTCCCCACAGAGGATCTAATTCTGTGATATAAGCCACATCAAATTCAGATTTCTCCATACAGACAAAATCAACCAAAAGTTCCAACCAATAAATAACTGGGTAAACATACCAATGAACATGATAAAAACTCTTATTCATTCCTGCTCTCTGTTGCGTAGCCTGCGTCCCTCCACCATGAGGACGAATCGGACCCATTGTCACACCGCCCATATTGATCATACAAAAAGGGGTTCGTGTCACATCGGCTAACCGGACAGGTTCCCAAAATGAAATTGGAATGCCAGGTACTGCTGGAAGCAGAGGTTTAGGACAAATACAAACAGCTGATTTTGGGTTACCAACTTCAGGTTCTCCTTTTACAATAGGCTGACCCGCAATTGTCATGGGAAATAAACAGTTCCAACAAATATCTGATATAGGATTGATAAATTTTCCACTACATGTCGCTTGAGATTCAATAGAGAAAAGGCAAAAGAACACCCACCCCATTATTAAAAGGGGCTTTTTTATTGATTGCTTAATATTTATGCCCAAGCCTAAATTCATCTTCTATGCAATCTCTTCTCTATGGATTTTGACTAAATCACCTTCATAATCAATACAAGATTCTGTCACACGGAAAATATTGCCCTCACTATCTTTAGTTTCATAAGAGCGCAGCTCAGCTTCAATTAAAACAGCATCTCCTTTTTTTAAGATTGGAAAAACTTTATCTAAAAGGGCCTCATTAAAAACTCTAATACCATGCCACTGGGTATTCTGTTTATATTCTCCAGTCTTTTTATCTTTGTAAGACTTATTGGTTGCAACATTCAGTTTCCCAAAGCGTCTACCTTCTTTGTCTGTAATTTGAGGATCCGCCCCCAAGTTGCCTTTTAAATAAACTTTATTAAGTGATTTCATGATATTTATCCTTTCTATTAATTTGGGTTCTTAGAGGTAAAGACCCACTTTTGGTTTCTACAATCATTTTCAAGAACACTTAATCGGTGTCTTACATCTTTTTTGAAATCTAAAAAGTCACGATCATATTTTTTACTGAGTTTTTTGATATCTTGTTGAGCCCAGTCCAATTGCTTTCTTAAGGATTTAATCTCAACAGTAAGTTGATGTGGTGTAAGCTCATCAGCTTTAAATCGTTTATCAAAATCACTTCTCATGCTGATAAAATTCCATCCCACAAAGCCAAACATCAAAACAATCATGAACATGATAAAGCCCACATAAATCTTGATATTCTTTCCGAGAGATTTCCCGTTTTTTTCTAAAAACTTATCACCATCAAATTTCATTTTCTTCTCCTTGTTTTTCATCTAATTTAACTTCTTTAATACGCAATACCTTGCCTTCTTGCCTTACAAAAGCTGGATACTGTTGAATACCTAGCTGTTTTGTAATCTTTCCAAACTGGTCAAAATAAATGGGATGACCTTGCTTCTTCTCCACTTCAAACGGTTTTCCTTTAACAAGAATCCACTTTGTAATACCCTTAAAACTTTCTGCCCATGTCACCTGCTCTTCAGAATCGCCATCTAAAAACAATAAAGTTTGGCCCAGATCCATGTGATCAAATGGATTCACCCGTTTCCCTTTTTTATGAAGAAGCCTGCCGTCAGGAAGATTAATATCTTTTTTAACAACTAATGTTGGATCATAAATAAAAGAACGCTCTTTTGTGGTTGGTTTTATTCCCTCAATAATCCTTGGAGAATTCATTTTTTTGCGCACCCGTTCAGCTATTTTTTGATGATGTTGTTCAATCTCACCTGACTCTTGAAGCTTATGAAGTTTGTTTAAAATAACTTGCTGGATATCTTCTTCTTTAATCTCAAATAAAGCCCCATAAACACCAAGATTTACAATGTCTGCTTTAGAATAATGACCGGCTAAAAGACTAACTATAATCAAAAAATATTTCATGTCTTCTTGCCTCCATAGGCCACTTCATAGACAGCTTCAGCAAGCGTATATCCTTTCTTCTCAAATTCTTTCACTGCTTGATAATGTTCTGCCTTAGTGGAATAAAGAATCAAAGAATAAGGATCAAGAAGCAGCCGCCCAACAGCATATCCATGGGGTCCGTAAAGCATAATCTCTGAATACTTTCCCTGCTCTGTCCGTATTGAGGCAAAGTATTCTTCCATTAATGGATCTAGATCTATTTCTTTTGAATCATTGAGCTGTTTAATGGCTTCTCTTTTTTGAGCAAGCAAGCAGCCATGTTGAGAGTTTTGGAAAGCAGCAAGAGCTGCCGGGTTTTTATAAAAGTCACTTATTGACTGGGTTCCCAGCACCAAAGCCCCCCTATATTTCCTGAGTTTACGAGCTAACATCTCGATAAACCCCTTAGAGTGTTCTGAAGATAAAAGATCCCAACACTCATCCATCATAATTAGGAATGGCGTGTCTCTTTTACCTAAAATCATCGAGTTTGTGATCTGAATCATAAACATTTGCAATACAACATCTTGCAAATCCTTCTTTTCTTTTAATTCATCTAACTCAATAACAACAATGGGTTTACTGTAATCCATGTTAGCTGGTTTATTAAAAAACCGCCCATAAGCCCCATCTTTTGTATAAGGATATAATTTAATGCCTAGCTCGTTGGCTCTAATGTTATCTTGAGCCTTCAACCATTCCGCAACATCTGTAATTGTTGCCTTTGTCCGATTTTTCTTCCAAGCTTCATTAATAGCCTGCGATAAAAGGCCATTTTCTATACGATCCATTGATTTTGTCGGATCAGCCATGATCGAAAATATTGGACACAACATCGAAAGGTTATCTTCAATAACTTTCTCATCACTCTCATCAATCATTGTGAATGGATTGAGGGAAATATCTGATTTTGTACTAAATTCTGTATACTGACCCCCTAACAACTTACAGGTCTTTTCAAAACTTCGGCCCACATCAATAACAAACGATTTGCCTCCAGTTGAGGCAATAGACGTCATAAGTTCTTGCATAAAAACAGACTTCCCACTTCCTGAAAGACCTGTACACCAAGTGTTGTAGTTACCTTCTTCGCAATCAAAAGGACTCCACCAAAAGACCTCCCCTCTTCTCCCAACCAAAAACATCCCTGGACTTTTTGTTCCTAACCACTCTCCTTGTATAGGCACTAAATTAGCAGGCTCTGTACTGATCGTTGTTTTAAGCTTCTTCTGTTGATGCAAGTCACGAGACATCCCATTGCCCCAAATCATTGGAAGCGTAGCCAGAAACGCCGGCAATTGTGTATAAGTCTCTTCTTCTAAAACCCATTGCCTAATTCTATAGATTGATTTTAAAACTTCTTGAGCATCTGCTATTTGATCGGGTGTTCCAAATAAACTAACGGTAAACCGGGTCTTTACAATTCTCTCCCCTTTAGAAAGTTGTTGGCGAAGATACTCAACTTCTTTGTATTTATTTTGAATGCCTGGAAGCTTCTTCCCCAATTTAGATTTGGCCTGCATTTCTAAGTAATCTTGACCCATCAAAAGTTTATTACTCGCCATTCCCTGAGGCGGAACATGGACACCATAATGAATTAAAAATGGAATATTAATGCGGGCTGTATCTCTAAAGGGATCCCCTATTAGTTCACCCATCATATGAAGATTCCAATAATCTGGCTCACTCTTCAGCTGATAGGTCTTTATAAGATATTTTCCCTCATCCAATACCAACCCTTTTTTATCAACCTGTATAGATGTCTCAGAACTTGGGATTTGATCTGAAATCTCTTGATATTTATTCCATTTTATTTTTGAAACTTCAGGCGTATGACGAAAATTTATAATGCCATCCAATGTATTAATGAGATCTTCCGGTTGCCAAACAAATGCCGGAAGTTTTAAAGTTTTAAAGACTCTCAAAACTTGTTTTTTTAAGGCATTGATGTCTTGTTCTTGTCGTTTTGACAATCCCTTCTTATCCAAGGGCTCTGAATAGGCAAAGATACTTCTAAAGTTACGAAATGTTTGATTATCGCCGCCTTTATAGATCTGATCTTTTAAAAACTTGGCCCTTTGTTTCGCTAAATATTCAAAAACTTCCCCTCTTCCCTCACGTGCTCCTTGCCAACGATCTATAAAATCTCCAATCCTAGGATCTGCCCAAAGCATACATTGCAGATTTCCTCCCTCAGGTAAAATATTTTGAAACAGCGCACTGATTTCTGTTTGATTTTCTTCAGAGCACCCAACCATTGGTTTGGTTTCAATAACAAATCCTATTGAATCCTTATTAATAAAAATCTGATTGGCCGCATCATACGTCTCATAGGGCAACAAATCCTGAATGTGGTATGTTTCTAAAAACTCACGTTGTGTCTCTATACTTGGAGAAGACATACGAACACCATAATCCGTTCTTTCTCCTAAAAACTTTGCAATTTGCTCCCCAAACTTTTCAAACATCAGTTTACTTCCTTCCAATACCCAGGCTTAACAACAGTATGGACGGTTGTTTCTTGATAAAGGTTTCCTGATTTATCTTGAAAGGGGGCCATCCAAACTTCTAGGGTTTTTTCCGGTTCACGAATAACTTGCTTCCCCTGTAAACTCCCAGACTGAATTTGCGCCGGACGACTGTTATGCTTTTTTTCAGCATCATTATCCATAGAGTCTGAAACGTCTCCTTCTTCTTCAAAATATCCTTGATCAATCATCTTATCCACCGCTTCCGTTGATTTACAGCCAACTCCTTTTCCATAAGGACAATCAAATTCTTCTTGATAGACAGAGCATTGCGTTAAGAATGCTAAAGTGACCATGCTTATAATTTTTTTCATACTGAATCTCCTTCTTTCACCCATGGAACAACATCTTCTTTGGTGACGTTACTTTTTTCATTGAGACTAGTTTCATTGAGATGAGTCTCATTGAGATCCGTCTCAATCAGCCGATCACGCACTTGATTATTCTTTTCACTTTTTGTTCTTCGATATTCGGTTTGATTTAAATCCACCCCTTTTGTGAAGTGAATTGTCGCTTTACGACCATTTGCGATATAAATGACAGGATCTAATCGATCTAAAAATTTAGCGTATTTCTTCATAATCATGTCTAATCCATTACCAACCCCTTCAGCACTCCCTGCTGCCAGCATATCCTCAGGTTTAAGCGCATCCGTTTGTCCAAATGGACTCTTTGGATACACACTAGATTGAGAAAGAGAGGAGAAGAATTTTGTCATGCCATTCAAGAACCCAAGCATGGCTGAATTCCTCATAATTTTTCCTGTCCGAGAAATGATTTTTCCTCGCATCCCATTAGCCCCATCTTCTCCAGATACATATCCTGCAATAGGGACATCAATCTTTTCTCCTGATCGCCGTTCAATACAGGACATGCGCTCTAAACGAACCTTTACACGTTCAGAAGACCCATCCCCATAAGCGGCGCCACTTACGTAACATTGATTTAAATCACGGCCAAAAGCCTTAGGCATAATGCCCCTGTTGGTGATTTTAAATTTAATAGGTTCGGGATTATTTGCTGACTCTGTTGCTGTTGAGGCATAAACTGTTGAAACCAAACGTCCAATGCCATATTCATTCGCTGAAATATAATTATCTGTTGTTCTTTTATATTTTTCTTGTTTCTTAGGCTTTGCCTGGAGTTTTAAGGTTATTTTTTTAAGACCCCCTGTTGATCTCACCTCCCCAAACTCTGATGAAGCAATCATCCCAACATTTCCTGAAATAGATCCTGGAGGGGATTTATATGTGTCAACCATAGGTTGTTCTTGAAGAGGTTGTGGCTGATTTATAATACGATCTAAATCCTGCTTTAAATCTTCAATTTGTGTATCTTTTTGACTGGAATCTTTTAAGCTTTCTTGAAACATATCTTTTAATTCAGAAAGTTGTTTATTAACCTCGCCTAATTCTCCCTTTAAAGCTTTTTGCTCCTTTTCAATCTCATCCACAAAAATCTCATTATCATCTAGCTGACGGCGACCCGTTTGAAATTTTTTACTATAATTTCCTTTAATTTGATGTGTATCTTTATCCCCTTCTTCGTCACCAAAGAATAAAGTAAACAAAATAACCAGAATTAATACACCTCCGCTTGCAATAATAGCTGCCATGAGCTTTTGGGAGTTTTGTATTTTTTTAAATGCCTTCATTATTCCCTCCCTGTTTTGCGTAGGATATAAATACGCACTGGACTATTGGGCTCTAAGATTTGTTGGGGAAAGCTTATTGCCATATCCCCCTCTTCATAGATTTCTTTAGGGCTTGCTAAATAGGGAAGACAGGTTGTTGAAACAAGTTCTGCAACAATCCCTGTAAATTCCCTGCCTTTAAAAACAGTTATTGGCCTTACTCTCAAGTTGGGACTCTTAGAGGTTCTTTCATATTTGAAACGATCAAAGTTCTCTTCTTTTACAAATCCACGAATACGCCCCTCACCCGCTAATTGCTTGAATAGTTTCAAAACTTTCTGTTGAATAGGCAAGCTCTTGAAATAGAAACTGGTTTCTATTGATTCTTGATTCTTCAAACCTTCTTTACTTTGTAATAGAATGACCTCAGAAGGCCCTTTTTTAGGGGTAAGTATTAAATCTTGTGTAATCCCTTCTTCCGTTACAATTGTGATACTTAATGGATCTTTACCTATGGTTAAAGGTTTTATAAAAACTTGGCCATTCACTTCATCCAACTCAGTTTCAAACTTATCTTCAATCCCAAAAAGTTGCGTAATACGATCCCCTTCAACAGAAATACGATTCATTTCGTCTTTTGAAATTGTGGCTTTGACCTGTCCGTAATTTTCAATTTTTATCTTTTGAAAAGCTTCTACATGTGAAACTACAAAAAGAAATCCAAGAAGTGTTATCTTAAACATGAGCCTCCTCCTTGCGTGTAAAGCTTGTAATAAGTAATTTTCCGTATTGGTATTTGTAAGTAAATTCATAAGTATCCTCCCGCTGTTTTATTATTCGATTCCCAACTCTTGAAATAAATTGACCTTTTACAACAGCCTTCATCTTGTGAATATCCACATCAACTTTTATAGGCGCAAACATTGTAATTAACTGTTTATTGGAATACTTTTCTGCCTCCTCCGATAATTGTTGTTTTAGGGCTGTATAAGATCCAGGATCAACACTTCGTAAAATGATATTATTATTAGAACGAATGCTCCCAGGATGGTTATCCAACAAAAGGTGTGCAAAAAATAGCGTCCATTCTTGCAAGTATCCAGGGGAAACCAAATGGTGTTCTACCCAAAATTGTTCTTTGATCTCTGGAGGAACGACAATAATTCGATCACTCTTTTGAAAAAGGAAAAATACAAGAATAATATTTGAAGCTAGTAAACCAGCTGCACCAGTCAATAACATGTTTCTTTGGGACAAAAGGTTCTTAATCCGATGAGTTTGAAGATATTTTTTCATCCTAACCACTCCCTAATATGTGATGGCGGCAAAACCTTATAAGCCTTTTTTGAATAAGGAAGATACCAATAAGCAAAGGCTCTATAAGCCCCCACCCCAATCCGCTTTTTAAAAACCCGAATTAAAATACAAGCCCCAACGGATGAAGCCGTTAACAGTAGATTGGACAACATAAGGCCAATTAGAAACCCCCCTATCAATACAATCGTTTCATCAACAGTAAAAATAAGAATTCGGTTTGGGTCATCTAAATGATGAAGAATTTTATGTGAATCAGATTTATTAGACATGTTCATACCTAAAAAGACAAATTCAACATTGTTGCAACCAAACCACAGACTTTTATGACAGCAATCGAAACAACACATGCCATACCAGTAGTTATAACACTTTGTGTTTTCATCGCTGTTCCTAGAGTAATTATTGAAATTCCAAGAAGACCTAACTTTCCTATTTTTTTAAACCAATCTAATCCGTCTGTATAAAGTGTTTCAAATTCTGATGCGCCCTCTCCATCTGCAAAAACACTTTCAGAAAAAATAGTTCCAAAAACTAAAGTCAGTGCTGCGAGTCCATATATTTTTTTATGTTGTGAAAGATGGTCTTTCATATTATTTAATTTTACTTGCGAAAGTTGTTTCATCGTATGTCTCCTATTTTTTTGATGAGTTTAATTAAAGTTGGGGAAAGACTCTGTTTCTTCCTTTGAAGAAAAGTGAACCCCTACGCAGGAAGGCTTGTCAGGGATAACAATTTGCGTAGGGGCCCCTCTCCGATTCAAGCCCTCAGATGATCGCTCTATAACAGTCTCATCTCTTTCATCTAAGTCTGATCGGTTGGCTTCAAGGCTAAAGGCCTCAAAATCTCGTTCCATTAATTCAATAATGGGTTTATCTTCTGGATAAAGCTTTCGGGCTACTCTGAAAGGTTCCGCCATATCAGTTTCTGCAAGTAAACATTGCAAATGATTCAGCATCATTTCTAAATGGGGACTCTCTGAAATAACTTCCACAAAACCTGTAAAAGGCTTTGGACCCAGCTTTAGTTGATGCATTTTTTTTGAAAATATTTTATGGATGACTTCTATATCTGTTGTTTGGGAAACAGATTCTATAAGCTCACACATATAGCCAAAACATAAAACCTCATATTTTCTTTTATTTCGTTCTTTAAAAATATCTTCTAATTTAATTATTTGAGCTGTCATATCTTTTTTCCCTATTCGTTTTATTAAACTCAAGTTGATGTTTTTTATCTTCCCTAGTGTAATAATTCACAAGTAGTAAAAGTATTTTTTATATGTTA
>TARA_R110002050_G_scaffold300534_2_pt1 | contig 17198 bp, 8 predicted proteins | sample TARA_R110002050 | Tara Oceans TARA_R110002050 (sample SAMEA4396988) | marine metagenome | biome: Polar Biome; feature: [DCM] deep chlorophyll maximum layer (ENVO:01000326); material: water (ENVO:00002006), including particulate matter (ENVO:01000060) such as... | depth 25 m
GTTTTTTAATTTGTGCTTCGCTAGTCCAATTGCCATCCAATTTTTCTATTTCAGCTTAGCCGCAAGAAAAACGATAAGATGACCACTTGCATCTTGGGAACAAAAACAATATTGTTACCGGATTTACATTTGTCCGTTAGGATTAATCTGTAGTTAACCATGGGTTGTGTGCCACAAGAGCCGTATAACGTACGGTTATGTGAGAGGCTTAGGGTGAAACTCCCTTTGCCTACTCGATGCGTAACGTTAGGCTCCATTCCAACCTTCGTGGAGAAACAAATAATTACTTGACCTTAGCGTTTAATTAGCCGAAAAAAAAACAATAACACGACTGAAAATCAAAAATGCTAACGATTGATTTTCAAAACGATATAAAACATTGTTAGGATTAAATAAATTTACTTACTTTTGACGTTAGTAACGCAAAAGGTATGATAACATCATTTGGGTCAAAGGAAACTGATAAAATTTGGAACGGGGTACGTTCAAGAAAACTTCCAAGTGAAATTCAGGAAGTCGCTAGACGAAAGTTAAGAATGTTAAATAACTCAATTGACGTTACAGACTTAAAGATTCCTCCATCCAATCGACTTGAAAAATTAGGTGGGGGTTTAAAAGACTTTTATAGTATTCGAATAAACAAAAAATGGAGAATCATTTTTAACTGGAATAATGGAAATGCCAGTAATGTTGAAATTATTGATTATCACTAAAATTATTAATATGGAAAATTTATCTAATATACATCCGGGCGAAATTCTACTTCACGAATTTTTGGAACCTTTAGAAATCACAGCGTATCGACTTTCGAAGGATTTGCTTATTCCTCAAACTAGAATTTCTGAAATAATAAAAGGAAACCGTAGAATTACAGCGGATACAGCATTGCGTTTAAGTAAATATTTTGGAAACTCAGCGAAATTTTGGTTAGGACTTCAAGATGATTTTGATATTGAGGAAGGTGAAATCGCGAAAAAAACAGAGTTAAATACAATTGAAAGATTCGTAAATAAAAACGTAGCCTAATAACTAAGCATCCAGTTTGCCCCGCGATAGTGATCGGGGCTGGTGCGCCAAAACGGTATGCTATGTTGTGCCGATTACTAATTCTTTCATTGTCAGTTTGTGCTTCGATAATCCAGTTGCCATTTAATTTTTCTATTTCAGCTTAGCCGAAAGAAAAACGATAGATGTTCACTTGCATCTTGGGGAAGCAATAAATAGCTAAATGACTAAGGTGAATTTATTTTGGTACGGTAATTAAAATGATTTTGAATCGTTACATTTGAAGGGAATTTATAGCGTGAGGATATTGCACGTGTGATATAGTCATATGTTGCCACACATTGAACCTAAAGAGGCATTAAAGTTAATTAGACAATATTATAAAGTTTAAAATTATGGGACACATAAAAGAACCAAATGGAATTACACTTTTAGTAGAAAAACAAAATCTAACTTCTGAAATTGAAGAAAGAATTAAGAGTTTCATAAAAAAGAGTAAAGAAAAGAATGAAAAATTCTTGAATAAACTTAAAGAAACGGTTGATTAATTACGTGAGGTTACACCGTAAAAACTTTTTTTTTCTAGCTTTATATTTACTTACGAAAGCCCTCACGTTTTTTCTTGACTTGTGTTTTATTTAGTTAATTCACGGATTAAAACCTGTAACAAAACTTATATTACAATGTCACCCACAATTTCAAAACCGAAACATTAATGTCTTTAGACAGGTCCATAAAAGTTGCATTTGAAAAGCTTTCAGGAAAAGTTCTGGAGGCAGATGAAATATTTGAAAAAGTCAAAGATGGATTCATTATTAGAAAGAAATACCACAACAATGAAATTCAATTGTTTTGCTGTGAATGTCAACAACAATTAAGTGTTTCAACGAGTAAATACGATAGATTACATTTTAAGCATAAACCAAAAGCAGCTCCATGTATTTTGAAGGATTCTAAATTTACGCCAATGGAATCTGAACAAATTTCAAACTACTTTAAATCAAAAGAAAGTGATAGGCATAAGTACTTAAAAAACAGTATTGCAGAAAAAATTTCCAAGATAAAAGGAGTAAATGAAGTTTTCATTGATAATAAATTTGTCATCAACCCAAATGAAAGAAGAAAGCCAGATGTTTTATGTAATTATTTTGATAAGACATTAGTCTTTGAGATACAGCTTTCTAAATTATCATTACGATATATTCTTAGTCGTTTTGATTTTTATTTAAGAAACAATATGTACTTGATTTGGATTTTGGATGATTTTGATATTCACGGACAGAATCAAACTGAAAGAGATATTAAATATTTAAACGAATATCAAAATTTTTTCAAATTTGACGAGAGCTCAAACTCTTTCAAATTACTCTGTAAATATAAATACCCATTCTTATCCGAATCAAACGTATTAAAAACTAAGTGGCTAGAGAAATCTGTAGCTTTAGAACAATTGAAATTTTCCGAAAGTACATTTCAAATGTATTATTTTGATTTTGAAAATAAATTCAAAGAAAAGGAAGTTCAAAGAATAAAAATCGAACAAAAAAAAGCGAAGGAGCTAATAGAGAAGGAAGAACAGAAAAAAATTAGAATTGCAAAAATAAAGTCAGAAGAAATAATTGAATTACTAATTCAACTATGGAAAAACAAATTATCCGAAACTAAAACAATAACAGAAAAATTAAAGGATTTAAGTGAGTTTGAATTGAATTACTTAAATGGGTCACAACCTTTCCAAGAAATTGATGGACAACCTCAATTACATAGATGGTTTAAAAGTGAAAAAAGCAATCATTTCCGATATTTAGAATTTATTTTAGAATCCCATTTCCTTGAAAAGGATGTAAACCAAAAATCATCAGATAATAAAAGCTTATTACAAACCTTATTTGAGAATAAAAGTATTGATAAAAAGTATGAGCTTTTTAAACTAATCTTAAGCCAAGGTTATCAATTTAAAAAGGAAGATGAAATTCATATTCAAAGTTTTGGCTACTCTGAATTAGATTCTGAATGGTTTATAATTCTCTGCTATTTATCCAATCAATTAAATCGTGGGTATTTGACCATACAATTGTTTAAACATCAAAGTTTAATATTTACAATAGAAAGTGCTAAACGAAAAGAAATTGTTGGTTTTCGATATAAACCAAATCAATGGGTTGCTTTTGCAAATAATGCTATTCACTCTTACGGTGAGTATTGGTACCAGATTGAGCTTGCCTTTAAACATTATCAAATATGGGATTTAATAATTGCAAAGGATAAAAGGGGTACATTTCAAAGGAAAATCAATGATTTCTACTCAATGAATCAAAAGCAAAATCATGACTGTGAATGGCTTATTCACTTTTTATATCCAGAGATTGAAAATTAAAAAACTGTCGCTACTAACCAAGCATCCAGTTTGCCCCAAATACGGTCCGATTCTGGCCCGCCAAAACGGTATGAAATAGTGCGCCAATTACTATCGGTATTCGGTTCCTGCTAGCGATTTGAGACGATTAAAAACCTTGTTGGAATTAGTTTAACAGGAAGGAAACAGGGACGTTAGATTCCTGAATTACTGCGAATATTAAGTTTTTAGCGTACATTTACCCCTCATTAAATAATCACCCCAAAAGACATTAAAATGAAGTTGAAAATAGCATTAGGATTTCTGATAATATTCGGTATCGCCTTTCAAACAAGCGCTCAAGAGGAGGCTACAAGTCAAGAGTCTACGGAAACCGATTTATTAAATTTACCAGGAGATAACTTGGACTTGTATGCCGTTTTAGACCTTTTTCAAAAATCTAAAACCATTGAAGAATTTGAAAAAAGTTTGAATGATGAAGCTACAGGAATAAACAACTTAGATTTAAACCTAGATGATGAGGTAGATTTTATCAAGGTAATCACCAAACAGGAAAAAAATGATTTTGTTTTTGTACTACAAGTAGATATAGCCAAAGAAGAAACCCAAGATGTGGGTGTAATTATGGTGACCAAAGATGAAAAGGAAAAGGTTACGCTTCAAATGGTTGGTGATGAAAGTTTGTATGGCAAGGACTATGTAATTGAACCCAAAGCGGTTACTCCTTCGGTAACGGCAAATCCAGCCTATACCGGACCAGATACTACCGTGATTGTTAATCAAACGTCTACCGTAGTGGTGGTGGAGTCGGCTCCTATAGTGCATTATGTGTATTCGCCTATGTACAATCCGTATTATCCGCCTTATTATTACGGTTATTACCCTCCTTATTACCATCCGTATCCTGTGGTTTCCATTCATATTTATAGTCGCAACCATTATCATTATCATAATCATTACCATGGTGGGCATTATGGAGGTGGAAATACGGTGGTTATTAATAACAATCACACGTACAACAATTACAACAAAACACGAAATACTTCCAATACCGTTAATCGGAATACAACTCAAGGAAATTATAAAAGTAAAAATGCTTCCAATGTTTCGGGAAAGACCCCAAGTAATGGCGCTGGTAGTAAAAACAGAGGGAATCAAACCAACAAGACACGACCTGCTACAGATAAAACGAACAAAACGAATAATACCTATAAAACCAATCAAACAAATAAGACGAGACAAAATACGAACGGTCAAAAAAGTGGCGTTAATAAAACGAATAAAACCCATAAAACAAATAAAGCCGCTCCATCTAAAGGAACTTCTACTCGTCCAAGTCCTAAACCTTCGTCTAAGCCAGCGGGTCGTCCAGCAGGAAGACCAAATGGAAGAAGACGTTAGTTTCTTCCTGCTTTACCATCTAGTGTAGCTAGTTTTTTGAAGGAGGAGTGTTAGGTATCGGTTGACCAAGGATTACCATCAGTTATACTTCTTTGGGTTAAAAATGATAGGGATGAAAAGAATCGGTGTTTTGTATTTTGAGGTATATCATATCGAAGAATAATTAGCCTGAAAAGAATTCGTTTGCCTATACCTTGAGGAAGAAATTGCGATGAATGAAGCCCATAAGTTCCGGATAGTATATTCTTTATACAATTTCATTGAAAAATTAAAATTTTGTTGAAAATGGAAGCGGTTTTTGTTGTACTTTAGATTGAAATTGGGATACATTTAGTCCTGTGTTTTTGGCTATTATATGAGTGAATTTAAAATTTTTGTGGTAGAGGATGATCCATGGTATGGAGAGATGTTAAAATACCATTTAACCCTTAACCCCGATTACCAAGTAGAAGTATTTGAGAATGCGAAGGCGTGTTTGAGTAATTTGTATTTAATGCCCGATGTGATTTGTTTGGACTATTATTTGGCCGATAATAACGGAGGAGAGTTATACGAACAAATTAAGGCTCGAAACGCTAATATTCCGGTCATTATCATAAGCGGACAGGATGATATTAGCATTGTTTTAGGGTTGCTTAAAAAAGGGGTATATGATTACATTATTAAAGATGATCATACCAAAGATTTACTTCGCAATAGCCTGAAAAATCTACGTGAAACGTCCAATCTTAAAAAGGAAGTAGAAACATTAAAGCAATCGTTAGGAACAAAATACGATTTTCAAAAAACAATAATAGGGCAGAGCAAAAAGATTAAAGAATCGTTTGCGTTGATTGAAACAGCTGCCAAAACCAATATTAATGTATCGGTAACCGGAGAAACGGGTACAGGTAAAGAGTTGGTAGCAAAAGCCATTCATTATAGCAGTTCTCGAAAAAAGAAACCCTTTATTGCATTGAATATGGCTGCCATTCCTAAAGAACTGGTGGAGAGTGAATTGTTTGGCCATGAAAAGGGTTCATTTACCGGTGCAATATCTCGAAAAATTGGCAAATTTGAAGAGGCTGACGGAGGAACCATATTTTTGGATGAAATAGCCGAATTGGATTTGAATATGCAGGTAAAAATGCTTCGGGTTTTGCAAGAGCGCGAGGTAGTACGTATCGGTGGAAACAAAAGCATTAAATTCAATGCGCACTTGGTTTCGGCTACCAATAAAAACTTGGCCGAAGAAGTGAAAAAAGGCACCTTTAGAAAGGATTTATATTATCGTTTAATAGGTCTGCCAATTGAGTTACCTCCATTGCGCGAAAGGGGAAACGATGTTATTATTTTAGCCAATTATTTTATCAAAGATTTTTGTAAGGAAAATGGAATGAAAGCCCCGGTTTTGGATGTGAAAGCCAAAGAAAAATTGATGAAATACAATTTTCCTGGAAATGTACGTGAGTTGAGGTCTATTATTGAATTGGCTTGTGTGATGTGCCCAAACGGTGAAATATCTGATACCAATCTAAATTTTCATACCCAAATTATTGATGAAGATAGCTTTTCATCGATGGAAAAAACATTAAAAGAATATACAATCGACATTGTTACTTTTTTTCTAAAGAAGTACAACAATAATGTGGTTGAAGTAGCCAAAAAATTGGACATTGGAAAGTCAACTATTTATAATTTAATCAAGTCGGGTGATATACCAAAATTGAAATAGATTTCTAAAAATCAGTAAAGTAATTCGATTCATGGTCCATAATTCGGCAATACTAAATGTAATTTCAATATTAATTGGTGAACTCGCCTATCCTACCAATGAAGCGGAAATAATTCGGAAAATCACTCCATTTTTTGCCGATAAATTAAAATGTCAAGATTTCTTATTATTAAAAAAAGGAAAGAAAGACTATTTACCCATTCCTAAGTTAAAACTAAAAGATGCCATAAACGGTTTGCCTTTGGGTGTGGTGAACGACCTAGTTAAAAGATTGGAATCTACTCCCGCACCATGGCACGTGTATGAAATTGAGAATGCTATTTATTATGGGTTTATTAGCCCAAAGGGAATCGTATTAGTTTTTAGCCGAAACGAAATTTTAGCGGATACGTTTCTCTCCGAATTCTTAACCGTTTTTGGGTTATTGGAAGAATGTTTAATCCAATTGAGCCAACCTAATTTGAAACGAAAAGACGGATTAGCAAGTCACTATTTAAAAACTGTTTTAGGATTTAATTCTTCGAATTTGGACACCCATACCAATGAAAATAGGGGCTCTTTATTAGCTACTCCAACGGGAAAGGCGGGTTTAGTTTCTCCAAATAGTGGGGGTAATGGCTCGGAATTAGAAACGCCCGAAAATCAAATACGTAGGAAACAAAAAATTCTTTTAGGAATAGGTTTGGCCACGGAAGAATTATTAACCAATCCCAATTTGGACAATGGCATTGATAATTGTTTGAGCACGCTGGGATCAACCGTGGGTGTGGATCGGACATTTGTGTACGAAAATTCCATTTTTGGTCATAAAGAAACTACTTGTTCTATTAAATATGAATGGTGTTCTCCTAAAGCCATTGGGTTATTACCAAATAAGCGGTATCAAAATATGCCGATAAAAATTTATGATACTTTTTTGTCCAAATTATGGAATAAGGAGCCCATCGTGGTAGAAGTATCTAAATTAAAAGCGGATTCGGAGATTCGAAAATGGTTTATATCCGCTACTGCCAAATCGGTGTTGCTAATTCCTGTATATAAACAGGAGGAAATTTGGGGTGTAATTGGTTTTGAAGATTGCACTGCTGCTCGAACTTGGTCGGATGATGAGTTGTTGTTATTAAAAAACTTTGGCAATAGTTTATCTAGTTCATTAGTTATTTCAGAAAATAGAAAGGCGTTGCGGTCTATGGCGTTATTTACCCTAGATAATCCAGACCCAGTGGTGCGTATTGATAGATTTGGAGAGGTTTTGATAGAAAATAAACCGGCAGAGTTATTAAACAAAAAACTGGCTCAAAAAACCAAGAATCTATATTTGCTTTTAAGTAAAAACATTGATAAAGAGAATCCTACCGAAAAATTTGAGGTTACCGTAGAGGAGTTGTTTTATCGGGCCACGGCACGTTTATCTGAAACGGAAGAGTACATCAACATTTACTTTACCGATATAACGATGCAACGTGAAATTGAGCAGGATATCATTGAAACCAATAATAAAATTAAAGCCCAAGAGGAAAAGTATCGTAATATTATCTCAAACATGAACTTAGGTTTATTGGAAGTGGATAACCATGGCGATATTCAATTTTGTAATCAAGGTTTTGTGAACATGTCGGGTTTTTCTTTGCCCGAATTGCAAGGTAAACCCATGATGAAACAAGCTTTTTGGAATAAATCGTGGGGATTAACCACTAAAAATGAAAAAGCGACTCTACACCACAAGCCATATAGCATTGAGGTATTAACGCAAGACAAATTGGGGGAATCTAAATGGTGGTTGATTAGTACCGCCAATAATACCAATGATAAAGGAGAGAGCACCGGTTCGATTGGTATTTTCTTGGATATCACGCAGCAAAAATTATTGGAAACAGAATTAGAAAAGGCATTAAAATCATCGACAGAAGCCTCTAAAGCCAAAGAATTGTTTTTGGCCAATATGAGTCATGAAATTAGAACTCCATTGCATGGAATAATTGGGGTAATTCGAGAATTAAAAAAGAGTAAGTTGGATGCCACTCAAAAAGGATATGTATTAAGCGCTACCAAGGCATCTCGTCACCTTTTGTCGGTGGTAAATAATATCATGGACATCACCAAAATTGAAACGGGCGAATTAAATTTAGACGCGGTTCATTTTTCTCCGGTAGAAATTCTTAATGATGTACATACCATTTTAGAATCGCAGGCGAAAAATAAAAATGTAAAATTTTGTGTAAAGCTGGATAAAAATGTGCCCCAAGCCTTTTATTCAGATGAAGCTAGAATTCGTCAAATACTCATTAATTTGGCTGGTAATGCCTTGAAATTTACCGGTGAAGGGGAGGTGAAGATTCATGGGTTTATGAATAAAAAGGATAAATCTATTCTTCAATTTGAAATTACAGATACCGGAATTGGAATTGAATCCAAATACATTGCACGAGTATTTGAAAAATTTCAACAAGAAGATTCTTCCATAACCCGAAAATTTGGGGGGACTGGTTTGGGGTTATTTGTAACCAAAAACCTAATTAACTTATTGAACGGTACCATAACCATTGAAAGTGAAAAAGGCAAGGGAACAACCGTATTGGTGAGCTTGCCATTGCCGCTAGGCGATAAGAATTTGCTCAAAAGCAGCTTGAAAAATGCCGAAATTGTTTCATTTAACAATGCCAAAATCTTATTGGTAGAAGACAATGAAATGAACCGTTTAGTAGCCAGTTTTGCATTGAACCATTTGAATGTGGAGGTAACCGAAGCCGAAAATGGTGTAAAGGCAATCGAGTTCTTGAAAAAATTCTCGTATGATATTATTTTAATGGATATTCAAATGCCGGAGTTAAACGGTATGGAAGCTACTAAAATTATCCGTAATGAATTGAAATTGACCACTCCTATAGTGGCATTAAGCGCAAATGCTTTTAAAACAGAAATAGACAAGTGTTTGGAAATAGGCATGAACGATTATGTTACCAAACCATTTGAAGAAAATGAACTAATACGTGTTATCGCAAAATACTGTGAGCATCAAAAAATGGGTGAAATTCCGGTTAAAAAGAAAGCGGTGTTAAAATCGGATGCACCCCTTTACGACTTAACCAAATTGCGCGATATGAGCCGAGGTAACGAGTCATTTGTTATAAAGATGCTGGGTCTTTTTATTGCTAAATTTCCTACTTATTTAAAAGATTTTGAGGAATATAAAAAAACCGACAATATTGCAGCAATTAAACAATTAGCGCACAAAATAAAACCTAGTTTAAATGACATGGGTGTGCTTAGCATAAAACAAGATGTATTGGATTTAGAGCATTTTGAACAGAGTGAAAGTTCCACAAAAACTTTACATCAATTACTGGATCGGGTAATAACCACTGTTGCAACGGTAGTAAAGGATATTAACGAAAAACACCTATCCAAATAATTCTCGAAATACCCTAAACATTCCAAAAGTCCTTCCACTTTAGCATTGCATAAATATTTCTGAACAAACCGTTTTGTTTCTGACCAAAAATTTGTTGGTTATCGGAGTATTTTGACTTTAATACGCCACAATATCGGAAGATTATTCCAAATTTTGGAAAAATGACACGACTCAAAATTACTTAACCATCTTGTAATCAATATTTTATTTAAAAGGGTATGTTTTTGGCTAACCCGCTGGCATAAGAGTCGGAGTATGTCCGGTTTTAAATGAAAAACAATTATTAATTATTAAAAACATCAAATTATAGCAAACTACTACGCCACACTTACTATAAAATGAATAAAAACCACGCGATATGAAACGCTATCTAACACCATTAAAATTGAATTTGCAAATGATATATACCAGTATCATTATGGGGTTACTGATTTTGGGCGGAAGTTATTTAGCTAAAGCCCAAGATGCAATCATTACAATTACTAACCCATTAGGTGTGAATGTATGCGATGTTTCAGAAACGGTACAGATTGATGTGTTAAATACCAGTGGAGGAAATCTTACTGGTATTACCATTGGTATTGTATTACCTACAGGAATTACCTACGAAGCTTCAACTGTAGCAAATATTAATGGGTACAGCGTGGCTGAACAAAGCATTACTAATTTATCTTCTATTGTGTTGTCTTCAAACAATATCCCAACGGATAGTTTAATGAGTTTTACCATTAATGTTTTAGCGGATATGAGTGCGATTACGTTTCAAAAAAGTGGTGGGGTATTTAGAAATAATGTCACCCTTAATTATTCTACAGGTTCGGTTAATCAACAATCTAATGCATACAATTTGTTCTATCCTGTATTGAGTATTACGAGTATCAACCCATCTTCTCAATCTGTGAATTCTGGTGATGTGGTGACCCGAGATGTTACCATTGTGAATGGCGGTAATGGACGTGTTTCTGCATTTACCCTTGATGATATTTATGGTACTGGCCTTGATTTACAATCGGTAAACGTAGGTTCTTTAAATGCTACTCATGATACTATTTCCCTATCTGGAACTGATTTTAGTGGGATTGGAAACTTTGACAATTATTTTAATTCAGGTGAAAGCGTTACGGTAACTGAAACTTTTTTAGCATCGGGATGTAATGCATCTACTATAACATCTACCATAGTTGATAAATGGGGTTGTGGTGCTTCCACAATTCAAAGTTTAAACTCGTATGCTAGCATTAGTTTAGCTTTAAAAACACCTTCTATATCGGTATCTACAACCAATGAACTTAGTTCTTGTTTTGCTAATGGTGGGGGTTCAACCCAGACTATTACACTAACTAATAATGGATTAGGGAAATCGGTCAACACTACTTTAGATATTTATAAATCTACTGGTGGAGGATACAATCAAAACATATTTTCAAGAATTGATGAAAACAACATTACATATCAAATTTTGGGTGGAGCGTCAGGAACACTTACTCCGGCAACTACTTATTTAACTACCGCAACAGGTAGTTACAGTTGTTTAGGTGCTAATCCAGTGGGAAGGGTTATTTTAAATATTCCAGATTTAGATCCATCCGAACAAATCACCATCACTTTTGTAACTTACCATTGTAACATCAGCGTATGTAATAATGAATTGGTAGAAGGTTGGGCGTACTCGCTTGATTATGAAGATTTTTGCGCGGTTAATACATATAATAAAACAGCCGTAGGTCAAAATGAAAATTCTACTAACATGGCCATTTTTACCGAAACCCCAATGGATATAAATGACGGTGAAACCAAAGAATTTACCTATACCATTACTTCTTATTCTAATGATTTACCAGTGGGAACAAACGCTAGATTAAAAGTAGATTTCACATTACCATTAGGAGTATCGTACAGTAATTTAGATTTTTACCATAATGGTTTATGGAGTCCCGCATCGTTGGTATACAATACCGGTACGAATGTAGTGACTGCTTATTATGAATTACCAACACCGTCTAATTTTAACATTTTAAAATCGGAATTACGACTTGATTTAACAGGAAACTGTGCCATGAGTGGAGCGGTTGCTGGCCCTGTAAATGTGGTTATGAACATATCTTATATCAGCGACAACACCTGCGCCATCGAAACTCCATTTATTTGCGATGAAACTGTTTCTGTTGATTTACATTGTCCATCTGGAGATGTGTGCGAAGGAATTAGCTTTAACGATTTTACCATAACTAGAACAAGTTTTGGCCAACCAGATAATAACCAAGATGGACTTCCAGATGCGTCAGGTAGCTTAGATTTAGCCAAAATTAAAGTGAACCGAGCCATGTATGGTGATACCATTAGAGGTCGATTTGTGGGTGCGGTAAAAACATCTGCAACGCATCCAAGTTGGAGCTACGCTTATGCAAGTCAGGTACTTGAAAAAGGAACCTATCTTTCTGCAATTGGTGCATCCGTTACCGTATACGATTCAAGCGCTGCAACTTACATTACGGCTAATTCGGTTCCTGTAACTACTTCTACAAGTGGATTGAACAAAACATATACCTATGATATTAGTCCGGCTAGTTTAGTAGCTTCCAATGCTAGTTTCTCTGGATTCACTTATGTTTCTGGTGATTCTATTTGGGTAAATGCAGACTATAAAGTAACCACCAATATTGGGGATGCGGTGATGCAATTAGGCTCTACCAATGAGTTTTATACCGGAACAAGTGCTTTTCCATCCAGTGGAAACCGTTACCAATGTGGTTATTTTAACGATAATTACACCCTTATTGGGTATTATTTTTACAATAGTTCAAGAAACAGGTTTACCATAAACAGTTGTTCTAAACAAGTCTATCAAGATTTTTTCTTGAGTATTGGGAATTGTTGTGATAATTACGAAGGCGGTAATTTATTTCCATCGGAATACAGAAATTGGGGGCATTTATTAACTGCTACGGTTAATGTACCAGCTAATTATACCGTAAGTAATGTTTTTACAAAAATTTACAGAACTAAAGCGACTAATTCATCGGTAACCGAAAATTACTACAACCTGAATGCAGTGTCGCAAGTAGGGCAATTATATACCTACAACATGGAAGCGGTGTACGATGGTTTTGGTGGAACAGTAAATTTATCGGATGATGGATTTTCTGGTAGGATGTATATGACCTTAGAGCCAAATTGTGATGTTCCGATTTCAACTTATCAAGATGTTACCTGGAGATTTAATTTTCAAGAAAGCAATTTTATTGGTGGTGGAACTTCTGGATTCATAGATGCATCATCTCCCGACCAAATTCGATTTACTCCACCGGTGATTTCCCTGAATTCGGATAACCCAATTCAAGATGGATTAACCAAAAGTGTTACTTGGGATTTAAAATTGTCAACTAGCACTAATGTGTCGGCTGATAATACGTGGATTCATATTAAAAATCCTTCAGGAGGTTTGACTATTACCAGTGTAGTGGATGATGGCACCGGCCAACCGCTAACAAAAGTGGGTGATATTTACCAACTCGGAACGATTTCTAATTCAGGTACCATAGATTTATCTATTACAGGTACTTATAGCAATTGTGTGCAAGATTACATTACTGTTTACGCAGGTTACGAATGTACGGGTTATCCAGATTTATTTGAAAATTTTAGATGCGGCTTCACCAGTAAAGGACTATTTGTTGAGCCTAAAGCACCTCAAATGCAAGTTACTTTGGTGGGAACCAATGTGGGTACCGTATGTAGTGATGTGGTAGAAATAGAATTGGATGTGTCCAGTGTGAAATTTGCATCCATTGATAGTATGGTCGTTACCATTACACCAAGTACTCCTGGAATAATGACATTCCAAGCATCTAGTGGTCAATTTTTGTACCCACTATCGGGTGCGTATGGAGCCATTGCGGATCCAACCGTAAGTGGAAATGATTACATCTACCATATTGTGAATTTAAATTCAACCATCGCAGCCAATGGATTACCGGGCGTATTGGATTTAGCGAATAACCATTTTAAACTTAAATTCAATATGGTTTTGGACCCAGCCTTTGAATCAGGTAATCATGTAGATATCAGTATAGATGGACAATCTATTTGCGGACAAGCAATAGCAAGTAGAAACGTAGAGTTTGACCCAAGTGTAGGGTTTAGCTTATCTTCTTCATCTGGGTTAACCTCCGATGCCACTAATAGCTGGTCGGCTAGTTGGGGAGATTATAACAATGATGGTTATGAAGATTTATTTGTGACGAGTATAACTGAAAATGAACCTAATATTTTATACAAAAACAATGGCGATAAAACGTTTTCTAAAGTACTAACAGGAGCTATTGTAACTGATCAAGCCAAATCGGTTTCCTCCACTTGGGGAGATTATGATAATGATGGATACTTGGATTTATTTGTTGCCAATAATAATGGCTCACCTAATTTCTTATACCATAATAATGGCAATTCCACCTTTACTCGAATTATGTCTGGCGATATTGTGGATGACGGTGTTTACTGTCATAGTGCAGCTTGGGGTGATTATGATAATGATGGCTACTTAGATTTATTTGTATCTGAATATTTTGCAACCAAAACAAATCATCTATTTCATAATAATGGGGATGGAACTTTTACTGCCGTTCAAGGAAGTCCTGTGGTAACCGATGCAGGTCAATCTATTGGTGCTGCTTGGGGAGATTACAACAACGATGGTTTGTTAGACCTTTTCGTACCTAATACCAATGCCGAGCCTAACTGGTTATACAAAAATATTGGCAACGGAATGTTTGTTAAAGTGAACGAAAACGTGGTGAGTGCACCTTCTAATTCAGTGGGTTGTAGTTGGGGCGATTATGACAATGATGGATATTTAGATTTATTTATTGCCAATTCAAGTAACTCTAACAATTTCTTGTATCACAACAACGGTGACGGAACTTTTACTGCAAATACCTCAAGTATTGTAGCCAATGACGGAGGTCATTCGCATGGAAGTAGTTGGATAGATATGGACAACGATGGTGATTTAGATTTATACGTTACCAATGACCAAGACAATGATAATTTCTTGTACCGAAACAATGGTTCAGGTGTATTTACCAAAGTACAAAACGACCTTACTAGTCTAGGAGGAAATTCATTTGGAACGGCTATTTCTGATTATGATAATGATGGAGATTATGATTTGTTTGTAGCTAATCACGAATCCACAACCAACTTTTTCTTTGAAAATACCAAAGGTCAATGTGCATCGTATTTATGTATGAGTTTGATTGGGTCTAACTCCAATTATTACGCAATCGGAACCAAAGTAAGAGCCAAAGCCACTATCAATGGAGCAAGCGTTTGGCAAATGCACGAAGTATCCGCTCAATCGGGTGGTGGTGCAGGTTCTCAAAACTCGATGAAAGTTATTTTTGGGTTAGGTGACGCTACTATTGTAGATAGTTTACTTATTGAGTGGCCATCCGGATTTACGCAAGTATTAACAAATGTTTCTACTACTACATCCAACTGTAACATCTATACCGAACCAAATGGCGCGTATGTAACCGGTAAAGCATACATCGATTTAAATCTTAATTGCCAATATGATATAGGTGAAACTTTAATGAAAAATGTAGCAATATCGGTAGCTCCAAATGGTAAAACCACTTATACCAATGAAACAGGCGATTATTCATTCTATTTGAATTTAGGTACTTATGATATTAGTGCAACCACACCTGCTTACTACTCACAATTTTGTCCGGTAAGTAACGGGGCTAGAAATGTGGTGGTTTCTCAAATTGGTACTACCATTCCAAACAATGATTTTGGATTTGTAGCGGTGGGTGCGCAAACAGATTTATCGGTTTGTTTAAGTACGACCATGCTTCGCGTTGGTTTTACAAATCAATATGCAATAACCTATCAAAACATAGGAAATTATGCAGCTACAAATGACACCATCAAAGTGACTTTTGATGCCGGAATCGACATCGTGTCGAGTACCATCCCTTGGGATTTAAAAGTGGGTCAAAACTTGTATTGGTACTTCGCTAGTATCGTTCCGCAAACATCTGTTACTTTTTATGTAACCGATTCGGTAACCACCAACACCGTATTGGGTTCGTATGTAACCAACACGGCAACTATTAGTTCAGCTAGTGTAGATGCAAATTTGGCCAATAATTCTTGCAATGATGTGAGTATGATTGTGGGCGCTATAGATCCAAACGACAAGTTGGTTTATCCACATGATGTCATCTCACCAGGAGAGAATCTAATTTATAAAATTCGTTTCCAAAATGTGGGTAATTACCCTGCCGAGTCAGTGGTGGTGTATGATACGCTTAGTAAAGATTTGGATATTTCTACGATTAATAACGTGCTTACCTCACATGAAGCAAACTTTACAATAGAGGAAGGAAATATTTTGAAATGGGAATTTAACAACATTCATTTAGCAGATAGCGTGCACAATGAACCTGAAAGCCACGGGTATGTACAGTTTAGCATTCGTCCGTATCACGATTTACCTTTTGGTAGAGTGATAAACAATTCAGCGGCCATTGTGTTTGATTACTATCAAATGATGAATACCAATAATACACGCGTTCGAGTGGAATATGATTCTCCACAATCATACCGAAATAACAGGTTAATGGTGTATCCTCAACCGGTGGTAGATTTAATGGTGCTCCAATATAAATCAACAAGCGCAGAGGAAATTACCATCCAGTTTCAAAATGTATTGGGTCAAATTGTATGGGAAGAAACCAAAAACGTTGAAGAAGGTTGGAATCGATTTGATTTTAATGTCAAAGAATTGACCAGCATGATGTACGTAATAAATTTAATTTCTTCGGAAGGAGCAATTTCCAAACGGGTACTCATAGCGAAATAAGAAACAAATTGAAGGTAAATTTTGAAATAATAAATACAGTGTTATGATTTTAGTTTAGTAGTGAAAATAATTAAAGGAGCCTTGTGGTGAGGCTTCTTTGATTTAAACTAAAACTGGCTAAGGAGTAAAAAAATGAATGAATATGGAATGAAAAATTCCAGTACAACTTTAAGATTAAATAAATAGAAAAATCAAAGTGGCTTTGTGGCGGGGCTTCTTTGATTTTCTATTAATAACGAAAAAAAAACGAATAGCAGATGGATGAAAAATTCCAATACAATTTTAGGATTAAGTAAATAGAAGAATCAAGGAAGCTTTGTGGCGGGGTTTCCTTGATTTTCTATTATAAAGAAATAGGATTTACAATGGAGGAAAGATTCCATTAAAGAGTAAGATTTAGTGTAAAGAAAAATCAAGGCCGCTTTGTGGTGGGGTAGCC
>TARA_R110002050_G_scaffold266161_1_pt1 | contig 17191 bp, 6 predicted proteins | sample TARA_R110002050 | Tara Oceans TARA_R110002050 (sample SAMEA4396988) | marine metagenome | biome: Polar Biome; feature: [DCM] deep chlorophyll maximum layer (ENVO:01000326); material: water (ENVO:00002006), including particulate matter (ENVO:01000060) such as... | depth 25 m
GGTATGGTTAACACCATAAGAAACGTTAGGCTCTCTGATTTCGCAACCGTCAACGTGCCTAAAGGTGTTACTCATGTAGACTTGCTATACAAAGAGACTAACAATCCTACTGTTTACTCTGTTAAGACCTTAGAGCTATCGGCTAAAAAGTCCCCTTCGTGGAGCATGAAAACCGACCTTGTCCACGCTTTACTTCCTTCAGATCAAATATTAAGAGCTTGGGATAATGTGCCTAGAGAAGCTCTAGCGCAGGAGGTTTCTGCAAACAGGATTATATACGGTAACTATCTCCAAAACTATAACGTCGAAAACGACATAGGGTTAAATGTTGATTTAGTCAGTAGCCCAGTTGACGTAGTGGAAACGACTCTAGGTGGGCAGAATAGCGTGAAGTCCATGAGGGAGTACCAGGTGGGCGTGGTATTTAGCGACAAGTATGGCCGCGAAACGCCTGTTATAACAGATGAGACTTCGTACTGTAAAGTCCCAATACAACTAGCTCCCCGAGCTAATAAACTACAGCTTAGCATAAAGGACAATAGCATGGTCCCATCATGGGCTGACTATTATTCGTTTTACATAAAAGAACCTTCAGTTGAGTATTACACCTTGGCTATGGATAGGTGGTACAACGCTGCGGACGGTAACGCGTGGATCTCATTCCCCTCTTCGGAGCGAAACAAGATAACAGACGAAACGTTTTTGTATCTTAAAAAAGCTCACGGAAACAACACGCCTGTGACAAGCGGTAAGGAGTATAAAGTTTTAGCTATAGAAGATGAAGCGCCTGAGTATATTAAGATGCTTTATCAATCGAGTGGGTTTGTGCGAAACTCACAAACGTCTGACTCGCCTCCTCAGGTAACCAGCGATCAGTTTGGTAACGAAGAGGGTGGGTATCCTCTCGTAGGAACTAGAGTTATACACGTGCCAAGCAACAACTCTGATATTGAAATTTCCGAGGACGTTACTTCGTTTGGCCAAGGTTCTACCGGTAGCGTTAATACCCAAGACTCATATCGCGTTAGGTTTTTCGCTAGCAACAACTTTGACGCTACGGTGTCTAAATGGTATGACGTTGATAAGATAACGAACACCAATGATAAATACTTCTTTCACTTGCATGGTGCGCTTGGAGAAGATCTCGCTTTTGCTACCGTAGAGGGCGAGGCTAATATATACGAAAACCGCATTCAGAACGCAAATGGTGAGGGTCACTTAAACATGCAAGTGTATAAAGGCGAGGCTAAAAACAGACCTGAGTTTGATGGTAGGTTTTTTGTTAAGATAGCTAAGGATAATAACCTCATAAACCAGGTTATGAGTTTTGAGGGAGATGATTGGGTAGTTTTTGACGATGAAAAGGTCGCATACATAAACAACAATCCTTACACCGACACCACTCCACACGAAGAGCCAAAGACGTTTATTAGCACGGGTAATTGGCATGGCGTTGACACAACAGGCAGTGGTGGTAGCGATAACACTTTGTCTAACACAGATCATCCTACTGAAGTGCCCGAATCCATACCGTCCGGTGAGTCAGCGTACTCTTGGAGCGCCACGAGTGGCGTCTCGGCTGCTGATGTGCTAGCTAACACCCACGAAGCTGTAAACGGACCTGGAGATAACGCGAAAACATTTTGGGAGAATAGGCACGGTAACTTTTTTATCGACAGGTGTTCTGCTTACTCGCTAAGCGGGCGCGACAATCACTTCCCTGGAAATTACTACGACTCTCCAAATGGTGGTTACGATGAGGGCTATTGGCATAACATCAATGGTGGTTTATCAACTACTCTAGCTGCGCAAGGGTTGATCAACTCTTATGTGCCTTTCGGCGAGACATTAGCTGAGTGGTTTGGAGCATCGGGGTATGGGGGTGAGACATTGTTTCAGCAGATTGTAACAAACGTCAATGACACTTCTTGGAATGCCTTCAGCCAAGATCAAGGAGCTTCAGGTAGCCCACTAGGTTTACCTAGTAGAGGTATGTGGAATGAAGGTAATTTTGGATACATGGATATCTCCTGGAGCGGGTTTTCTGATCAAGTCACTGGTCTCTCATCTGAGTGGGGAAACTTAGCACAAACCTTCGGTGGAAACGTAACAATAAGCAAGCTTGATGACGACAACATGTTCCAACCGCAAGCTGACTTTATAGAAAAACTGCTAAGCCCAGGGTGTAAGTTTAGGTTTAGCAAAGATCCAGACAAAACAGTTTACACAGTGGAGTCTTATCTAACTATAATGAATCCAGGTAACGTGTACAGTGACGAGATCTTTTATACTAACCCTAATGAAAACGTCGCGGGAAACTGGGATTACGATGCTACCCCTGATGAGTTCACTGGTATGAGTACCTCTCATTATAAGCATGGTCATTTTGGAATAAGGAACTATAAAACAAGCGGTTACCTTGGTCAGTGGGAGCCTATAAATAGGCGTCAGAGATGGACAATAAAGGTAACACCAGGGTTTGGGGAAGAAGGAGCAAGTGTTAGTCAATACACGCCCACAACAGGGACTCAAGTCGGTGATGATTTCACTACTCAGGTAAGGGCATTACATCATGATGGCACTAATTTTGATACCATACAGATACTGCAGCCAACAACGGTTGATGAAGATGGCAATGACGCAAGTTCCGGGTTTGTTCCAAATCCCGCTGTGTTTGAAACCAAACCGAAAGAAAGTGTGGATTTAGACATATATTACCAGTGTAGTGATATAATACCGCTTAGACTTAAAAGGTCAACTAAATCAAATGAGGAGTTCATACCTATCGATTCAACGGTTAAAATCGGGGACACGATCTATTTAGTAGAGAAATGGGATTCTAAAAACGTTATAAAGTTAAGCTCTAATTTAACTCAAGCGGTTGCAGATTCAGACTTAAACTTTGTAACTACAAGTGGCAGAACTACTGTAATCAACGTAACGGGAGCTTTAAATAGTGATCTATTAACCGTTAACAACGATTCTATTTTTCCAGTTAAACACAAGTTAACTTGGAATAACTGCTGGTCTTTTGGGAACGGCGTTGAGTCAGATAGAATACGAGATGATTATAATGCAGGTCAAATGGATAATGGAGTTAAAGCTTCGTCTGTTTTAACCCAGCAGATAAAAGAAGAAAGAAGGAGCCATGGTATTATATGGTCCGGCATATACAACTCAGCTAATGGCATTAATGAAAGTAATCAGTTTGGTTCGGGTGGTAATATAACGAAAGATCTAAACCCTTCATACGGTAGTATACAAAGGCTACTTAATAAAGACACTAGACTCGTTATGTTCTGTGAGGATAAAGTTTTAAGATCGGACACAAACAAGGACATGCTGTATAATGCCGATGGTACAACTAACTTAATAGCAAGCGACACGGTTGTTGGCGATGCTAGTCCTTATGCTGGTGATTATGGTATATCTAAGAATCCAGAGTCATTGGCTACGTCTCCAGCGTCTACGTACTGGGCTGATGCGGTTAGAGGTAAAGTTCTTTCACTAACGGGTGAGGGTATAGTGCCTATCTCTGATAAAGGCATGGAAGGATTTTTCTCTAGCATGAAGGACTGGGGTGGTAGTGATTTGATTGGTACATTCGACGCTTCTGCTAGAGAATACAACCTTAGCACTATTCTTAAAAACTCGGTGTCATACAACGAGAGGTCTAAAAGCTGGGTAAGTTTTAAAAGCTTTCTTCCCGAAGCAGGTTTAAGTCTTAATAACGACTACTACACGTTCAGTGATGGTTTACTGTGGTTACATCATAGCAATAGTATTTACAACTACTTTTACGATAAGCAATACAAATCTAGTGTGACAACTATTTTTACAAGTATGTCAGGTGACGTGGAGAGTTTTAACGCAATAAGCTACTCAGGATCAAAGGGTAAGGTCTCGGAGTTTATTTCTTCATCAGACAGTATATTAACAGGAGATTATAGTGTTAATCTAGGTTTAGATACTAATGAAACAACATTTGATGGTGAATATTTCAACCTGTCAGCTCAGAGCGGCTGGTATGTAGAGAGTATAAAAACAGACATGCAAAAGGCCGGGATAACAGAGTTCAAAGAGAAGGAGGGTAAATGGTTTGGTGTACCTAGTGGAGACGACGGGAAGCACCTACCTGAGCTAGATAGATTATCCACTCAAGGTCTAGGTCTAGCTAGCACTGTAACGCATGGCGGATCTTCTTCAGGGGAGGTGACGGTGACTCTAAAAAACGCCGCGTCTAGTAGCTCAGGTTACGTATGGGATTAACGATAAATAAAACAAAGCATGCCTAATTGGACTGTAACAGACGCGCCTATAACTAACGTGTCAAGCAATACAACGACTATCCTTGCACCTACTTTAACTATAGTAGCTGCAGCTGGGTATACCATAGCGCCTGAAAACTTTATGATCGGAGGCGCTACGCCGTTTTACCCTGGGAGCAATACTTGGGTAGGTGGTAATGTGGACAATATAGTTCAGTCAGTTACTTTCACTCAAGACGGCTTGAATGTCATAGCTACAGCCACATGTGAACCCGCTTTGTTTAATGCTACATCAGACATAAACATAGATATTGACGAAAACCCTAGTGCTCCGGTAGCTTTGAATGATGATGGTTTTTGCATTACGCTAGAATATCCATTTGAAAACAACTCAACAGTAACCTTTAGTGGGTATGACAATACGGTTGAGACGGTAGTTGTAGGTGACTCAAGCACTAACCACAAGAAAAAAATATCGGGATTTGGCTCTAACTTTTTAAACCACCAAGTCGCTAGTGTTGTTGTGCAACCAGGTTCTGGCTTTAACATATCTAGCAACAGTGCTATACTAGATTTGAGTGAGGGATGTGAAAATGCTTTCACTATTAACTTCACTGATATCAACGTGGCTCACGTATATTCAATTAAATTCACGTCAACACCTACGTCTATTTCAACGTCACCTTGCGAGTTTAATAACACTGGTTTAATAACTAACACCATAACCGCTGATTCAGTCGCATCTTCCAACACTGTTCACGGCTTATCACATCTTGCTCAAGTAGGTTCATTGCCTAAATCTATTAGCTTTAGCGTTAAAGGTGATGCTGGTACTCAATACAAAGCTTTTGTAAGACGTAGTTCAGATAACCATTATTATAACTGGGACGGGACTTTTAGTGCTGGATCAAATTTTATATCTAAGACTATTAGTAGTAAGGGTTTAAATGTTCTTAAAGTTAAAGCACCTAAAGCCACGGTTACTGGTTTTTACGAGATATGGCTAGAGGGTGTAGCTAGCGCTACTTTAGCGACAGGTGTACCAACAGCGGCTGGGCAAAGTAAAGTTTACCAATATGGAACTAACTCAGCTTCGCTAACACCTATAACCGAGGTTGCTTTAAATACGTCAGGAGGTTTTGGTCCTATACCGTCTAGCTTATCTCTTAAAAGGCCAGTTAGATATGAGCAAGCTAAGTACAGTGACTTAAAGATAGACGTCGCTACGTTTAAAGGTAAGTCATTTAGTGCATCTACAAAAGTTTCGTTGTTTAGCACTGTTAAAAACCTCAAGGCAGGTATGTACGTTATAGGTGATAATATACCACACAACACTATAGTTTCAGAGGTTTTTAAAAACCACATGATAATAAGCAATGCTACAACAGGTGCTATAGATGGTAATATAAAGTGTATCACTAAAGCTCCAGACGTAGTGCCTTTTTCTTTTACAATACCACCGACAACAGCTCCAAACACGCTGACTGTTAATACGTCTAACAATCACTTTGCTTCAGTTTTTGGGTTGAGCGATGTTAGAGCAAATGTACAAAGCAACCAGATAGGCAATTCAACCATAGTGTTAGCAAACGCTAACGGTATTATACCAGGCATGGGCATTACAGGCACAAATATAGCAGCAGGCACCACGGTGTCTAGTGTTGTTCATAGCACTAACACTGTTACGTTGAGCTCAGCTCATACGGGTGTGCTTGATAAAGCTGTTATTTCATTTAAAGGTAATAACAATCCGAGTGTGTTTTTAGAAGACATAAGAGCAGTAAAGGTGGGGTCTAACATAGTAATATCAGGATACCTTAAAGTTACGCAACTAGATAATTCCACCCCAATACAGATATTATTAGATGACATAATAAACGCAACGTAATGGCAAGTATAACAATAGCATTTTCAAGACCGTTAAATACCTCATGCCAAGTTGGGGATTACGCGTACGCTGTATCAACTTCTTCTAGCGGAGGATTTGAAACAAACGGATCCAATAACTTAGTGTTTATAGGGCAAATAAGAGAGATTAACAACACAACTATTACATGCGAGACTGGGCTTAGTAGCGCGACCCTAGTGCCGAACGGTAGTTTTATATTGTTTGCTAAAGATGAACGTGTTAACATGAGCAACGTGCTTGGATACTATGCCGAAACCAAGTTCGCGTGTGATGACACAGATAGAGCTGAACTGTTCAGCGTAAACATGGGTACGTTTAATAGTAGTAAATAATAGACTATAAGTGTGATTATATTAGTACAATTCAATTGAATGACTAATATTAGTTTAAGTAAAACACTTAAGAGAGAGCTATCTAAAGACTTCCGCTCTACCGTCACTAACTTAGAGATGACTCTAAAGTCAATTGCGGATAACGAGGCTGTAATAGTAGGATCTGAAGATAAACCTATAGTAAGTGATCACGCTTCGTTACCTATAGAACACTTTTTTATGGACGGTGTTTATGTAAGGAAAATGACCATGTTTAAAGGTACCGCGGTTGTAGGTGCCATACACAAGACGAGGCATATGTGCTTCCTCATTTCGGGTGATTTAACAGTGGCTAGCGAGGAGGGTACTATCAACTATGTCGCGCCCTGTCACGTTATAGCGCTTCCAGGAGTAAAAAGAGTTTTATACGCTAACGAGGATTCAGTGTGGTATAACACGCACGAAAACCCTAGCAATACAGAGAACGTTTCTAAGCTTGAAAAAGATTTAGTGGCGCTATCATATGAAGAATACAATGAATACACTAAAAACAAATAGATCATGTCTTTCGCAATAGCAGCAGTAATATCAGCAGGTGTTGGAGTTGCTCAAGCTATTGACGGTGGTATAAAAGCTAATGCGGCAAAAGACAAAGCGATTGAGGCTCAAAAAGATTTAGATAAGCAAAAAAAAGCTTTTAGCGAGATGGACACTAGTAACCCATACTTGAATATGGAAAATACTATGGAAGACCTAACAGTTAACACTAAAGCCGCGGAATTTGCTGCTCAACAGTCAAATCAGAATAGAGCCAACATAATGCGCGATATGAGGAGTCAAGCTGGTAGCTCAGGCATAGCCGCGCTTGCTCAAACGTTAGCTAACTCTGGATCACTTGATGCGCAAAGAGCATCTGCCTCTATAGGTGAACAGGAATCTAGAAACCAAATGGCCGAAAGAAGAATGGCAGGTGATATACAAAGCAAGGAGCGAGAAGGGGAGATAATTAGCAGGAACGCTAAAAAAGGTAAAATAGAAGGAATGATGGGGTTAGCCGCTGGAGAGCTTCAAAACCAAAGAGCCGCTCAACAAGCTGGTCAGCAGCAAATGTGGGGTGGTATAGGTGCCGCTGCTAGCGGCGTTGGCGATATTGCAAACTCGATAGGTAAAGCAAGGGTGAACATGAGTATGGGGGCGGGCAATGGCATCGACCCTGGAGTGTTAGAAGACGAGTGGGCGAGCTCGGACACTAGTCTTGGATACCAAGACTGGTTGGATTCAAGAGACTCTTAAACTTTGAATAACTAAATATCATGGCTACAAAAAATTTAATTTTAAGCGATAGAGCTAAAATGAAGAACATTCAAAACACTGGAGGTGTAAGCGCTAGTGGTATAAAAATATATAGGTTCAATTACGAAGTAGGCTACATAGATCAGTTGATTGAGGAATTCGGTGATGAGCTAGAGTTTTATGGCACTTTTCAGGGTGCTATTGCTGATGAAGTGGATCAAGAGTTTGTTACACCACATTTCGATGGAGATTACATAGACTACTCTCTTATTGATGTAGAATTCAAGAAGATATAATATCATGTCAATAGACTATAACTTAAATACATCCACGATAAATGCTGTAACAGCTGCCGAAGCCCCTGTCACTAAACCGGCTTGGGCAGATGCGGCTGAGGATTTTGCTCAAGGCTTAAGGGACAAGAAGAACTACTCTGACATAGCTAACATGGCGTGGGAGGAAGGTTTTGCTTCTATGGGTGATCGCGGGTCGTGGGCGTCAGGAGAATTGTTCGATCAGTTTCAAGGCATGGAGAACGGTTATAAAGAAGATTACTTAGAAATGGTTCGTCAAGGCGATAAAATGGGCGCTGCTAGATTACTCAAGGACCAACAAACTAGATCCAATTCTTTGCAGAGTTGGAAATCTACTATGGGGACAGCTAAAGAGATTCACGATGGAGTCGGTTGGAGCGACACTCTAGATGACGACGACAAGCACGTACTGGGTAAATTAGCTAGCCAGAAAAATGTTAGAGTTGTAATGGACGAGAACAACGAAATGGCATTTGATATATTAATGCCTGACGGAGTCACAAACAAGAGGGTTACTAGAAGGCAAATTGATGAGATGGCAGCTAGCGGCGTGGCACCTACGGAAATGAAAGCTGAGCAAGTTAAGCGAGTTACCACCACGGAAGAGTATGCTAAGGAGGGTAGAGCTTGGGAGGAGGTGGAAGACCAGTTTGTCATGCAGAACGAGGATCGTGTGAGCGAGGATAATTTTGAACGTTGGATGGTAGATAATATCGCTGGTGGTAAATTCATAGAGCATATGAGGGAGAACCCTGACTTTAAAGATGAAATGTACTTAAGTTTAGCTGGACCTGATGGAGTCATGGAAACTGAAGACGATATAGTAACACTAACCGATAATGATGTAACGTCAGTTCTAGAAGCTATGAGAGGTGACTATAAGATAGCTAAACCATATATCGTAGAGTGGTTAACGCTGAAAGACAAGGGAGTTTATAGCTCGCAACAAACTAGAGATAAAGACGCGCTCGCCGCTCAACATGAGCGAGACATATTAAGAGCCAGCAAAGCTTCTTTAGAGGTCGCTGGTTACACAACTGGAGATTTTGATTAAACCTTTAAAGTAAGGATTCTGAATGGAAGAACTATGGAGAAAGCTTCGCGATAAAGGTTTATACACTAAATCTTTTGAGGAGTTTAAAGAACAATATGACAATCCAGAGGGTGTAACAAAGCTACACACTGGCTTAGTTGATAAAAGCCTGTACACTAAGAGTGAGGATGATTTTGCTACTCAGTATGGTTTTACACCTGCTACTGCTACCACTGTTAGCGACACTGAGTCTCAGGATGTTTCTGATTTTAGAGCTACAGACGCCGCTGTTGATGACGCTTACTGGGTTAATATTGAATCTCAATATGGCGTGGGTAGAGATGCTTTCAGTGATTTGACTAGAGATCAACTAGGCACCGTAACAGGCAACCCTGAACTAGATTTAGAGATATACAACAAGCATGTAAAAGAGGAGAGTACTAAGCGCGTTATATCAGACTCTGGTGACAAGAGGAGGGAAGATCCGGTTAACGTTAAGCAGGGTGAGATTAACGACTACTGGGGCGAGAGTGATTTCAATAGGGATGATTATACCACCAATGAAGATGGTAGTTACTCGTATCAAGGTCAACTAGTAGCTTCTGACGATCCTGTTCACGGAAAATCTATACAAGCTATAACTAAGCAGAATCAGGTTGACAGTACTATAGAGACTAGAGCTAGAGCTAGAGGCTCAGCTGAGATGCCAGCTATTACAGCAGAGCTCCTAGATTACGATGACAACAAAGCTCTTGATAAGCTAAACGAGAAATGGCTGCAGTATGGCTTTGAGTTTTCACAGAGTGCTTTAGATTTTAGAGACCAAATAACAGTCAAGGCTGATAACGGCGAAGAAGAGACGTTTGCTTTTGACGCTTTCTTTGGAAGGGATAGTAGCGAGGCTGCTAGAATGGACACTTGGATGAGGGAAAGAGCTATAGACCAAGAGTCCATGCTTCAAGCTCACTTGGCTAACGTAGGTCCAACGCGAGAAGAAAGAGCTGAGTTTAACGTTAACAATACCGAAACATACAACAGATCTACGGCTCCTTTAACAAGAGGAGACGGGAGCCAAGTTGATCCCCCTCAGGTTGGCAGCTGGGAGTATGAGAATGAATTTCTACCGAGCCTTAGAGTAAACGGTATGGACACGCAGTTTGAAACAGCTATGAGAATGGTTGCTGAAGAAAACTTTGTGAATAATCTAAAACACGAGGACGGTACTCCTTATACGGAGGAGGAGAAGCGAGATTACAAAATGACTAAGCAGGATAAAGACTTCTTAGCATACCCAAGTGTTGATGATCCTAGGGTGAAGGAGATTGCTATTGGGTTAATGAATGATAGCTCTGAAGCTGGCTTGATGGAAGAGCGCATCGCTGAAAGTGTGGAGACTATGGATGGCACATGGTTTACTAAGTCGGATCCACAGAGAATACTTACTGAGCAAGGTAAGGCTAGATACGCTAAGTTAGAAACAAAACAAAAAAACACACTGCAAAAAGCAAAGCAGGTTGGCGATAGATATACCGAGAACTTAGAGCAGTTAAAAATAGCTAAAGGCAAGCTAGATGACTTTGACTTAGAGTCTCAAATAGAAGCTATATCAAATAGGGATTTTAAAAGCCAAGAAGAAGCTGACGCTGCTCAAGCTGAGGCTAACGCTCTTATAGCTCAATACAAATCTATATACGGCCAGTATCAAGACCTGTTTAGTAACCACAAAGCTTTAAGTAGTGTATCAAGAGACATAAACTCGGAGATACAGGACCTAGGTTTAGAGCTAGATGACTTAGGTGTTTATAACCAGTTTATAGGTAGGAACCATCAGTTAGGTACTCAAATGAGCGCTGCTTTGGCAAACGCTGTAATAGACCTTGGTCAAGGTTTAGTTGGGGTTGTGGAGATGGCGGGTGATTTAGCTTTTGAAATTGGATATGGAATTGGTGAGGAAACCGGGCATCCATCCGTGGGTGCTTGGCTTGATAATCAATATGGTAATCCTAGAAGCACAAAGCCTGGCGTAGTAGATAAGATCAATAAAGCTATTGATGGATTTCAACAGAAGAGCCTTACAGATAATATACAGCGACCGCAAGAGTTTGGTAGTATAAAATCTAGTGCAGACTTTGGTGAGTGGTTTGGGGTTATGTTAGCTGGCCAAGCGCCTAACTTAGCTTTAATGTATGCAACAGGTAATGCTTCTTTATACGTTATGGGAGCTAGCGCCGCGGGTTCAAAATATAATACTCTTAGAGAACAAAACGCTTTGTTTAAAGAGTCAGGTGGTTTATATGGAGTCGAGCACTCGTTTAACGAGATGTTCCTTAACGCGTCATTAACAGGTACAGCTGAGGCTTTATCTGAGAAGATAACGCTAGGCCAAATAAAAGCAGCTAAGGGTACGTGGAAGGATCTGATGACTAATGCCGGTGTAAAAGGTGGTATGAGGAACTACGTTAAAACAGCTATGTTTAATAAGAGATCTTTAACGAATTTTGGTAAAGATTTGTTTACGGAAGGCGGCTCTGAAGTTGCAGCAACGGTTTCTGAAAATGCTTTAGACATAATGTCTGGTGACAAATCTGTTGGTTTGTGGGACAACGTACCGGAATCTTTTGTTAGTGGTATAGCTATAAGTGGAACTATAAAATCACCAACTTTACTCGCACACGCTTCAAAAGCTTTTAGATCTAGAGGGTCTATAGCTCAGAAAGATATAAACTTAGTTAAGCTTGAGAAGCTACAGAAGTCGTTATTAGAAGAAGACTTATCTCCTGAAGCTGAGAGCGCGATAGAAGACCAGATAGCTGAACTTACACTTGAGACAACTAAGTTGCTTGAGACAGATATTAAAAGGGTAGGTCTACTAACGGCGGAGGAGAAGAGAGCGTTACTTAACACTGAGGCTGACAATAGAAAACTACAACAAGCGTTTAACGAGGTTGCTGCAGATGAATCTCTTAGCGAAGAAGCTAAGCAGGAGCAGATGGATGCTATTAATGATAAGTATGCTAAGAACCAAGTAGCAAAGCAAGAGATATTAAACAAGTGGGCGCCTAATGTTGTTGACGAAAGATACGAGCAAGATGTGGCAGCCGCGAAGCTTACGGCTGAGGCAATTGAAAAGGCAGGTGGAGAAACTATAAACGTCAACGAAGGTTCATCTTCTGAATTTGGTAATTTTTTAGATAAGTTTACCACTGATAAGAACTGGTTAAAAGAAGTGGAAGAAGGGCGTAAGGTACTTGAGAAAGTTGTGGCAGACCCCAGCGCATCTGAAGAGCAGAGAAAAGAAGCGAGGGACCTCCTAGACACCGTTGACAACATGATTAACGATCGAGCTAATCAAAAATTCAACTACGGTATACACGTTCCGGTGTTTAAAAACGGAGAGGTAATAGGCCACGAGATATTTATAAACAAAGACACAGCTACTGAAGATGGTGTTTGGACTACTGGAGCTCATGAAATGCTTCACGCTGTTTTATATAATACTATAAAGCGAAATCCTAACGTTGGTAAAGCTATGGGCGATGCTCTTATAGAAGCTATAGAATCTAAAGGAGGAACCTTCAACGAAGAGCTTTACAATCAGAAGATGGGTGAATACCACCCAGACAAACAAGGTGAAGAAACCCTTACGGTTTTATCTGAAATGCTTTTAGAGGGTCAGCTAGAATTTAATGACAGCACATGGGTTAAGATAGGTGATTTCATTAGACAGTCTTTAAGTAGAGTGGTAGGTAGAGACGTTAAGTTAGACACCGCTGACGATGTTAAGAAATTCATAAAAGATTACTCTAGATCAATTAAGAAAGGGTACGTAAATAAATCTATAGTTAACGCAGCTGTTAAAGGTTTAGACGGTAAAATAATATCTGAGGCTAGAGCTAAAGAAAATGTTGTAAAAGAACAAGTTGACGATCGTAACTTTTCAAAAGCTGTAGGCGACGCGTCAAGCGTTAACCCAGATCTTAAGGATATATTTGACAAGACGTTGTTAAAGCCAGATGGAACTAGGTTTACAAGCAAGGAGCAATACCAACGATCTCCAGGATATGCTGACGCTTGGACGGCTATGGCTTATTCGCCAACTTTAGATGGATTAATAAATATTAAAGGTAGACAATTAGGTGTTCCTGAGAACGTGCTCGATAACCCGAAACTTAGAAGTGAGTTTACGCAGAGGGTGAAAGAAAACCTAAGTGAAAAGTTTGGTAAAGAATTTGATCCAGCCAAAAACGAAAGTCTGTTTGGATGGTTGACAGGTAAAAACCCAGCAGTTAAATTTGCTGTTCTTAACGTAATGAAAGACTCTGTTCAAAACCCAATAGCAGGCTCTGTGTCTTTAGACGCTCCAATGGGGGATTCAGGCGGTTCGTTTGCAGACAACTTAGTGGGTGAAGATATTGATGGGTTGATTTCAACAGGTAGACCAGCAAGGGAGATTGAGTTAGAAGAGAATGCACCTAAAGTGTTTGTTGAAACGGTTGGCATAAACGCTAAGGCTATAAACGAAATAAATACGATCGTAGATGAGTCTAATATAAATTTAAAAGACTTAAACTACAAAGGTGTAAAAAAACTAACTACTGGTAAAAAAGCTCCGTTGTCAGGGGTTTTAGATATTATTGCTGAGCAGTTTGGCGTTGAGCCCAAGAGGATAGTAAGCCCTCAGGATTTAAACACAAAACAAAGAACTGCCGCTCAAGAGTTTATAAAGAGTAATGTAAAGGCTCTTATAGAAATGCTACCGGAAGGTGAAACACAGAGCGGTATAGCAACAGGCGTTGCGAATACAAAGCTAGGTAGCTTGTATGTCAAAGGCGATAGAGTCAAGGCGGCTGAGGGTGGAGGTACCGCTGGTAAGTTTGCTCAAGTAAAAAAAGATAACATAACAGTTGAAGAGTTTAGCTCTCTGTTTGGTATAAATCCAGATGGATCTTTAGAAAGTAAAAACAGGAAGTTTGACGGGGCTATTAAAGCCTTAGTTAATCAAGCCGCAATGATAACAGCTAATCAAGCTATAAGACAGAGCGCGATCATTGAGGAGAACAATCCGCTACACGTTATAGCTTTAGTTGGGGACGGTAGATCTGGTGCGATGTTTAGTAAGAGGGTACCTAAGTCCCAGAGCGCTAAGAGATCTGTGCTATATCAAACAGTAGGATCTATAGATGGTGGTTTAAAAAACAAGGGTGACAAAACTGTGTTTTGGAGCGGTTTAGCAAACGTCGTAAACAAAGCTGTTTTAAATAACAGTGTTAGTAGTATACAAGGTTTCATATCTGAGGAGTTTTCTGGTAACCCAGGGATACTTAGCAAGTCAAAAGACTTAGCTGAAAGACTACACTCAGCAATGCAACCTATGCTTAAGCGTTCCGGAGTAAAGGGTATAAAGACCATAGAAACTAAGGCTAAGAAAATAACAGATCTTTTATATGCTCAAAACCTAAGCGCTGAGCTAAAGGTATCAGCTTTCACCAAAGACCCTATTGGTGTTATACATAGGTTTCAAAACCCTATACACAAGGTAAATGTAGATAACTTTAGAGCAGCTGACAAAGCTTACTTGAGCGAGCAGTACAACCCTAATGATCCATCAAGCTGGTTTAAAGAGGTTTCAATGCTTCAAAACTCTAGCACAACATCTCCTAGAAGGGCTCAGGCTTACACAGATCCTAACGGAAAGCATGTTAAGTTTTTTACTGAAACGCTATTAATTGGTAGCATTGATAAGAAAACAGGTATTGTAACTAGCTCCGTGGACCCTGAGTTAAAGTTTAAGCTGAAGAAAGACGGTGGTGTTGATCCAAAAACTGTTACACACAAGGGTGATAGCATCGCTATTGACATGTCATTTGCCGCGAACTCAAGTCGCGCTGCGTTAGGGGATTCCAAAGACCCGGTTAAAAAAGCTAAGAGAAAAAACGACGAGAAGTTTGCTCAAGAGTTTTTCCTTAGAAGAGCAGAGCACTTCGCTAAGCTGTATAAAGGTGGGGACATATCTAATATTGAAGTAGGTATGTTTCTAGCGTCTGAACTATCTAACATGAATAGCTCACTTAGACGAGCAGCTAGTGTCAAGTATGTATCAGAAGATGCGTTTGATATACTTAATGCTGGCGGTAAGTTAAAGTACGAGCATATGTTACCAGCGGTTGTTGTGGGTCTTTCTATAATGGATACCATGATAAACGGTAAGGGTGTTAAAGATGCTAAGCGAGTGTTTGACCAGTATACTGTTCAAGTTATAGGTCAGAGTTTTGATGACGCCATAACAGACGCAGGTAACGCGGAGACACTACCAGAAGGGACTACTATTGACACGCCAAATGTTAATCTCATTAGAAGTTTCGCAAAGCCGGGTGATCCAAGAGTTAAAAGGATACTAGACGTAGACACAAACACGTGGGTTAATATCTCAGAGGTCTACACGGAGTATACTAACTTAATGAAATCCAATAATCACGCTCAGCAGGAGATTGATAATATTAAGTTGGGTAACAAGGCTATGCAAAGGGTTGGGGCTATGTTTTCTAAACGCGCGCCAAGCAAAGGTATATCAGTTTTAGACTTTGACGACACGCTAGCTACAACTAAATCCAACGTCCTGTACACAATGCCAGACGGCACAACAGGTAAACTAAGCGCTGAGGAGTTTGCTAAAAAAGGTGGAGACTTATTAGCTCAAGGAGTTGAGTTTGATTTCTCTGAATTTAACAAAGTTGTTGAAGGTAAAACGGCGCCATTGTTCAATAAAGCTATGAAGCTCTCTGGGAAGTTTGGAACAGAAAACATGTTTATCCTTACAGCCAGAGCGCCTGAATCTCAAATGGCTATTAAGCAGTTCTTAGACGCTCAGGGTTTAAATATACCACTTAAGAATATCACAGGTCTAGGTAAGTCAGAAGCTTCGGCTAAAGCTAACTGGATAGCCGAAAAGATAGGTGAAGGATATAACGATTTTTATTTCGCGGATGATGCCTTGCAAAATGTAGAGGCTGTTAGAGATATGCTGGACGCTTTTGACGTAAAAGGAAAAGTTCAACAAGCTAGGCTTGATTTCAGTAAGCGAGTTCAACCAGTTGTTGACAGTCTTATAGATGAGGGTAAAGCGGACATGGATAGCGATTTTAATATTATCCTTGAGGAAAAGAGAGGTGTAGGTAGATACAAGGAGTTCTCTCCAGCAAAAGCGCGTAAGCGAGGCAAGAACAAAGGTAAGTTCAAGTTTTTTATCCCACCTTCGGCAGATGACTTTGCAGGTTTGATGTACGCTTTCATGGGTAAAGGTAAGACGGGTGACAAGCATCACAAATGGTTTAAAGAAAATCTATTTGACCCATTCTCCAAGGGCGTTAGGATGTTAAATACAGTTAAGCAAATTGTTGCTAACGATATGAAGAAGTTGCGAAAGGCTTCTCCAGAAGTTAAAAAGCTTTTAACTAAAAAAGTTCCTGGAACAGAGTACACATACCAAGATGCTATTAGAGTTGCTAATTGGGTTAACGCTGGGTTTGATATACCTGGTTTATCTGAGACTGATAAAAACAAACTAGTTAAAGCTGTCGAGTCTGATCCTAAAGTAAAGGCGTTTGCTGATGCTGTGTCTACGATAAACGACAAAGCCATGGGAGTTGCTGAGCCAGGAGACTACTGGTTAAGCGGAACTCTGGCTTCGGATTTAACAGACGCATTGAGCAACGCTAGGGCTACATACCTGCAGCAATGGAAAGCCAATGCTGATGTTATATTCTCACCTAAAAACCTAAACAAAATTGAAGCTGTTTACGGATCTAACTTTAGGGAAGCTCTTGAGGATATACTATACAGAATGGAGAATGGAGGTAACTCCTCTCGCGGTAGTGGAAGACTACTAAATAACTTCACAAGTTGGATACATGGTTCTATAGGTACAACTATGTTTTTCAATGCTAGGTCAGCTGTACTCCAAATGATCTCAAATGTTAACTTTGTTAACTGGAGTGATAATAACATGTTAAAGGCTGCGGCAGCGTTTGCTAACCAACCGCAGTACTGGAAAGACGTCTCTATGA
>TARA_R110002050_G_scaffold203178_3_pt1 | contig 17185 bp, 10 predicted proteins | sample TARA_R110002050 | Tara Oceans TARA_R110002050 (sample SAMEA4396988) | marine metagenome | biome: Polar Biome; feature: [DCM] deep chlorophyll maximum layer (ENVO:01000326); material: water (ENVO:00002006), including particulate matter (ENVO:01000060) such as... | depth 25 m
AAGTGGTCTATGTCATTTTTAATAAATCCTTGGGCATCCCTGGAAGAAATACCGGCCGATTGGGCAGCTTTGGGAACGTCCACTTTTTCCGGTAGGGTATAGGCCCAGTGTTTGCCCCATTTGGCACCCTGATCGACCCATTTGGTCAATAGTTCTATGTCCTCTTTTGAAAGTTTGGATTTTTTATAGGGCATGCGCAATTCCGGGTCATCTTCCTTTAAGCGCTGGATGAACGGACTTTTGGCGGCATTGCCGGGGATAATGGCGGGCCCTCCCGATTCGGTATCGGCAAAGGCCTCCTCTTCAAATAATAGACTAAATCCGCCACTTTTCTTTACCCCTCCGTGGCAGGTAATACAGTTCTTGTTCAGGATGGGTTTTATATCGGCACTAAAATCAACGGTGTCCGAGGGTTTAAGAAGGCTCCAGACAGAAATAATAAGTATAATGATACCTATAAATAAAAGACCATATGATACTTTCTTTTTCACGCTATTGTTTTTTTATCTTTATTCAATATCCATGTTTTCAAACCCATACACTTCTTCATATTTGGGGTAGGATAGCAGTAAGAAGCTCGGCTATATATTTTAAGATTATAATGATACTGCTTCATAAAATTGGGTGCAACCCGGATTTTGTCTAATGCCAATACTTTTTTGCACCAGACTAATATAAAGGTTTTTTATTAGCCTCCGTTATTTACTTCAGTTCAAGAATCCAATCCCATCAACCTGCAATATCCTATTTTTGGGATAATAAATAGGGGGTATTTTCGGCAATTGTGTGGGAAATAAGCCCCATTTGTTATCAAATATGACGTCGTTGTTGGATATTCTCTATTAATTCCGGATGTTGTTCAATCTATAATTCCAATTACATTGGAACAATGTGCTTATAAAAATATGGAATTGCAAAGGCTTTGTCAACCACAATTATTGTCCCGAGAGGGGAGGATGGTTAAAAGGGATAAGGATTTAAGTGATTCTATCCCAAGAATAGAATCACTTAAAACAATTTTGGAATTTTGTATTGAATTCCTTGGAGATTATTTCTTTAAAAGAACCACTTTAATTTCGCCTTCGGTGGCAACCTTTATTAACTCGTGCTTGGAAAGGGCCTTCATGGATTTGTCCCATTTTTTGCCGCTTAGTCCGGCTTGGGTCTTAAGTTCGTCCAACGCTAGTTTACCTTCTGGTTTTAAAAGGGCAAGTATCTCTTTTTCTTCCTCACTAAGCTCCAATTGTTTCTTTTCGGGTCTCATTTGTGGGAAGAACAGAACTTCCTGTATGGAGGCATTGTTGGTCATCAGCATCACTAAGCGATCAATACCTATGCCAATACCACTTGTAGGTGGCATTCCGTATTCCAAGGCCCTCAGAAAATCCTGATCAATGAACATGGCCTCGTCGTCGCCTTTTTCTGAAAGTTGAAGTTGTTCCTCAAACCTTTCCCGTTGGTCAATGGGGTCGTTCAGCTCGGAATAGGCATTGGCCAATTCCTTTCCATTTACCATGAGTTCAAAACGTTCCGTCAATGCCGGATTGTCCCTGTGCTCCTTGCACAAAGGACTCATTTCCTTGGGGTAATCCGTGATAAAGGTAGGCTGTATGTAGTGATGTTCACATTTTTCACCGAAAATTTCATCTATGAGCTTGCCAACACCCATACTATCATCTACCTCAATATTTAGTTTTTTGGCAACTTCCTTGAGTTCCACCTCGTCCATCCCGGCAACATCAAAACCGGTATGTATTTTTATAGCCTCCAGAATAGGGACCCTAGGGTAAGGGGCCTTAAATTCGATCTCATTTTTGCCAACGGTTACTTTGGAAGTGCCGTTGGAATCGATGGCTACTTTTTCCAAAAGTTTTTCGGTCATGTCCATCATCCAATTGTAATCCTTGTAGGCCACATAAAGTTCCATGACCGTAAACTCAGGATTATGGGTGCGATCCATGCCTTCGTTCCTAAAGTCCTTGGCAAATTCATAAACGCCATCAAAGCCACCAACAATCAGTCTCTTTAGATATAGCTCATTGGCTACCCTTAGGTATAAAGGAATATTAAGTGCATTATGGTGCGTCATAAACGGACGGGCAGCGGCGCCTCCAGGAATGGGTTGCAAAATAGGGGTCTCGACCTCCAAATAGCCGGCATCGTTAAAAAACTGGCGCATACTATTGGTTATTTTAGTACGCTTAATAAAGTTTTTCTTAACGCTTGGGTTTACTACCAAATCCACGTATCGCTGACGATAGCGCAATTCAGGGTCGTTAAATTCATCGTAGACTTTTCCGTCGGCATCTACCTTGGGCAAGGGCAAGGGACGCAAGGATTTACTTAGCAAAGTAAAATTCCTGACCATGACGGTTTTCTCGCCAACCTGTGTGGTGAAAAGTTCCCCTTCTATCCCTATAATATCGCCAATATCCAACAATTTTTTATATACATCGTTGTACAGGGTTTTATCTTCTCCAGTGCAAATTTCGTCCCTATTAAAATAGACCTGTATACGGCCTTCGCTATCCTGTAGTTCGGCAAAGGAAGCCTTGCCTTGGATTCTTCTGGACATAAGTCTTCCGGAAAGCACTACCTTTTTACCTTCTTCATAATTTTCCTTGGCATTTCTAGAAGTGCTATCTACTGGGTATAGAGCCGCGGGATAGGGATCGATGCCCAATTCCCTTAGCTTGCCAAGTTTCTCCCTTCTAATCACTTCTTGTTCCGAAAGCTGCATATTCTTATAAATTAAGGCTGCAAATATAGGTACTCTGCATTAATCTATCAATCCTAAAATCAGAATTGATCGTTTTCAAAATAGCATATTCAAATTATTCCCAATTTATTGTAACAAAATGTTCGTTTTTTAGTCTTATTGGTATACTTGTCCCGTCATGGGACTTCATCAATCAAAAATCGAAATAACCATGGGCTGTTTTAGGGTCATATTGGCCATTATTTTCCCACCCCTGGCCGTAATAGGCAAGGGGTGCGGTTCCTTTGTAATAGTTTTTCTGCTTACTCTATGTGGATGGGTGCCCGGTGTAATTGCAGCATTGGTCATTCTTAACAATCCAAGCTAGGTTTTGTGGTTTGGTTTATGGGGAGAGTTTGTATCTTTGCCACATGAATAAAAGTATTCTCTTAGAAGATTTGGGATGTAAGGATTACAAGGATACTTGGGATTACCAGGAACAATTGTTCAAATCTATTATCGATTTAAAAATAAGGAATAGGAGGGAGGGTTCCCACTTGGAAACACCCAATCATTTCTTGTTTGTAGAGCATCCGCATGTCTACACTTTGGGAAAAAGTGGTGACATGCAAAATCTGTTGGTGGATGAAAATGTACTTAATGAAAAAGGTGCCCAATTTTACAAGATAAACCGGGGCGGGGATATAACCTATCATGGCCCGGGACAGATTGTTGGTTATCCTATCTTGGACCTCGATAATTTTTTTACAGATATTCATAAATATCTGAGGCTTTTGGAGGAGATGGTTATTTTGACCTTGGCTGACTACGGACTTAAAGCGGAGCGTTCTAAAGGGGAAACAGGTGTTTGGTTGGATGTGGGTACACCGTTTGCACGAAAAATATGTGCCATGGGGGTGCGGGCCAGTCGATGGGTTACCATGCACGGATTTGCCTTGAACGTAAATGTGGATTTGGGCTATTTCGACTTGATGATTCCCTGTGGTATCAAAGGGAAGGCCGTTACTTCCTTAAATGTGGAGCTTGGCGTACGGGAAGTGGATATGGCCGAGGTGAAGCAAAGGCTTCTTGGACATTTTGCAACACTTTTTGAAGCAGGGATTATAGAACAAAAAGCCGAAGTGTAAGTCTCGGTGTTTGTCGCAGGATACTGTCTTAAGAGTAAACTCCTTTATGTTTAGAGCTATTGGGGAACTAGATTACAGTTGTCCTAAAGCTAATCTGGCTAATACGTGTAAATGTATTCAATTCCATAAATAACCTTGTCCCTAGCTAAACCCCGGGAAAAGTACTTGATTCCATTATTGTTTTAATTTAATTTTCAAAAGAGGTAAGCACACTCTTGCTTATTAGGCTACCTTTTTTATTGTAGGTTTCCTGCTGTACCATGCCGTAACCTTCAGCCAGCCACAACTTATTGCTGTTCGTCATCTTAACACCCATTTTGGCCTCCGTATCAAAGGTAATTACATAGCAATCAAAAGTGCCGGCCGGGGTGGTTATGGATTCGTTGCCTTCTACTTTTCTGTTGAAAAAATTCATATTCATTTTCATATTAAGGGGAGGCATCTTAACCGTCATCAATACATCGGCATCGGGTAGTGACTGTCCGGTATTGAGGTTATTGGGGTATAAAAGATCGGTTCCGGTCATTTCCACTTCCAAATCCTTGTATTGCCCCATTACTTCGGGCGACATCATGGAACTAAAATCTACTTTAATCCCCTCATTCGTACAAGTAACTCCATAATCCGAACTCAAAATCATTTTGCCTTTTTCATCGTGCATTTCGTAATATAAGGTAGCTGTATTGCCAACAAATTCCTTAACCACGTAATCCAATACTCCTGACACTTTATCTTTCTTGTCATAATTGGTAATTTGGAATTTGGTACCCTCATCCATTGGGAAGTATTTGCTACATTCCTGTGAAAAAGTTGTAGTGGCTACAAGAAAAAAACTATAAACTAAGGCAAGTGTTCTCATATTTATTATTTAGATTGAATATTTTTTTAAGTTATATTTTTTTGAATACGACACGCCTGTTCTGGGCTTTGCCATCTGGAGTATTATTGTCCCCAATGGGTTCGCTTTCTCCCTTGCCCTGGGTTTGTAAACGGCCGTCTGCAATGCCATAAACATTTACTAGGGCATTTTTTACCGCAGCAGCTCGTTTTTGGGATAGGCTTAAATTGGCATCACCGGATCCATCTGCGTCCGTATGTCCAACTATCATAAGGTTCATTCCTTTTTCTTCCTGCAAAACTTGCGAAATTTGTCGTATGATCCCCATGGATTGAGGTTGGATGTTGGCCGAGCCGGAATCGAACAGAATGCCATTGGTGGAAACTTCCCCCTCGGCAATCAATTTGCGTCTAAGGTCTACCCCTCCTTCGGCCACTTTTAAATTGGTGATAAATATTCGTTCCTTTCCATCTTTTAAATTGTTGACATTAAATTTTAAGGAAGAAATATGTTCTCCCAAAGGGATAAATTTTGGAATATCAACGTATTTATGCTCATTGACCCAGACCCTGAATCTCTGACCATTAACGGCAATGGATATATGGGGTCTATTTAGTACTTCGTCCCTTATATCGGCCCTAATGGCATTGTTTATCTCACTTCCCGCTACTTTATCGAAGTTCTTTACCCTTATATTGAAGGCGCCATATTGTCCTACAGGGAACCATACATAACCGTAATACTGGCCTGCCTTGAATTTTGGGTCATCACTGAGGGTTAAGCTTATACCTGCTGTAGAGGAAGTTTTCTGATCCAGTCCAGAGGTCAACAAATCAAATTCAATGGTATAATCTTCAGGAAGTTTGGGAGCAATGGGAATGTAATAGGTATTCCATCCCGGCAAGAATTCCAACCATTTTTCGGAAGACTCATTGATCGTTACCACTTCCCCACTCCCGTTCGTATCCCATTTGGAAGGGAAGTCACCAATAAAATCGTTGGAAAAGTCATCGAAAAATAGAGGTTTGTCTCCGGGGACATAGTCAAATTTACTATATACTTGGATTGTCTTGGCAGTACCCTGGGCAACCTTGGTTCCGTTGCCCGAGTTGTCGCCGGTATTTCCGTGATTGCCTTGGTCCGAAGGAGGTAATGGGCTGTCTATTTGTGGGTTGGAAGTTGGTTTTTTAGAGCCAGGTTCCAATATACTGTCCAATACGGCATCTGTTTTTTTTGAAGCTTCCCTATCTACACGGTTTTCTACGGTCCGCTCCACGGCTCTTTCTGCACGTTTGCCCAATTTTTTCAAGATTTGGCCTTGTAGGGAGGCGGAAAAAAAGAAAACCAATAGAATAGCTGGAATTGTTTTGGGGAATGCCTTTAAGGGATTCATAATCTTTCGTTTTTTATGTTCTCGTAGTGTTTTTGACTCAATCAACTTTAGGTCGATAAACCAACTAAATTTAACAAAATTTCGGGCTTGTGCAGAGATAGGTGTATATCTTGCATGTTTTTATGTATTAATGGTGTGTTACAACCAATGTTTAACATTTACATCGGAAATATTTGTAAAAAAAGAAATGCCACTAGGCATTGATAAGCCTAAAAATGTAGGATTAATGGGGAAATTGAGTATTATTTTTAAGATTAAAAAAAGCAGAAAATTCTTGCCTTTTTATCAATTGTCAGGAAAATTTAAATGATGTGTTTTTCCTAATTTATTTTATAAACTATTATGGAGTTATCCTGATCCTTTGCAACAAGCTCCAGCTTATGATCGTTGTCCATATCAATTAGATCGATACTGGAATTGCCGGGTACGGGAAAGTTGGAAATAGCTTCTGCCTGACTATCGAAAAGATAGATTTTTTGGTTCTGTATATCCGTAACGCTGATATATATCTTGTCGTTTAAATAGAAAATCTTGGGTTTTGAATATACCCCAAGCTCCAACTCCACCTTTTTGCTCCTTATGGTCAGCACATTGTCGTTCATAATGGCCAGGGTATTACTTGTGGCATCCAAACCGTGGTCGGGGAGCAGGTTTAGGTTGGCTGCATTTGTTTTGCCATTTTCGTCTATTTGGAAAAGACGTCCTTTGGTGTCAGTAACGGTAAACTTGTTTTTATGTAGCAGTATTTCATTATCGGAAAAGCTAATTTTGTTCGAGACATTAACCCGTGTATCACCGGTTCTGGACAATATTTTTAGTTCTCCGCCTTCCTGTTTCATGACCAAATAATCTTTTTTGCCTACCCTAAAATGTTTGGGTGTGCCCAGGATGGGATTTGCCGACTTCGTGTACTTAAAGCCCTTTACAATTTGTCCCGAGCTATTGTACATAAATATTTTTGTTCCCTGTGTTACCAAAAACCGGTAATCCTTTCTACGGTCGTAATCAAATACAGCCAAGGGGTTTAAGTTGCCTCCTTCGTAGGTGAAGGTAAAGGGGGGCACATCCTTACCATTTCTGTCTACTATCATAAACTGATTGTCCGTAGTGAATGCGAGTTGCAATCTTCCATTTTTGTATAGGTCTACCTGTTCTACACGTCCTTGGATCCTACCACTTAGTTGTTTTTTCCAAATTACCTTGCCGTCCGTAGAAATTAGATAGAGATTGTTGTCCTGGTCCTGAACTATAATTTCTTCCTTGTTGGTCCTATGGTTTTTTACAAATTGGGGAGGTGTCACGATTTCTGTATCCAACTGTAGGGTGAAATAGGGAATGGTTTTGTTGAGGGTAGTTTCGTGGGCGATTTTTTGAAAAAGTATATTGGTATGATGAAAATTATCGTCCGCTACCATTTGCGCGGCAAAGGAATATTCTGTTAATTCCTTGGTTTTAATATTTTTAGCGATGTCCTTGACTATGTATTGGTCCAAAAAATATTCAATACCCTTGGCGTTGGAGACAAAGAGCATAGAGGATTCGTCTGCCAATTGCTCTTTTGCTGTTTTGTAAACAGATGTTTTTTCAAAAGTGGAAACATTTTTAAAATTACCAATGATGGTCTTTAAGGTCTCCGGAGTAGGGGAGAACACAAAAGCATTTTCTATGATCGTATAATAATTTGCTTCAAAATCCTGTACTAGTGGGTTGAAATAATGATTAAGGAAGTCGGACTTGGAGAGTCCAACAATTTCATTGCCTTGGTATTCTTCTGAAGTTTTCTCCAATTTATCCAGGTAGTTAAGGATATTTTCGGAGCCGTAGGTGTGGAGAATTGCGGCCTTTTCATTGTTCAGATACACGAATCCAATTTCTTCCACTGCCTTAAAGGTAGTGTCTATAACTGTGGAACGGTCCAAATATTTTTTTTGGTTTAACGCAAAGTCTTTATAATTGTCAAAAGTAAAGGCCAAAATGGCATCCGAGTTCATTGGGGCCAGAGTTGGTGTCTTTGGCGTTAGGGCATGGCTGTTTTTAAAAAGATTACTAAAGTTTATGATAGAATCGTTGGCCATGCTAATGCCATTGAGTTTTAGGTGGTCCTTATTGGTGTTAAAATCCAGGGATATCCAGTCCGTAAATTTGGAAATGTCGATTTGATGCCCATCGGACATAATGTGGTTGAGCAAGGAATTACTTTTATTGGTGTTTATGAAAATATTGGCACTGCTCTGGTTATTGGCAATCTGATACAATTTATTTAAGGATTCGTCTGCCGTTAAATCCTGTTCATTGCGCAAAATATTTTCGATCAACATTTGGGCGGTACTAACTATAATTTTGTCGTCTAAAACCGTTGAAAAGAAATTTGCCCCGTCCACACTGTAGCTGTCAAAGTTCTTTCCCTCATAACCTACGTTTTCAATTACTTTATTGCTTCCTTCGGCAATTTGAAAAAGGTCATCACTGTTTTCGGCAATCAATAACAATTCAAAATTTGCCTTTCCCAATTCCACAAAGGCCAAAATACTCTCTCCATTGGGTTGGATATATTTCAGTGCTTTCAGCTTTTCCTGAATGGCGTTATAGGAGGTCGTAGCGGACAAGGTCTTAAGAAGGTCGCTGTTCTCCAGTTCACTGGAAAAAGAGGGCTTGTCATTTATTTTTACAATAATGGCACTATTCTGGGGAACGTAATAGAGTATTGGGGAGGTTTTGGGGCTTTGTTTCGAGCATCCGGTCAATATTAAGAAGAGTACCGCAAATAATTTGATTTTCATAAATAAATCTTTCAACAAATTTAGGATTTTTAAACGTCTAGTTTTAATTGATCGGGTAATTGTCTAAAAGTTTTTCGATGATATTTGGTAATACCGTACTTCCGTATGGCCGCCCTGTGTTCCTTGGTGGGATAGCCTTTGTTTTTTATCCAATTGTACATGGGGTATTCCAAGTGGATTTTCTCCATGTAGGCATCCCTGAAGGTTTTTGCCAGGATGGAAGCGGCCGCAATGCTTAGGTATTTTCCATCTCCTTTTATAATGCAGGCGTGGGGGATGTTTTTGTAGGGATTAAATCTATTGCCGTCTACAATGATAAGTTCGGGGGCCGTGTTTAATTGATCCAAGGCCTTGTGCATGGCCAAAAAGGAGGCGTTCAAAATGTTTATTTTGTCAATTTCATCTGGAAAAACATGGGCAATTCCAAAACTACTGGCATTGGTTTCTATTATTGGCCTAAGTAAATCCCTTTTGGCAGGGGATAAAATTTTGGAGTCGTTAAGGGTGCTGTTCGAAAACTCTTTCGGTAAAATAACGGCTGCAGCGGTTACGGGTCCTGCCAAACAACCACGACCCGCTTCATCGGTTCCGGCTTCCAGTTCGTATTTGTAGAAAGTTTTTAGCATTTATGCATGGTTCTATTGTTCTTGGGTATGCAAATACTTCCTGAATTTGGATAGTTGCATGTGAGTCAAGCCTAACAAAAGTGAGTGCTTTTCTTCTGTGAAAGTCAAATATAAAAATTTAAAAAAGGGTTGAATGCCCATTGTAAACAAATTCTTAAGAACGGTATGGAATTGTCCCGGATTGGGTTCTAATTCTGGAATGAAGGAAGTTGGTAAGTGACCACGGAACAATAGGGACAAGAAAATATCTAGGGGCTAAAAAGGCAATATAGGATTTATTGGGTTATTTAAAACTGTTAAAGTATCTACAACACACATAGTAGGAATCTTCTTAGGTTAAGAATATATAAGAATTTGGTAATATTCTTTAAACTAAATGCTGTTAATTCATTAAAATATTAACAAAAAAATAATAATAGGCATAAGTTTAACAAATTGTAATCCTTCTGTTAAATTTCTTAGGTTTTTTAACGAATTTTTTACAAGTTTGTGGCAGACTAATTCTTAAAAAAAAGTAAATGAAATCAAAACTAACTTGGATTTTAGTTCCGATCATGGGGCTAATTATGAGTTTTTCCTACGCGCAGGAAAAAACTATCTCTGGTACGGTGACCGACCAAATGGGTCTGGCCTTACCTGGCGTAAACATTTTGGTGGAAGGGACCACTAATGGAACACAAACTGATTTTGATGGTAATTATACCATTCAAGGGAGTGAAGGGCAAACCTTATTGTTCAGTTATATAGGACAAATGAGTGTTACAAAAGTAATAGGCGCAACGTCCACAATCGATGTTGTTATGCAGGAGGATGCCCAGGCCTTGGAGGAGGTAGTAGTTACTGCCTTGGGTATTTCAAGGGATAAAAAATCCTTGGGATATGCTACACAGGAGGTTCAAGGTGAGGACTTGAATACAGTGAAGAGCGGAAACTTTGTAAATGCCCTTTCGGGAAAGGCTTCCGGTATTCAGATCAAAAAAAATAACAACCTGGGGGGTTCCACCAATGTGGTGATTAGGGGTAATGCCTCGTTGACCGGGAGTAACCAGGCGCTGTTCGTTATAGATGGTGTGCCGGTAAACAATACGAATACCAATTCCAAATATCAAGGTGAGGCAAGTGGTAACTATTATGATTACGGTAATACCGCCTCTGATATCAACCCTGATGATATTGAATCGGTAAACGTTTTAAAGGGGGCAGCCGCTTCTGCCTTATATGGCTCAAGGGCAGCCAATGGGGTTATCATGATAACCACCAAAAAAGGAAAGGATGCACAAGGCATTGGGGTTACTGTTAGTTCTGGAATTACAATAGGCTCCATAGATAAAAGTACATTTGCCAAGTACCAAAACCAATACGGTGCAGGTTATGGACCTTATTACGGGCCTGATGAGGATGATTTTTATAATATGCAGGATGTTACCGGTGATGGTGTTGCCGATCTAACCGTACCGTTTACAGAAGATGCTTCCTATGGTGGAAGGTTCGACCCAAATCTGTTGATCTACCAGTGGGATGCCTTGGATCCGGATTCTCCAAATTATAGAACGGCTACCCCATGGGTTAATGCCAAGAACGGGCCAATCACATTTTTTGAGACTCCGGTTACAACGACCAATTCGGTTTCTTTTGCTAGGTCTTATGAGGATGATGGTTCTTTTAGATTGAATTACACCCAATTTGATCAGAGCGGTTTAATGCCGAACAGTTCCATTAAAAAACACAATTTTTCCATGAGTGGATCCTTTAAATTGACGGATCGATTAACGGTTACTGGATATGCCAATTATATTAATACAAAGGCATTGGGCCGTAACTCTACGGGTTATAGTGATAACATTGTCAGTAATTTTAAGCAATGGTGGCAGACCAACGTGGATATTAAGGATTTAAAGGATATCTATTTTAATACGAAAAGGAACGTAACGTGGAACCCTGCAAGTACTGATGCCGGTTCGGCACCGATTTATTGGGACAATCCATATTGGACCCGTTACGAGAATTACCAAAACGATTCTAGAAATCGTTTTATAGGTAATGTATCCTTGGATTATAAGTTTACGGATTGGTTGAACTTTACTGCAAGAGCGGCGACAGATACCTATTCCGAGATACAAGAGGAAAGAAGGGCCAACGGTAGTGTGCCAACAGAATTTGGTATTCCGGATAGTGCAGGAAACAGGGGTAACGTGGATTCAGGTTATGGAAGAAGAAATCTGGAAGTTACAGAGACCAATTACGATTTCATGTTTAATTTTCAAAAGGACCTTTCCGATCAATTTAATTTGAAAGGGATATTGGGTACCAACATTAGAAGAAGTGAATTTCAATCTATTTATTCTGCTACGAGTGGCGGGCTGAGTGTCCCAAGACTTTACTCTTTGCAGAACAGTACAGGACCACTTGGACTTCCGGTTGAAAATGATGAAAAAGTAGGTATAGATGGTATTTATGCCAGCGCATCTTTGGGTTACAACAGTATACTTTTCTTGGATGCCACCATAAGAAGGGATCACTCTTCTACATTGCCTGAGGACAATAGTACTTTTTATTATCCTTCCGTAGCCACTAGTTTCGTTTTTACCAATCTTTTGAATGCTGATTTTGTAACCTTTGGTAAATTGAGGGCTAACTATGCGGAAGTGGGGAACAGTGCACCTTTCGATTATCTATACGATACCTATAACGTGAACATTCCACCAGGGGCGCCAAGTACTTCTGTTGACAATGAGAAAAAGAATCCTAATTTGAAGCCCGAAAAAACCGAAAGCTTTGAACTTGGTTTGGAAATGAAGTTTTTACGTAATAGATTGAGTTTTGATCTTGCTTATTACCAGACCAATTCTGTTGATCAAATTTTTGGAGTTCCGGTGTCTAGAGCCACAGGTTATGAAAAAAAGATATTGAATGCAGGTGAAATTGAGAACAAGGGTGTGGAGCTTTCCATTTCCGGAAATCCAGTCAGGACCGATAACTTTAGTTGGACAGCCATGGTCAACTGGACTAAGAATAAAAATGAGGTGGTATCATTGGAAGATGGAATCCAGACCTTGCAATTGGGGGATTTCCAAGGAGGTGTAACCCTTAATGCGGAAGTAGGACAGCCCTATGGAGTAATTTACGGAACGGATTACACCTATCTAAATGGTGAAAGGGTAGTTGATCCAGCGGATGGACAGTATATTAAAACGTCTACTTCGGATCAAAAAATTGGAGACACCAATCCAGATTGGTTGATGGGGATTTCCAATAAATTTAATTACAAGAATTTCTCGTTAAGCTTTTTGATCGATATTCAACAAGGGGGTAGCATATTCTCCTTGGATCAATACTACGGCCTTGCAACAGGTCTGTATGCAGAGACTGTCTTTATTAACGATCTGGGTAATCCCGTAAGGAATACCTTGGCCGATGGTGGTGGATTTATCAATGAAGGTGTAAATCCTGATGGAACAACAAACACTTCTAGGATCAGGGCCGACAGATTCGGAGCTCTTGGATATAGAAGAGGTTTACCGGATAAAGCATTTGTTTATGATGCCAGTTATGTAAAATTACGTGAAGTGGCACTTACTTATAATTTGCCTAGCAAATTGTTGGCCAGTACATTCTTGACCAATGCTAGTTTAAGCGTTATTGGATCAAACCTTTGGATTATAGATAAAAACTTGCCTCATGCAGATCCAGAAAGTGGTTTGTCTGCCGGTAACCTTCAAGGTTATTCCGTTGGATCATTACCAACTACAAGGGATCTTGGTGTCAATCTTAAATTACAATTCTAAAAAAAATAAAAATGAAAAAACTAGCAATATTAATTACTGCCGTGATTTTTGCTTCTTGTTCCAGTGATTTGGAGAGTCTGAACGAGAATATTAAGGATCCATTGGCCGTGCCGGGCGAAAGTTTATTCACCGGAGCGCAGAAAAGTTTGGTAGACCAAGTGGTGGATCTAAATGTGAACAATAACAATACTAAACTTTGGGCACAATACTTACAGGAAACCACCTATACGGACGAAAGTAACTATGATCAGGTTACCAGAACTATTCCTGAAAAGCATTGGAGTGTTTTGTACAAAGATGTTTTAAAGGACTTGGATGAGGCAAAAAGGGTTATTTCTGAAACCACCTATCTTACGGCGGAACTAGAAGAGTTAAAACCTAACAAGCTGACCATTATCGAAATTCTTAATGTGTACACCTACAGTATCCTGGTAGAGACCTTTGGGGATGTTCCTTATTCAGAAGCTTTGGATATTAACAACCTGCTACCGAAGTATGATGACGGTGAAACCATTTATAAGGATTTGATTGGTAGATTGACTGCTGCAATAAGTGCTTTGGATGTTAATACAGGAAGTTTTGGTAGTGCCGATAGAATATATGGAGGTGACGTGGCACAATGGAAGAAATTTGCTGCTTCCCTAAAATTGAGAATGGGTATACTTTTGTCCGATAAGGATGCTGCATTTGCCAAGTCCACTGTGGAGAGTGCCGTTGCAACAGGGGTGTTTACAAGTAATGCAGACAATGCATCCTATACCTATTTGGGGTCAGATCCCAATACAAACCCTATTCACGATAATTTGGTATTGAGCGGAAGAAAGGATTTTGTTGCCGCCACTACGATCATCGACGTTATGAATGCTTTGGACGACCCAAGAAGACCCCTTTATTTTACTCCCACCGAAGACGGTACCTACAAAGGAGGTAACATAGGGGAAACATCCAGTTATACTACTTATTCACATGTCTCTGCCCAAGTGGAGGAAGCAACTTTTCCTGGGATAATTTTGGATTATGCCGAGGTGCGATTTTTATTGGCGGAAGCACGGGCAAGGTTATTTGAGGTGGGTGGAACTCCCAAAGAACATTATGATGCGGCTATAACGGCCTCCATTCTGGATTGGGGAGGAACTGCTACAGAGGCGGCCGATTATTTGGCGCAGCCTAATGTGGATTATGACCTGTCTATTTTGGCAAGTACGGCTACCACACCTTGGAAAGAGGTTATTGGAACCCAAAAGTGGATTGCCTTATACAATAGAGGCTTGGAGGCTTGGACATCCATCAGGTTATTGGATTATCCGGCTATGGCAGTTCCTACTGATGCCGTTTCAGGTTTTCCAAACAGATATACCTATCCAATTATAGAACAATCCTTAAACGGAGCCAATTATGGAACTGCTTCTGCTGCCATAGGCGGCGATGAGGCGGAGACTAAATTGTTCTGGGATTTGAACTAGAATATTCCTTCTTGATAGGGCTAAGAACCTGCAGGTATCCCCTGCAGGTTTTTTTTGTCGTTTTCGTTTGTTGTTCTTAAAATGGGATAGGTACTGTGCATTGGGTGCTGTTGGCATTAGCATTTCTATGGCAGATAAGATGTTGTTTTTCTGTTTTTTAAACTTTCACATTTCATTAAGGACAAAAAAATTAACTTTGTCGACGTAAGTTTGTAGCATGAGATATTTGTTGGCACTTTTAATAGTGTTTTTTAGTCAGGCCATTAGTGCACAGGAAGATGCTGTTGCCCCTCCAGGAAACCCAGGTGAGGCTAATATGGGGCGTAAAGTTGGAAATCTACCACCTAAAAAGAAGGAGGGGGACAAGGGGCAGGATGTGACCATCAGGGATTACAAGATCATTGGTTATGAAAGGGATACTACCTTTTTGGATACGACGATTTCCATACAGAAGGAGTATAAATATAATTTTTTGCGGAAGGACGATTTTGAGTTGATGCCGTTTGCCAATGTCGGGCAACCTTATAATAAATTGGGGGTTAATTTTGATGTAAAGGATACCTATCCAAAGTTGGGTGCCAGTGCGAAGCACTATAACTATATGGAAGTCCGGGATGTTGATTATTATAATGTGGCAACCCCAATGAGCGACCTAATGTTTAAAACCACCTTTGAGCAAGGACAGCTTCTGGATGCATTGTTGGCCTTTAATACCTCTAAAAGATTAAATTTTTCAATAGGTTTTAAGGGTTTTAGGTCTCTGGGCAAATATCAATATAGTGAAGCTGAGTCTGGGAATTTTAAGATGACTGCCAACTATGAGACCAAGGACAAACGCTATAATTTAAGGGCGCACGGCGCGGCTCAAAATTCCTTGGCAGAGGAAAATGGCGGATTGTCCAATAAGGAACTGCAATTTGAATCCGGGGATTCCGATTTTAAGGACCGTTCAAGATTGGATGTGCTTTTTTCCAATGCAACCAACCGCCTATTGGGGAAAAGGTATTATTTGGATCATCGGTATATTTTGTTTGGCAGTAAGATAGATTCGGGCAAGACTAGGACAACTTCTTTGGCGCTTGGACATGAATTTACTTATGAGACCAAATACTATCAATATAAACAAACCGCCCAAAACGACTATTTTGGGGATGGCTATGATTCCAGTATATCGGATAAGGCTAACTTAAAAACGACCTATAATCAGGTCTATGCCCAATTTTCAAATAAGACATTAGGGGTATTGACGGGGCTTATCAATCATTACCATTACAACTATTTTTTTAATTCGGTATTGCAAACGCCTACTCAGCTTATTCAAAGCCAGATAAGTGGCGATGAAATCTCTGCCGGGGCCAAATACGTAAAGAAGATCGGTGGTTTTCAGTTGAATGGGTCGGCACAGGTCAATGTATCCGGGGATCTGTCGGGGAATTTATTGGACGCCTTCGCCAGTTACGACATTAACAAGAACAACAAGCTTAAATTTTCCTTGCACTCATCTTCGCGTATGCCCAATTTTAATTTCTTGTTATATCAAAGTGATTACAGTAATTACAACTGGCAACATACTGGCGACTTTAATAAGATAAACAATAACGGTTTTCAATTTGATCTGGAATCCAAGGTTTTTGGCAATTTAATGGCTAAATACACTTCTTTGGACAATTACACCTACTTTGCTTCCGACCCTTCGGAAACTGTGGTTGAAGGTGGGGAGCAGGCATTTGTTAAACCGTTTCAGGAGGGGGGTACCATTAATATTCTTAAGGTCAAATATGCCAAGGAATTTAAATGGAAGGGTTTTGCACTCAATAATACTGTAATGTATCAGGATGTTTCCCAGGCCAATAATGTTTTAAACGTACCACAAGTGGTTACAAGAAACACTTTGTATTATTCGAACTTCGGGTTTAAAAAGGCGCTATACTTTCAGACAGGGGTTACCCTGAAATATTTTACTGCCTACAACGCGGATGCCTATAATCCGGTGTTGGGGGAATTCTATTTGCAGAACCAAGAGGAATTGGGTGGTTTCCCGATGTTGGACTTTTTTATTAATGCCAGGGTGCAGCAAACTAGGATATTCTTAAAGGCCGAACACTTCAATTCTTCATTTTCCGGCAACAATTTTTATGCTGCTCCGAATTATCCTTACAGGGATTTTGTGATTCGATTTGGGTTGGTTTGGAATTTCTTTTCATAGTACAATGTTTATATTATTCGGGTTTTTGAAAGGATTGTCTTTTGGTGTTCTTGGAACGTAAAAAAAAATACATAAATATTTCATCTGCAAATCAGCTTGTTACAGCGTAATTGAAAAATCTTTTAAAAATAAACCGAAAAAGGTTTTGCGTAAACGAAAAAAGTATCCTACATTTGCACCCGCTTAGAGAAAGAGCGAGAGTAGAAAAGAAGAGAAACAAGTTCATTGATATATTGTAAAGACAGCGT
>TARA_R110002050_G_scaffold171682_1_pt1 | contig 17181 bp, 18 predicted proteins | sample TARA_R110002050 | Tara Oceans TARA_R110002050 (sample SAMEA4396988) | marine metagenome | biome: Polar Biome; feature: [DCM] deep chlorophyll maximum layer (ENVO:01000326); material: water (ENVO:00002006), including particulate matter (ENVO:01000060) such as... | depth 25 m
TTCAATTATTCGAAAAGAATGGTAAATTCAATCTCATGAGCATTCACAAAAAGGACAATTAACCTTCGTATAGAAGAGTTGGAGTCATCTATTAATAAAAAATACAATGCGCCAAAGAATGAAATAGAAATTAGGCTATTCCCTGTAGAAAGAATGGATGAAGAGTGAAAGCTTCTAAACTCAATTCGCCCTAATTGCTTCCACAGGGTCTATCCAAAACTGCTTAAAAGTGGGGTAGCTAAAGAAATAAATCACGTTGCTTTTTATTAAAAATTAACTTTTTTTCTTTTCTATTTAATAAATTTAACTATATTGTGCTAAATTTTAGTAGAAATGCTTGAGCTAGCAAAACTAAATTCAATAAATCCATTAGAAACAGACTATCCTGTTTTAACTCTCCACACTCGCTCTGTTTCTCATTCTGATTACACACACACACACACTCTCTCTCTCTCTCTCTCTCTCTACTCCAATAAGAAAAAACAACATAAACGTTATTTATTTATAGGTAAATGCACTTTTTACTGAGGTTTTGTAAGAAACAGGTTAAACAAAATAATACATTACAAAGCTTTAAATAAAATACAATGAAAATTTTAAAAATAATGAGTGCTGTTGCACTAAGTATGCTTCTTTTTACAGGTTGTGAGAAAGAGGAGGAAGTTAATATGGATAATAGTAAGGGTTCAACTAACACCACTAATCCTAAATCAAATAGTATTCAAGCAAAGTCAAGTCATCCTTTGTATAATGTAATTAACTCGATGAATCAACAAGAATCAATTTTAGTTGAAGGTCCTGAAGATGATTTTACATATCAAAATGTTCCATTTCCTAATCCAGGAGGTGAACCAAGTGGAAGCTATGTTTATCCATATCCTGATGGTGTTATGGATGCTTTTTTAGAAGCAATTGATTTATTAAGAGCAGGCTGTGATGTTCAAATAGATATTGGTTATGGATTAATTGCAGTTAATGCTGTAAGTTGTTAATTATTAAAATCAATTTAATTGTAGGGAATTAATTTAATTCCCTACAATTAAAAAATTTAAAACAATGATGAAAATAGCTTTTTTAATAATTTATATATTATTGTACACTAATTCTTTCGCACAATTAAAATCATATAATGAAAGTGAATCAGTAGTGAAGATGTCTTTTGATATGGCAGATTCTCAATCTGAGGATTTTACAATATTGATTGGAGCAAAACCTGAATATGAATTGCAGGTTAATTTATTACCAAAATCAAATAATATCCCTGAGAAATTAAATCAACTTTTCAAAGAAGTTGCTTGTGAAGCTTGCTCACTTTATAGAAAAGTAGAAATGATAGATGAAGACCCAATAGATTTTATTTTTGAGAATATCGAAGAGCAAAAAGTATATGAAGTAACCAAAAATGATAAGGTTTATTTTGTTAGTGAGTATGGTCCAAAGAATTGAAGGTAAAATTGTACAACGTAAATTTGAATTTACGTTTAGATAGTATAAATCAATTCACATATAATACTTTTACTGAAGCTGTCTATGTGATAATAAAGCACAAAGAAGAAGGTTACTTTAGATTTAGTTTATTGAAAAAACTATTTGTATTATGTTGAAAAATATATTGATCACTCTAATCAGCTTGACTTATTGGGTGAAATTTACACTTTGGCAATACATTTTCTGGAATTATCCCGACTACACTCATCTAGAAGAGCAAGAACTTTTTATTGAAAAATTGAACTTCCCATTTCTAGAAAATGCAGCAGATTTGTATTTAATGGGATTAATACAATTGCCAATTCTAGTATTAAATATTTATTTGATACACAGCATACAAAATAGAATTAAGCCTATGGTTTCTATTATTTTATTGGCTCAGGGGTATTTTTCAGCACTACTAAGTCTATGGCAATTGCTTTAAAACATACATCAATTCGCCCTAATTGCTTCTACAGGATCTAATCTACTTGCTTGAAAGGAGGGAATGATGCCTGAAATGATTCCAATGGCTGCTGATATTCCCAAGCCGAGTGCAATGTTGTTCCAGCCCAAAACTACTTTAAAGTCCAAACCATAAGTCACCAGTAAAGTGCCAAGGAAGATAAAAAACAAGCCAATTGCTCCGCCAATTAAGCAAAGAAACACCGATTCAAATAAAAACTGAAGCAGCACAAAGTAGTTTTTTGCTCCCAAAGATTTTTGGATGCCGATTAATCCGGTGCGTTCTTTTACCGAGACAAACATGATGTTGGCAATGCTAAAACCACCCACTATAATGGAGAAAATACCAATGGTAAAACCAGCAATGTTGATGACAGCAAACATGCTTTCCAAACCTTTTGAGATCATACTCAACTGGTTTAAAGCAAAGTCGTCTTGAGCTTTGGGTTTTAATTTTCTCAAGGAGCGCATAATGCCCGTTAATTCATCGATCAAAGCTTCATTAGAAACACCCTCTTTGGCTTTCACCATCATGGTTGCACCCGAATTTCTTCCCGAAACTTGTACAAAATTTCTAGCAAATTGCAAGGGCAGAAAAATGATTTTATCAGATGAAGGGCCGCCCATTTGCTCGCCTTCTTTTTTGATTACACCAATGATTTCTACTTTTCTACCTTTAATTTTAATTTGCTTGCCAATGGGGTTTTCAGCATTAAAAAGCTTTTCGGCAATATCTGATCCAATAACTGCAACTGCGCGCCCATTTCGCCCTTCTAGTTCAGAAAAATAGCGTCCATTTACAATGTCTAAATTCCAAATTTGAATATAGTCTTGAGAAACTCCACTAAAACTAACATTTTCAATCGCATTGCTTTGGTATTTTAAGTTGGCAGAGCCACTGACTTCAATTGCTACTGCCGAAGCGTTTTGAGTCAATTTTTGCAACATTCTAAATTCTTTCAAACTTGGATCAGGTCTGCGGATGTAATCCCACCAAGGATTATCTGAACTAAAACTCCAAGGCATTTTTTGAATGTAAATTACATCATCGCCTAAACTTTGAATGCTTTCTTTGATGTTTCGCTCTAACGAATCTACTAGCGTAAATACCGAAACCATTGCAAAAATGCCAATAGTAATTCCCAACAATGATAGAAATGTTCGCAGTTTATTGACTACCATTGAATCAATGGCAAAAAGAAAGCTTTCGCGAACTAAGCGTAGAAAAATCATTTTAAAGGGTTTTACCAAGGTTAAAATTAAACTTCTTTTTCAGTTTCATGTAACCGCTTATCATATTTCGATTCAATCAATTTTAGTGAATATTTTCTTTATATTTCACCCTATTTTTGAGCTAGTTTTCTTGCTATTATTTGTAACATTGTAACCTTATACCAAGTCGTAAATGGAGTCGGAAAGAAGAATTAAAAACGCTTTAATATCAGTATTTTATAAAGAAGGGTTGGCTGAAATAGCTCAAGAATTAAAACAATTGGGAGTTACAATTTACTCTACTGGTGGTACCCAAACTTTTTTAGAGAGTTTAAATGTGCCAGTAAAACCTGTTGAAAACCTTACTTCTTATCCTTCAATTTTAGGAGGCAGAGTAAAAACATTGCATCCAAAAGTTTTTGGAGGAATTTTAGCTCGCAGGGAAATGGAATCAGATCTCAATCAATTGTCTGAATTTGAAATTCCAGAATTTGATTTAGTTATTGTAGATTTATACCCATTCGAAGAAACACTTGCTGCAGGTGGAACAGAAGAGGAAGTTATTGAGAAAATCGACATTGGTGGAATTTCTCTTATTCGAGCAGCAGCAAAGAATTTTAAAGACGTAATTACGGTTTCTTCGAGAGAACAATACCCCAATTTACTTGATTTGCTGAAAACACAAAAAGGGACATCAACAAAAATAGATCGCAAAGCATTTGCAACTAAAGCTTTTGATATTTCATCGCATTACGACAGTAAAATATTCCACTATTTCAATTCCGATGTTCAGGAAGTAGATTCTCTAAAAATTAGTGAACGCCAATCTCAAGCATTGCGCTACGGTGAAAATCCGCATCAAAAAGGATTTTTCTATGGTGATTTAGAGCAAATGTTCCAAAAATTACACGGCAAAGAATTGTCGTACAATAATTTGTTAGATGTTGATGCAGCGGTGAATTTGATTTCAGAATTTAAAGATGCGCAAGCCACTTTTGCCATTTTAAAACACAACAATGCTTGTGGCATAGCTACTCGACCAACAATGCACGAAGCCTATGAGGCTGCTTTAGCCGGTGACCCAGTTTCAGCTTTTGGAGGTATTTTAATTTGCAATCAAACCTTGGATTTAAGTACGGCTGAAAAAGTGAACGAACTTTTTTGTGAAGTTGTCATTGCTACCGATTTTGAAGCTGCCGCATTAGAGGTATTGAAACAAAAGAAAAACCGCATCGTATTAAAACAGCTGAATGTGGAATTGGGAGAGCAAACAGTTCGAACTGCCTTGAATGGTTTTTTAGTTCAAGACAAAGATTTGAAAACGGAAACTAAAGCAGATTTTAAAACTGCAACGAATTTAGCGCCAAGTGAGCAAGAGAAAGAAGATTTAGTTTTTGCAGCTAAACTGGTAAAAAATACCAAATCAAATGCAATTGTTTTGGCTAAAAACGGACAATTGCTCGCTTCAGGAACTGGTCAAACATCTCGAGTAGATGCGCTACAACAGGCCATTGCCAAAGCAAATCACTTTGGGTTTGACTTAAATGGTGCAGTAATGGCTTCGGACGCATTTTTCCCATTTCCAGATTGCGTTGAGATTGCCAAACAAGCAGGAATAAACGCAGTGGTTCAGCCAGGTGGATCCATTAAGGATCAACTTTCAATTGATTATTGCAATGCGAATCAAATGAAAATGGTATTTACAGGCATTCGTCACTTTAAACATTAATAAAATGGGCTTATTTGATTTTTTTACTCAAGAAATTGCCATCGACTTAGGAACGGCTAACACTTTGATCATTCATAACGACAAAGTTGTAGTTGACGAGCCATCGATTGTAGCCATTGATCGCACTACTGGAAAAGTAATTGCTGTTGGTAAAAAAGCCATGCAAATGCACGGAAAAACGCATGAAAACATTAAAACTGTTCGCCCATTAAAAGATGGAGTTATTGCTGATTTTCAAGCTGCTGAATACATGATTCGCGGAATGATTAAAATGATCAATAACAACAAAAAGCGTTATTTCAATCCTCAATTGAGAATGGTAATTTGTATTCCTTCTGGAATTACTGAAGTAGAAAAAAGAGCCGTAAAGGATTCTGCAGAACATGCAGGAGGGAAAGAAGTTTACTTGATTCACGAACCAATGGCTGCTGCTATAGGAATTGGAATTGACGTATTAGAACCAATGGGAAATATGATTATTGACATTGGAGGAGGTACTTCAGAAATTGCTGTTATCGCTTTGGGTGGAATTGTTGCCGATAAGTCTATTCGTGTGGCAGGAGATGATTTTACCAACGACATTGTCGATTATATGAGAAGACAACACAATTTGTTGATTGGAGAGCGCTCAGCTGAGAGAATTAAAATTGAGGTAGGTTCTGCTTTGCCAGAACTCGATAACCCACCAGATGATTATGCAATTCAAGGAAGGGATTTAATGACAGGAACTCCTAAAGAAATTAAAGTTTCTTACACCGAAATTGCACATGCGTTGGATAAGTCGATTACCAAGATTGAGGCAGCTATTTTGAATGCATTAGAGATGACTCCACCTGAATTATCGGCAGACATTTACAGAACAGGATTGTATTTAGCTGGAGGAGGTTCCTTGTTGAGAGGCTTGGATAAACGTATTTCTCACAAAACTAAATTGCCAGTTCATGTTGCTGAAGATCCATTGAGAGCTGTGGCTAGAGGAACCGGAATTGCATTGAAGAACGCATCAAAATTTCCATTTTTAATAAAATAAGCTTAGCAATATGCCTGCATGCGAAACTTAATTGCTTTTATTTCTAAGTATTCTTATTTCTTCCTCTTTCTTATTTTTGAGGTCTTTGCATTCTATTTGCTTTTTAGTAACAACCACCTTCAACGAACTTCTTTTTTAAACTCAACAAATTCCATTACCGGAAGCATTTATCAGCGCTATGCTAATTTCACGGATTACCTGAATTTAAAAGAGGTCAATCAGTTATTAGTAGAAGAAAATAAGCGATTGAAAGAAAATCAAATTCAGTCATATCAACGTTTATTTGGAGAAAATGTGATGGTGGATGATACCATTTTTAAGCAAAAATACTTTTATACAATTGCAGGAGTTATCAATAATTCGGTGAATAAACAAAGTAACTATTTGACAATCAATATTGGTGAGAACAACGGAATAAAAAATGGAATGGGCGTTGTTAGCTCGAATGGAGTAGTGGGGGTGGTTAAAAATGTTTCTAAAAACTATGCTTCTATTCTTTCCTTGCTTCATCAAGATGCTAAAATCAGTGCGAAGTTGAAGAACACCAACTACTTTGGTTCCATGCAGTGGGATGGGGTAGATTATAGAATGGGTGTGTTAGAAGATATTCCAAATCATGTTGATATACAAGTTGGCGATACCATTGAAACAAGTGGTTATTCAGCTATCTTTCCGGAAGGAATTCCACTGGCTATTGTGAGTGAATTTGAAAAAGTGGAGGGAGAAAATTTTTATGAAATTAAAGTTCAATTTACCAATGATTTTAAAACGCTCAGTAAAGTGTATGTTGTTAAAAATATTCACCAAGAAGAGCAAAATTTGCTAGAAGAAGAGGAGGTTGTGAAGAATGATTAGAAATTTAGTCCGATATCCGCTTCAGTTTATTTTACTGATTTTAGTTCAGGTGCTTGTGCTGAACAATATTCAATTTTCAGGCTATATCAACCCGTTTTTATACATCCTATTTATTTTGTGGTTGCCTGTTGAAACCCCAAATCCAATTTTGATGGTTTTAGCTTTTTTAATGGGACTTTCAATTGATGTATTTTCTGAAACGCTTGGTTTGCATACCTCTGCAGCTGTTTTTTTGGCATTTTGCCGTCCTTTTATTCTCAAAACCATTTCACCTCGCGATGGTTATGAGCTCAATCAAATTCCAAGTATGAATCAATTGGGGACTTCTTGGTTTTTAATTTACGCTTTGCTATGCACCTTTGCGCACCATTTCTTTCTGTTTTTTGTTGAGGTTTTTTCATTCGATAACTTTTTTAATACCTTAGGAAGAGTATTTGCAAGCACAATTTTTAGTTTGATTTTAATAGTGATTACTCAGTTTTTTAGTTTTAATAAAGAATCTAAGAAATGAATCACCTTGAATCCCGAAGATTTGTTATTGGCTTTATCTTCCTATTAGTTGGGCTAATTTTTTTAATTCGCCTATTCTACGTTCAGGTAATTGATGATCACTATAAATTAGATGCAGATAACAATGTACTGAGAAAAATAATTAAGTATCCTGCTCGCGGATTGATTTATGATCGGAATGGAGAATTACTCGTTTTCAATGAGGCGGCTTATGATTTAATGATTATTCCAAAGCAAGTTCCAAAAGAAATGGATACGCTCGAATTTTGCAATTTATTGGAGATAACAAAACCTCAATTTATTGAGAAAATTCTGAAAGCTAAAGCCTATTCTTACTACAAAGCATCTGTTTTTGAAAAGGAAATTTCCTCTATGTCCTATGCTAAAATTCAAGAACAGCTTTTTAAATATCCCGGATTTTATGTACAACTGAGAACATTAAGAACATATCCTCAAGCTGTTGCAGCACATTTATTGGGATATGTCGGCGAAGTTGATCAATCCATGGTTGAAAAAAATCCTTACTATCGTTCTGGGGATTACATTGGAATTAGTGGACTTGAAAAAAAATACGAAGAAATTCTAAGAGGAAAACGAGGCGTTGAAATACAGATGGTGGATGTTTTTAACCGTGAAAAAGGAAAATTCATGGATGGAATTTATGATTCAACAGCAGTTTCAGGTAGTAACATTACCACTGCTCTAGATATTAGTTTACAGCAGTATGGAGAATTGCTCATGCAAAATAAAAAGGGAAGTATTGTAGCCATCAACCCAAGTACGGGTGAAATTTTGGCAATAGTCAGCACTCCATCTTATGATCCAAATTTGCTAGTTGGCAGAGTGCGTTCCAATAATTATGTGGCACTTACTAAAGATACTTTAAAACCTTTATTCAATAGAGCTTTAATGGCAAAATACCCTCCTGGTTCCACCTTTAAAAGCATTAATGCTTTAATTGGGTTAGAGGAGGAGGTGCTTTATCCTAACACGTATTATAGTTGCAATATGGGCTATTATTTTGCAGGTCGTAGAATGGGGTGTCACTCCCATCGTTCGCCAGTTAACTTAGAATACTCCATAGAAACTTCTTGTAATGCTTATTACTGCAACGTTTTTCGAAGCATTATAGAAAAATATCCTACCTCTGAAGAAGGTTATGAAGTTTGGAGAGACTATGTCACTAATTTTGGTTTAGGAGTGAAAACTGGCATTGATTTGCCGAATGAATTGGAAGGATTTATTCCTCAGCCATCTTATTATGATCGCTATTACCAAAAAGGAAAATGGAATGCTACAACCATTATTTCGCTTGCAATCGGACAAGGGGAGCTGGGTTTTACACCTTTGCAAATGGCGAATATGACAGCTACAATTGCCAATAGAGGGTATTACATTACGCCACACATTGCTAAAACAATTGATGGGAAGCCCATACAAGAATTAGATTCTTCCATCCAAAAAGTTGAAACTGGAATTGCAGCGGAGCATTTTGATAAAGTTGTTGATGCCATGGCTAAAGTTGTAGAAAGAGGCACTGGAACAATGGCTCGATTGGATTCGATTGCTGTATGCGGTAAAACGGGAACCATTCAAAACCCACATGGGGATGATCACTCTTCATTTATCGCTTTTGCTCCTAGAGAGCAGCCTCAAATTGCAATTTCGGTCTATGTTGAAAATGGAGTTTGGGGTTCTAGATGGGCTGCACCAATAGCCGGCTTAATGATTGAGAAATTTTTGAATGATACTATTAGCGATAAAAGAAAATGGTTGGAGCAAAGAATGTTCGACGGAAATTTAATTTCTAACACTGCAAAAAAGCAATAAAATGAGACGAAGCGGCAGTTTTATTGACAATGTTGACTGGATTTTAATCTTGCTATTTTTTGTAGCCGTAATTGCAGGTTGGATCAATATTTATGCTGCAGTTTACAACGAAGAATTTCAAAGCATTTTTGATACTTCTCAGAGTTACGGAAAACAGCTTCTTTGGATAGGAACTTCCGTGATTTTAGCGGCTGTAATTTTACTAATTGATGAGCGATTTTTCTCCACCTTTGCCTATGTTATCTATGGAATAGTCCTGTTTTTACTTGTCTTAGTTATTGTAATCGGCGCTGAAACCAAAGGAGCCACTTCATGGTTTGAAATCGGTGGATTTAAAATCCAACCTTCTGAGTTTTCTAAATTTGCAACTAATTTGGCCTTGGCAAAGTATTTATCTGCACTGAATATGCAGTTCAAGACCTTCAAGACAAAAATACTTGCCGCTTGCATTATTGGTATTCCTGCAATTTTTATTTTACTTCAAAACGATACAGGCTCAGCCTTAGTTTACGCTGCTTTTATTTTAGTGCTATACCGTGAAGGACTTTCAGGGAGTTTTTTAGTAGTTGGTATCGTCACAGCAATTTTGTTTATTCTGACCTTGTTTTTTCAAAACGAGACCTTCAATTTCCCTTTCGAAATAACTCTTGACGGCACTTTCGTGTTAATTGGCACGATAGCAATTATTTTACTTTTTATCTTTTATTTTAATCGAGCGAAGAAGAGAATTATCTTGCCTTTAGTAGTGATCTTAATTGGCAGTATTGGTTTAATTAAGAGTGTTGATTATGTTTTTGAAAATGTATTAGAACCGCATCAATCTAAAAGAATAAACGTCTTGCTCGGAATAGAATCCGACCCCAAAGGTGCAGGATATAATGTAAATCAATCTTTAATTGCAATTGGCTCTGGAGGCTTTGCCGGAAAAGGCTTTTTACAAGGCACTCAAACCAAATACGACTTTGTTCCGGAGCAAAGCACCGATTTTATTTTTTGCACCATCGGGGAGGAGTGGGGCTTTTTAGGAAGCTTATTTGTCATAGCATTGTTTATGACTTTGTTGATTCGAATTCTATTCCTCTGCTCAAGGCAGCGCTCTACCTTTGCTAGAATTTATGGCTACGGTGTAGCGAGTATTATCTTTTTCCATTTTGCCATTAATATTGGAATGACGATTGGTTTGGCACCAGTTATTGGAATTCCGCTTCCATTCTTTAGCTACGGAGGCTCCTCGCTCTGGTCTTTCACAATTTTGCTCTTCATTTTTATTAAAATGGATGCAGATCGTTTGGAGGTGTTGTAGATTATTCTATTTAAGACGCTATGAAGATGTATTGTAAAGGTATTTGGGATAGCATAAATTATTTTATTAAATGTTTGTAATTTAAGTTCAATATAATTTATAGATTTTAAGTAGTGAAACAAAAATTTGATAATAAACTAAAGATAGTACAATATTTTCGTGTTGAGACAGACCTTTCAAAAAATACTGATATACTAAAAAAGGAACTGTTTGAATGTGTGAAGTTAAAATTTGAGGATTGTAACCCTTATTACGAGCAAAGGCAACTTGTTCTCAAAAACGGTATTACTAACTTTATTAAACCTAGAAATTCAGAATTCTTAGGGACACCAAAAGATGATAAAGAAGAATTTGTCAAAACCTTTCAAAACTTTCTGGATAATATAAATATTGAAAACAACTTGTTTATTATTGATAGCTATATATTTCCAAATTCTTATGACTCTGATTATCCTAGTTTAATAATTGATATATTGAAAAAATATATTCCTCAATTACAGAAAATCACATTCATAACAAACAAACATTATAATCGTACTTTACAAGATGAAATTTTTAGAAAAATTGAAAGTATAAATGATGGTATTTCTCTAAATATTAAAAATACTGATCTTTTTCATGACAGGTTTTGGCTATCAAGTTCAAATAATAAGGGTGCATTTATTGGCACATCTCTTAATGGAATTGGTAAAAAATTTACTTTGATTGATTACATCAAGAATGATGATGTAATCAAAATATTTTATGAATTAAAAAATTTATTTTAGGGTTATTCGCAATTTACCAATTTAACATTTATTTTTACTTTAAACAATAAGTAATGGATTCTGAAAATGAAAAAATTAGAAATGAATTATTAAAAGGTAAAATTACTTTTACAGAAGCTTATAATAGATTAAAAAAATTACCTAAAGTTTGGAAAACACCTGAGTGGCAAGAACAAAGATCTCAAAAAATAAAACCTAATTGTGAGCAATGTGGAATTAATCGTGCATATGCTCCAATGGTTATTCAACATTTAGTTCAACCACCAAAGTTTAGAGATATTAGAAGGACTATTTTTGAAAATAAATTTTCATCTTACTTAGATCAAAATAACATTGATTTTGATGAGATTCATATTTCTGATGAGGAATATAGAATCTATTTAGAGGAAAATGTTGAAATTAGAGAAGTTTGTCCAAGTTGTTCTAAGCAATATTTTTCAACTCGAAAAACTATGTCCCCGAAATATCGATGTTCAAGCTGTTGGCACGAATTCGACGTCCCTGAGGAAATAAAATATTTACCTAAACTTAGGTTAAGGCCTGATAAAGATGATGTAATAAATAGAATGCTTGATAACAAGCTAAGAAATGAATATTATGAACTTAGAAAAAAGCTTTGGGAGAAATTGTTCGAAGAAACAGGAAGAGAAGCTCTTCTAATTAGCATGCAGTATCATGATATCTATATTTCATTTAAAAGTGTTGCAACTTTTTGCAAAACTTGTGCTACAAAAATGGATTTAGTAAAGCAACTTTTGTGTTATTCATGTAAAAAGAAATACTTTAATTATCAAGTACATAAAGTTTGTCATAGTTGTTATTATGATAATAAAATCGAAGAAAATCCTTATCAGTCCATAGTTTTAAAAGGAGAATTCGAAAATTTTTGTATCTGATTTTAATATCTAGATCAACTATTCCTCCACAGCTTCCACTCCAACAATTTGCGGAACGGCCTTTTTAACAGCTTCTTCAATACCGGCTTTTAAGGTCATGGCTGACATGTTGCAGCCTTTACAAGCGCCCAATAATTTAACTTTAGCAATGTTATCATCAACCCTTAAAAATTGAATATCTCCGCCATCGGCTTCTAAGAATGGACGCAATTGTTGAATTGCTTCCTCAATTTTTTCTATCATTATTTTTTCACTCATAATTTCTACCACTCGACTAGCTTTAAGTCAGATTTAATTTTGGGAAGGTTTTACAGTTTTTAACTGCGCAATTGTTTGTTCAACCAACTTGTCAAATGCCTTGGACTGAACAGTGTCTTTTTGTAAAACTGCAGGCCTGCCAATGTCTCCTGCTTCTCTAATGCTTTGAACAATTGGAATTTCGCCCAAGTAATGAATTTTCATCATTTGAGCTAGATTTCTAGCGCCACCTTTTCCAAAAATGTAATATTTTTTATCAGGAAATTCTTCAGGAGTGAAGTAAGCCATGTTTTCTACCAAACCTAAAATTGGAATATTTATTTGAGGCATGCTAAACATTGCGATAGCTTTTCTAACATCAACTAAAGCAATCTCTTGTGGCGTACTAACCAAGACAACTCCAGATAATGGAATCTGCTGAACCATCGTTAAATGTACATCTCCTGTTCCTGGAGGTAAATCTACAATCATGTAATCCAATTCACCCCAATAGGCATCATTAAACAATTGAATCAAAGCTTTTGTAGCCATTGGTCCTCTCCAAACTGCCGCCTGATCGGGTGATGCAAAAAATCCAATGGATAGCATTTTTACACCGTAACTCTCTACTGGTTGAATGTATTCTTTGTTATCAATTTGAACTGTACCAGGCTTCTCTTGGCTTACATCAAACATGGCAGGAACAGATGGTCCGTATATGTCAGCATCTATTAAGCCAACAGAATGTCCTTTTTTTGCAAGTCCTGCTGCTAAATTTGCAGCAACAGTAGATTTTCCAACTCCACCTTTTCCTGAGGCCACTGCAATTATGTGTTTAACACCTGGTAGCATTGTTCGATGTTGCGGTTCACGCTCATGCGCCTTTCCCATTGCAGAAATATTGGCCTTCATTTTCATTTCGGCTCCTAAAAAACGCTTTAATTGATGATTGCATGCTTCTTCAATTCGCTTTCGATTATGAAGTGCAGGGTTGGAGATTTTTAAATCAAAATTGACAATTCCACTTTTGTATTCGATGTTTGAAACTAAACCTAGTGCTATAACATCTTTTTTCAAATCAGGCTCAATTACATGAGAGAGTGCTTCGATTATCTTTTCAATGGTTACTTCCATAATGCAAATTTAACAAAGAATACAAGGAATTGTTAAGGTAAAATTAAGGAAAGCAAAGGATTTGAAACTGATATTGAATAGACTTACTTAAATTACAGCTTAAATGAAGTCGATGGATCCCAATAATGCGCCTTGAAGTTGATGATTTGATCCTCTTTTACTTGAATTCCTTCTTTTTCTAATTGAAGCTGCATTTCATTTTCTGAAGGAAAATGATGTTTTCCTGTTAAAAGTCCGTTGCGGTTGACTACCCGGTGGGCTGGAACATATTCTTTTTGTTTATGCGATGCATTCATTGCCCAACCAACCATTCTAGCACTTCCTTTTCTTCCAAGATATTCAGCGATTGCTCCATAAGAGGTTACCTTCCCTTTTGGAATTAAGCGTACTACCTGAAAAACTTGTTCGAAAAAGTCTTTATTTTCTTCACTTAGAGGAATGGTTTTCATCTTTTAGTCGAAATTTTGTAACTCCTCAGAATAATATTAAATACTAAACTCAATATTTATTACTAAATAGACATAGAGGTCGCTATGTCAAGCAAAGCTTCTATGTAATTATTCTGTTTTTATAAGCTATGTTATAACAATTTAATTTATTAATGTCTCATCGATATCTTCAAAAGTATAATGCCGATGTAGATTTTAAGAAGCATTAATGCGACAATTAAAATCACAATCGGTATTACTATGTGGTTATATGTGGTTAAAAATTACTAGATATTCATTAAAATGTTAATTATTAATATTTTAAACATACTGATTAGATTCGAAATTTTAAGTAGTGAATCTTATGTCCTTTTTCTTTGAATAATTTTTCATAATGTGTTTGAATACTCAAAATTTCCTGAGTGTCCTTATCCATTGCTGCTATTTGCTCTCCATATAAATCAGCAGTTGATTCTATGATAGAATAGTTATTTCTTTGTGCTTCACCAAGACTGTACTCATAAAAAAACTGACTGTCAGTTTTTAAGTGGATAATTCCATTGGGTTTTAAAAATTTCTTGTATTCTGAAATAAAATTTGGAGCAGTCAATCGTTTTTTCTCCTTCTTCTCTTTAGGTTGAGGGTCGGGGAAAGTAATCCATATCTCATCTACTTCATTCTTTTCAAAGCAAGAGGCTATGAATTCAATTCTTGTTCTCAAAAATGCAACATTTGTGAGGTTTTCCTCCAAAGCAGTTTTGGAACCTCTCCACATTCTCGCACCTTTTATATCTACACCAATAAAATTTTTGTTTGGGAATTTTCTCGCAAGTCCAACACTGTATTCACCTTTACCACAACCTAACTCAAGAACCAGTGGATTGTTATTTTTAAAATGTTCACTGTTCCATTTCCCCTTCAATCGGTAACTTGTTCTAAAAACCTCATCTATTGTAGGCTCATACACATTTGGGAAACTTTTCATTTCCCGAAAATGCTCCAGCTTTCTTTTCTGGCCCATAGATTTTAATTGTATTCGAGTAATTGATCAATACTTTGTCTTGATACCGCATGGTAATTAGGTCGAGCTTTTTCATAGATTGAAAGAGCTGTTGCTTTGCCACCATCTGATTTCAGAATTGCCTTGTAAATAGGAGTCAAAAATTTTCTCCTTCCCACACGAATTAAAAATTCCTCTGTTGAAGCTTCAGCAGCTTTGTAATTATTGGGAATCACTTTTTCAAACCACGCTGCTTGTATTTCAGAATTACCAATTGTTGTAAATTTAAAATGGGCATCCAGTTCTTTTGGTTGTTTGTCGCTTAATTCGTTTGGTAATTTTCTCACAAAATGCATCCATTCTGGAGTCATCCATTCAGAAGTTTTTAAATCCTTAGCTGCTTTTCCATCTAACCATGCATTCAGTTCTGCTTCAACTTTCTTAAACCTTTCGGATGTTACAACTGGGCAATTATCAGGTAAACCTGTTTCAAATACCCATTCATCGATTCGGATTTCGCTTTTCCACTTTGGGTTTTCATTAAACAATGATTGATCTATTTCTTCCATGAATTTATTGGTGGTCATAACTTCGAAAGCATACTTGTCGAAATACTCCTTTAGGAATTGATCCCATCTTTCTCTACCCACGGTTTCTTCAATTAAGCGCAGTAAAAAGTAACCTTTGTCATAAGGAATACCCGTTAATCCATCATCTGGATTGCGTCCTTCTAAGTCAACCTTTAAACGAGTATCAGCTGAACGACCTTCTTCATTTAAGTATTCAATTTCATCTTTTAAATCTTGATGAGAAAGCAGTGCAAGCATATTGGCAAAGTCTTTTCCATAGATTTCTTCCATAATCCGATTTTCAAAATAGACCGTAAATCCTTCATTCAACCAAATGTCTTCCCAATTTGCGTTGGTAACGAGATTGCCAGACCAAGAATGAGCTAATTCATGAGCAATTAATGCCGTTAATGATCGGTCTCCTGCAATAATGGTAGGTGTTGCAAAAGTTAATCGAGGATTTTCCATGCCCCCAAATGGAAAGCTGGGTGGTAAAACTATTACATCGTATTGTCCCCAACGATAAGGGCCATACAAAGCTTCGGCTGTGTCCAACATTGCTTGCATTTCGGCAAATTCATAAGCTGCAGCTTCAATTAATTCTGCTTCTGCGTAAACACCAGTATTTCTTCCCATAGCTTTGAAATCAAGGTATCCAACTGCTAAAGCCATTAGATAAGAAGGAATGGCTTGCTTCATTTCGAAAGAATACACTCCATCTTCATTTGTTGATGTTGGGTTTTCGGCACTCATTAGCGCCATCATTCCTTTAGGAACTTGCACTGTCGCTTCGTAAGTAAAACGGATTCCCGGACTGTCCTGACATGGAATCCAAGAGCGTGCTAAAATGGCTTGCGATTGAGTAAACAAGAATGGATGTTTTTTGCCTGCAGTTTGTTGAGGGTCTAAAAATTGCAATGCATCGGCACCTTCTGAAGTTTTGTATTTGATGCTAATTTGTTTTGTTTGTGGGCTTATTGGAATTGAGAGTTTAGTTCCCAAATAATTATTAAAGCTTTCACTTTTATAATTCAATGTACTATCTGAATCATCTCGATTTATCTCTTTGATGATTAAATCTTTACTATCTAAATAGATGGTATCAACACCTTCTTTATTATCAATTGAGTAGGTTGCAGTTGCTTCGATTAACTTATTTTCAAAATCAATTTTAGCGTTCCAGTTCAGGTGTTTTACAACTGCTTGCTCAGGACGAGCAAAACTGTGTGGGTCGTTTGTTATTTCTGTCATTTTAGTTTCAATTTCTTTTGAACTGTCACTTTCATTCGTTTGATTTGATTTAGAATCGCAAGCGCTAAGTGCTGTAAGGATGATGGTTGAGGTAATAAGTTTTAGATACATAGTTTAAAAATTAATTTGCGACCAAGTTAAGCAAAGTGCTATGCTTTGGAAAAATCAATTCTCATCATTTTGACTTAACATAGAATTAACGTCAAAATAATGGTTTGATAATTTATTATAAATGTATGGTCTAGACTAGCATATTACTTTTGGCGTATGAGAAAATACCTACTTTCTTTTATTCTTTTAAGTTTTATTGTTTGCGCAGAAGCCCTAGCAGGCGGGGGTTCTAAAACAACTGAGTTGAAAGGAAAAATTACAGATCGCTTTGGAGAACCATTAATTGGTGCACAAATTAAAATTTCAAGCACTAATCAAGAAGTTTATACTGACTTTGAAGGTTCATTTGTAATTGATCAACTACCTGTTTCTGAACAAGAACTTAAA
>TARA_R110002050_G_scaffold271312_1_pt1 | contig 17177 bp, 14 predicted proteins | sample TARA_R110002050 | Tara Oceans TARA_R110002050 (sample SAMEA4396988) | marine metagenome | biome: Polar Biome; feature: [DCM] deep chlorophyll maximum layer (ENVO:01000326); material: water (ENVO:00002006), including particulate matter (ENVO:01000060) such as... | depth 25 m
AGCCATATATACAGAAAAATACTCTGCAAATTGTTCAAATCCACCGTGGTTGTTTGGAATGCCTCTAGTTCCTAGGATGGCTATTTTTAATGTATCTTTCATTCAAATGGTAATAGAAAATAAAATTCACAAATATGAAAAAAATAATGCCGTATTGCCGATTTAACAATGATTCTGTTAAGCCCGCAAACATAAATATTACAAGGAAAATTAAATATGGTTTGTTTTTTGAAACATAGGCAAAATATATGGAGCTGATTAAAATTGAAATCAAGATTAATGCCCCCAATAAACCCATCGAAAATAATGATTCAAGGTACATATTGTGAATGTTAAAACTATCCATTTCTGCCCACGGAAGGTTTGCATCTATATAGGCCTTATTATATGAATTCTGTGAATCACCAGTTCCAAATCCCAAAAGTATGTTGTTATGACAAAATTCCAAGAATACGGCTTTCCACTGATAAATTCTAGAATATAATCCGCCCGAAAAGTACTTGGTTTCTTCAAGTGGTTGAAAAATTCCCTTAAGCCGTAAATATAGAACATCATTAAAAGCAGTTAACAAGCCAAAAACAAAAAACAAACTAATTGATCCCAAAATAAAAGAAAATATCTTTTTTCGTTTATAAAAATATCTTCCAATGATAATTAGAGAAATAAGGGTATAAGTAAATAAAATTGTTCTAGCAGAGAGTAAAATGAGCCCTAAGCTTAAAATAACTATAATGGGATAACGCATTTTATTGGTCCATTTGTTATCCAAAATATTCTGAATATACATGTTATACAATAAAATCACTGCGGCAAAAGAAATGTAAAGAGAAAAATATATTGCCGTGATATTCACATTTCCAGCCAAGTAATGATATGTAAAAAACCAAGATTTAAGAGTTGTAATCTCTATGTCATTAGCTAAGTTATAGAATATATTTTTGGAAAATGCGACTATTAGGGCTATCAGCACCATTCCTGTTAAAACCCAAATAAAGCTGTTTAGAAACCACTTATAAACCCTGTGGTCCTGTACCATAAATCCAATAGCTATTGGCAAGAAGGGAAAGGCAATACTTCTTTCCAATAATTTAATTGCTTGATGGCTAGTATCACTAAGAAAGCAATTAATAATTATAAGTATAAAATAGCTCAAAAAAAGTAAATAGTATTTGTCTTTTATAATAGAAAAGAATAGTTCTCTATCCCAAGATATATACAGATTGAAAAAAAAAATTGCGAAAAGACAATAAGAATTTAGATTATTTGAAAATACTAAAGTTGAACAAAAAATGATTATCAATATAAGATTTATGATTCCAGGATATTGTTTTGGCAATATTTTCATAAATTACATGTATTATTCAATTTAGATTCCATGATAAATAGTTGGTTATCAAAATCAATCTTAATTAGTTCACGAAATAAATTATTATAACTTTATTTTAACCAATGTGTGAAATCTAAAATAATTATGGTCTTCCCCGTATTAGGATAAACAGCAAATTTAACCAGATTAATTTAATAAAAGATAAAAATATCCTATACCTTCGTTTTTTTAAATATGGATTATTACCAATGGTTTTTAGCTCTGCTTTATTCTTATTTATTTTCCTTCCTTTTGTAATTATCGGCAATTTACTTTTAGCACCAAAATTCAGAAACTTTTTTTTGCTTTTGTCAAGTTTATTTTTTTACGCTTGGGGGGAAGGAGTCATTCTAATTCTCATGATATCTTCAATTTGTTTGAATTATATCTTCGGTATAGGAATTGATTATTTTTTAACAAAGTATAATAGTAGAAATACCGCAAAATTTATACTAACAATAGCTGTGTTTACAAATGTATCCTTTCTAATTTATTACAAATATTATGGATTCATTTTAGAGAATATCCAATGGATGGGTTCGTTTGAAAATATTAGTATCGCTGATATTGCCTTACCAATAGGCATATCATTTTATACCTTTCAAAGTCTATCATATTGCATTGATGTATATAGACAGGAGGTTTCCTCTCAAAAGAACCCTTTAAATTTGGGTCTTTATATATCTCTATTCCCGCAATTAATAGCTGGTCCAATAGTTCGCTATCATGATATTGATCAGCAGATTACCAATAGAGCCATAGAAAAGGATGTTTTCGTTGATGGTATATTACAATTTGTTAGGGGACTGGTAAAAAAAATGATTTTTGCAAATACAGCAGCTATCATTGCAGATCAAACTTTTGCTGTTGCAGCAGAAAATTTGCCAACATCTGTAGCTTGGATAGGAATTATATGTTACGCTCTTCAGATTTATTTTGATTTTTCAGGCTATTCGGACATGGCACTAGGTTTAGGTAAAATGTTCGGATTTAAGTTTGCGATAAACTTTGATTACCCCTATATCTCCAAATCAATACAGGAATTTTGGCGACGTTGGCACATTTCATTATCTACTTGGTTTAGAGATTATTTATATATTCCATTAGGAGGAAGTAGAGGAAAAAAATGGACAATTTACCGTAATTTGATTATTGTTTTTTTAATTACTGGAATATGGCATGGCGCAAGTTGGAATTTTGTGATTTGGGGTTTGTTTCATGGTGCATTTTTAATTTTTGAAAGAATAGGAGGCAAGAACATTTTGAATAAAACACCATTTATTTTTCAGCATTTTTATGCTATAGTTGTGGTTTTGTTTGGGTGGGTTTTCTTTAGATCTGAAACCTTAGACTATTCCATGGGATATTTCAAAAGTATGTTTGGATTTTCCAAAGGGACAAATTATGCTCCACTTGTCGAATTGGATAAATTTGTGTTGACAATACTAATTTTTGGTATTATTATTTCAACTCCAATTCGATATAAAGCTATTAAATTGATAAATCAATTTGAGTCAGATAAATTTTTTAGTCAGAATCCTATCTACTTTGGGTTCAAAAAATTTGCTATTCTTATGTTTATGTTATTAGGATTTTTGATCTGTGCCATGCAAATAGCCGGTAATAGCTATAATCCTTTTATTTATTTTAGATTCTAATCAGAAACCATGATTAATTCCATACTCAAGAAAATTGTAATCGTCTTAGCTGGAGTACTTGTTTTTCTGATATGCAATTGGCTGTTGGAAAAATTAGGCAGCAGACTAAGTTATGAAAATGGTATAACTATTACTTTACAAGCTGAAGTTTTAGAGGACGATACTTTTCAGGTATACTATAAAAATGAATTCGATAAAGGCTTTTCAGGTTTCAAAAGTATAAAGAAGGAAGTTTCGGGAAATTCGTATTTACAGGATATTCAATTTCAAATTCCTTTGGATTCTGTTGCCAATATTAGGCTTGATATTGGAGAGAATAGCACCCAGAAGCCCATATATTACAGTGAAATCATCATATCCCGATATAATGAGGAATTTCGAATTAAAAACACTGATTTATTGGATTATTTTAATGGCAACGGTTTTATAGAAATTGACACGTCAGAACATAGATTAAAGACTAAAATCCGAAGTGACCTATGGGCAGCTTATGACCCTTTTTTAACCTCAAAACATCTTGAGGAAGTTTTTGTGAAAATGTCAGGCATTTCGCAACCTAAGGGAAGAATCCATTCCCTTATTGCCCTACTTTTTACAATATGTTTCCTATTATATTTTATTATTTACTATCCAAAATACAATGGTTTGGCAACCATTTCAAATGTATATTCCAATATTCTAATATCCTGCTTCTTATTATTGCTGCTCATGCCTACACTAGTTGGAAAAGAGGAGGTACAGGGCAATGTTAATAGTGAAAATAGAATATTAGTGGCTAAACCAGAATTGACTTGGGACAGTATCTTGTCTTTTCCGGAATCCTATGATAACTATTTTAGTGATAATTTTGGATTTAGGGAGGATCTAGTAAGTCTTTTAAGCTATTTAAAGGTAAAGTTATTTAATGAATCATCCGTACCTGATAAGGTAATTATTGGTCAAAATGGATGGATGTATCTTTGGGGAAATTTTTATCAAATAAAACAAGATTACACCAGAGAGAACTTACATTCTACAGAGGAGTTGAAAGAAGTATTCGATACTTGGGATCAAACACAAAAAAAATTAAATGAGAGTGGTATAAAGCACTATATAGCCTTTTATCCCAACAAACATACAATTTATCCGGAATTCCTGCCATATAGGATTAAATTGTTACAGAAAGATACTATTTCTAGGGCCGATCAAGTGCTAAAGTATTTTAAGGAAACAAAATCCAGTCTCAAGTTGCTGGATATTAGAAGCAACTTGATAAGTGCAAAGAAAAATGGCATTTTATATCATAAACATGATAGCCATTGGAATGATTTAGGAGCTTTTTTGGCTTACCGTGAACTAATCCCGTTTATAACTCAAGGTTTGGATAGCATTTCTCCGATTAAAAGTAAATCGGATTATGATATTTCTTTCAAAAACGAAACAGGAGGGGGGTTGTTAAAAGCCCTAGGGCTTGAGAATGACGGTGCATTTATGGAGGAAAATCCACATTTTAAAAGTAAAGAAACAATAAACATTGTTAATGGGGACACAAAATATTTTCCGCCTTCAACAATAATTGATATTAATCATAATTCAAAGAATAAATTGACGGCTTTATTCTTTCGGGATTCATTTACAATCGCACTAAGACCTTTTATCTCCCAACATTTTTATAAAACCGTATATATTTGGGGGGGATATGATTATAAAATTGTTCAGAAGGTAAGGCCGGATATTGTTGTAGAAGGGAATGTTGAAAGATATTTTAGCGGTTATATTGTAAAGTAGTACTCTTTCGGCCAAACATTAGTAATAAAAGCCATTGGTGCATAATATTTTGGTCAGTATTATATCTTTTGGAAATAGGATAGGGACTTTCTTATGTTTTGCCCTTTGCCCCACTATTTAAGGTTTGCACATTTACAGGCCTTTGATATGGCCTGTCCCTGCAATAGGTAAATGTTTGCGTTATGTTACATTATATTCCAAATTGTCAGGATCATTAATATCTCGACATGAGTTTTTTTTGATGAATTGATTACTTATAAAAATTCATCCTATAATTGTAAAGTTCAATGTGATTTGTCCATATGGGCCAATTATAATCAATGCTTGAGCCGAGGGTTTGGTGTTTTATAATGCCTTATTTTGATATCTTTTTGGCACTTCATTTTTTTTGTGGACATAATAAAATATTCATTAACTTTTACTCCTAGTCAACATTCAGGCTTATTTGGGTTCCAAGAACCTTATTAAGTATGGGAATATTGGGAGTAAAACAAAATTCCCGATATTGTTTTTTCAAGAAACAAGGCTAGTTTTTCAAATCCTTATCGACATAATTAAAAAAAAGGAACCATTTAAATGTAGTTTAATTAAACGCTATACGGTATATGAATTGGAAATTATCGAATGTCACATTTTTTCTGATTGCCACAAGATTTATAAACGATAGCTTGACTTTTTTCTTTGGAAAGCGGGTTATACATTTTTATATCATAATCTGCCTTTTAGTAGGCTGTGAATATGCAGATGAAAATGATTTTACACATATTGGTATCACTGCTCACCGAGGTAATTCCTTAGAATACCCAGAAAATACAATTCCAGCATTCCAGAGTGCAATTTCTCTGGGAGTGGACTGGATGGAGCTTGACATCCACAAAACTAAGGATGGACAAATAGTGGTGATCCACGACTATGACACAGGCAACCTTGGTAACCGGAATCTTAAAGTAGCCGAGGTAACTTATGACGAGTTGAAAGCTGTTGACATGGCCTATGAATTTAGGATAAGGAATAAACTTACGTTCAAAGAGTGTCCACCCGCAAGTGTCCCTTTGTTGTCGGACATTATTAAATTGGTTATGCAACAAAATGGGACCAGATTATCCATTCAGCCTAAAACAAATTGTGGTAAAGAAGCCATGGACATTATCAAGGCATTGAATGCCGAAGCCTGGGTTGGATTTAATGACGATAGCGTGCTTAAAATGAAGGAAGTAAAGGAAAAAGTGAAATCAATCCCAGTGTTTTGGGATCGTCCTGGTGATACAAATATAGATGAGGATCTAAAGACAGCTCAAATTGAGGGTTTTGAATCTATTGTAATTTACCACTTTGGAATAACCAAGGAAAAGGTGGATAAGATACATGAAGCTGGACTGGAAGTTGGAGCACACACAGTAAATGAACCGGCAAGAATTAAAGTATTATTAGGTCTTGGTGTTGACCGATTCTACACAGATGACCCACATCGACTTATGCAGTTATTGGGAAGGAAATGATATTGCAAATCAATAGCAATATAGGATCAGCTCGGGATTTTGGATAAACAATCGTGTGTTTGAAGAACAAATCCTTGGAGAATTTAGTGCAATAATATGTAATAAGTTCTTTGCAATTTGTCCTGAGGACTAAATTTGATATGGCTCCCTTTTTGTCTTTTGAGAATAAGGGTTATAACAAGCCAAGTATTCCAAGATAGAACGCTATAAATCAACTCAGTTATATCCTCTAACAAATGCTAAATACTATTATGGGGTGAAGTATAGTTTTAAGGAAAATCAATGGGATGAAAAAATTCTAAAATTACCATATTTTTAGATTTGATTTTTAATCAATATTCCCGAGATGATTCCAGGAACTATAAAACTTGTGAAGTTAAAAGTGTTTTCGGAAATAGCAGCTATTATTAATTGAGAAGTCAATACAATTGCTCCAACATGATTTCTTCTCGATAATATTATACTTCTAATTTTTGGCAGAAAGAAACTAATCCAAAATGCGAATCCAATTAGTCCTATTTGGCCAATTACTGATCCAATAAAGGTGTCACTTATTTCAAATTTATAATAAACAGACAAATCATCTGCGAACATTTTGGCATAATTGCCTACCATTCCTAGGCCGTGCCCAAATAAATTTAGATAAACAATGGCATTTTTTAGTCCAAATAAATGAATTAGAATGCCTTCAATGTTTAGAGTGAACAAGGCCATTGCAACAAATATTGAAGGTATCAGAAATCGTGTGGTTGGGGAAAGTTTTTTATTAAAGAAGAACAATGCCAAAATTACCTGTAAAATGGCTCCTTTGGAAAAAGTCAAGATTAATCCAATTGCAAGAATAATTAAAATTCTCTTTCTTTTTTTACCTTCTACGTAAACCGAGTAATAGCATAAAATTAATGGGGCTGCCAACATATGACCTAGACTTATTGGGTCTAATACGGTAGAAACCATTCTTTCCGTATAAGATAATGCCGGTTCATAAAACATGTAGGACAAACCTCTTTTATCCACGGGTATGCCTTTTAGGTTAAAGTAATTGGTAAGATCCAAAAAACTCCACATATCAATAACTCTAAAAACAATACCTAGAAAAACAACCCAAATAGATGTTTTATATAAGAATCGCACAATTGAAGCCAATCTACTTTGTTCCTCTATTTTAATATAATATCCAAAACCTATAATTAAAATGGGAACTATAAGTTGTCTTAGATTGTAGATTATCCATGAATGCAGTTCAAAAAACAAAGAAGTGGTCAGGAAAAGATAGATTATGAAAACCAGTATTCTAAAAATATAAAAAATAAAACCTTTGGACCTTCCAATAAAAAAGACCAGCAAAAGGGAGGAATAAAAAACCAAATCTTTAAGTATGAATAAGCCTCTAATATTAGCGAAACTCAATATGGCAGCAAGAACTATAGGGGCAAAAAAGGCCCACCAAATATTAATTTTGATAATATTTTCATTAAAAAGTTCTCTTGATACCTTTAAATGCATTTTAAGTATTTATTTCTTGTTGCAATTTGTCATAAATATTTTTCGAATATTCTCCCATTGGCACATTAAAAAGGCTGATGCCCAATTCATCCTTTTTTGAATATAATTCTGTTTTGGTAAAAACTTCAATTAAACTATCTATCGATTCTACCTTTTCGATATTATTAACGTTTTTATAAATAAAATCAAATTGAAAATATAGCCCTCTATCTTCGGTTGTATACTTTTCAAAATCAAAGGGAAATACAATTATCTTTTTATTTATAAGTTCATAATCAAAGATTACGCTGGAATAATCTGTTATTAATAAGTCCGTAGCACCCAAAAATTCATAAAGATCGAATGGTAAATCATATCTTATAAGAACATTAGTACTTTCTGGTATTCCATTAAGACTATCCTTTTCATAAAAGTGGGGTTTAATTATAATTTTGGCCTTATTTTTTAAATCATCATTTTTTGCAATTATTTGTTTTAGTACAGTTCTAAAGGGATTTTTTCCTTTCCCTTCATTTCTATGGGTAGGTAAATAAGCGGCCATTTTTTCACCATCTTCAAGTCCAAAATAATCCCGTATAACTTTTTTTCTTTCTGGACTTACCCTCAAGTTTTCATTCCTGGGATATCCGCCTCTAAATATGCTATTTTTGCCTAGTGCAAATGCACTTTGGTAAATTTTGTCAACGGTTTTGGAAGGTGATATTACCATCGAATAATTATCAAGTGTCTTAAATCTCAATTTATCAATAGTTTTTCTGAAGGTATTATTTCTGGAATCCAAACCAATATGTTTTATAGGACTTCCATGCCATAATTGAACGAAGTAATTCTTTGGGGTTACCAGAAAGGGGATAAAATCAGAAGAGTTTACGCATGTTATAAAAACTTTTGCACGAAGTTGCAATAATATTCCCTTAATAGAATATGCATATGCACAATTATTACCATTAATTTCAATGGATTCCTTTAATGAGTGGTTTTTATATATCCAATAGTGCTTTATTTGATTATTTTCAACGGAGTTGGCATATTCAAACAAATCTTTTGAATTGTCACTGTATCTTTCTCCAAACCAAGCTCCATAAATCCAAAGGTCATTCCGTTTGGGATATAAATACGAAATTAGAAACAACATAGGAGACAATAGTAGGGTTATTATTTTCATATAACATTTTTTATGTTAATTAGCCTTTTCCATGAAGGTACAAATAGCGTTTTATATTCCAAATAAACTGTAGCTATGTAAAATGCAGTAATGAAAAAATGAGCAAATAGTAAGGTATAAGCTGCCATTTGGTAGCCGTACATGGGAATAAATATTAGATCACAGACAACAATCAATACAATGCCTAACGCTCCAGCAATTGCTCTCAATGACTGTTTATCCGAAATAGTAAGTAAAATGCCGTAGGATGCGCCTATTATTCGCATACCGACAATCAAGGCTAATATCCAGAAAATTTCTTGAAGTTCTAAAAACTTATTTCCAAATAAAATTATAATTATTAGTTTGGAAAAGATAATCATACCAAAAATAAATATAATTGATAGTCTTATCACGTTTGCGTTCAATTGTAAAACATGAACTTTAAAAAGTTTTTTGTTATTGTTTAAATTTTCATTCAATAGCGGCAAATAAACCGAGTTTATTACGGTGAGTAATATTCCAAGGCCAATAATGATTCGAATTCCTGACTGATATATTCCTAAATCTTCAGAAGAAACCACTGGTTTCATTATAATCGTGTCAATATTGAGATATAAATTCCCCACCCAATAGTGAACGGCATAAGGTAGCGCTTTCTGTAAGTCAATTAAGAGCTCTTTAAATGATGGAAAATTGATTTGATTTTCCTTCGTATAAATCCTTAACGCATAAATTAATCCAATGAGTTTAGATAGGAAAAAACTAATTGAGGTTGTCTCAATGCTTTTGGTCATAAAGGCAACCAAAGGGACTATTACTATTGTAGCAAGGTTATCTGCAAGTACAACTTTTAAATCTCTTGTGTATTCCTTTCTCCCTTTGAATACACTTAGAATGGTATTGGTAAATGAAAATGCAACTAAGGATAGAAACAGGAATAAACCAGTTAAAATTAATTCATGGCTGTTTTTCAACAATGTGTTGGCAACAAAATAAGCGATTACTGTAAACAAAAAAAGCAGAATTTTATTAGCAGTAGTCTTTGAAACTATATTGTCTACATTATCAGGATTTAGAGAAACATCCTTTATTACTTTAATGTTATACCCATAATCTACGATAAGGGCAAAAACAGTTCCTAAGGTTAATGAATAGGTGAAATTTCCAAAATCGCTTAAAGTAAATACACGGGCCAGTATTGAAACTACCCCAATTCCTCCAACAATTTTCGCGGATGCACTAAAAAAAGAAAGAATTAAATTTTTCTTGATCACGTACTAGCGGACTAAGTAGTTAATTTCATTTTTGAAAGCTGTGAAATTGTCAATAAATTCTACCTCTGTAATCGTATCCAAAATTGTATATCTGCCAGGCCTCATTTCTTTTGATTTTCGAAAAATCTCTATAAGTACTCGATTTTCTGTAGAGTTAAGTAGCTCAGTAAACAAAAGGGGAATACCGGTAGACTTTGCATAATCGATATATTCCGGAAGTAGTTTGTCTTGAAGGAATAAAATAAAAAGGCTAATGGAGGCTACCTGAATGCCATGCAAACTCCCATTTCCCACTTCGAGGTAATCAATGGCGTGACTAATTAAATGTTCACTTCCACTGCACGGACGACTACTGCCAGAAAGTGACATTGCGATCCCTGAATTAACTTGACCTTGAATAATTTGCCTCAGGAATGGTTTGTAATGCAAATCTTTTTCATTGAAATGAACTAAAGAATTGGCCGCACTTCTAGATAATTGAAAGGCTAGATCGTTAACATATTCACCGTTTTTATTGTATGACAATATCCAATCATGGGTAGCTGATAAATTGGATAAAATATCCCCAGCAGCAGCACGTAAATATTTTATTGGGGTTTTTTGAATAATATCTAAATCAATAATCACTCCCATTGGCATAGAACCTGGTAAGCTTTCTGTTTTCCCTCTCTCATTCTTTATTACGGCGATTGGCGATATTAAGCCATCATTAGAAATAATTGTTGGTAAGGAAATATGATTGAGATTGATCAAATAACATACTCTTTTCACAGAATCCAGTACTTTTCCGCCACCTACAGCAATTATCAGATCGTGTTTTTTGTGCAGACAATATGCTTTTAATTTCTCAATTTCAGAAAAGTCATTATTACTTAAGACAAAGGAATCCCATTTGTATTTTCTGATCAAATCAATAGAAAGATCATAAGAAATTGAACCGCCAGAAACTACCAATATATTGTTGAAAGATAACTTGTTACGCTCTAGGAGATGGCCTACCCTAGCGAATATATCTTCATCTACTTGAAATATAATTGGCAAATGGGTCAATTGTGAAAATATCATAGGTAAATGGAATAAATTATTTTAAGCGCTCAATTCTATTTCAATGTCATCCATAAAATCGGCTAAAGTTTCGGAACAGTGATTTACAATAAATATATTGTTTTTCTGATTTGCAATGTCCTCAAATTTGCTTTCCCCTGTCAAAACAAGCAATGTTTGGACTCCAAGTTTATTACCTAGTGCAATATCCGTATATAACCGGTCTCCACCCATTAAAACATCTGATTTTGGAATATTCGGAATTAAACTTTGAATATGGGCAACCATTTCATTGGATGGTTTTCCAAAATCATTGCATGGCTTTTGTTTTGTAGTGCTTTCAACCAATAATGCAATGGAACCACAATCTGGTATAGGCCCTTTTTCTGACGGGCAAGCCAAGTCAATATGGGTTATATAGTAAGGTATTCCGTTGTTAATATGCTGACAGGCGATCTTTAATTTTTCATAGGTCAACTCGTTGTCAAATGTTATTAAAACGAATTCCGGGTCAACTTCATCCTGTGTTATTTTAAAAGATTGTTCCAGTTCCGTTAGAAAGCTTATGGTTCCAACGGTATACCCCTTTTTATATTTCTTGGCCAAGTAAGCCCCAGCAATGGTTATTGGTGTTACAACTTCTCCATCGCTCACATTTAGCCCTAATTTGGTTAATTTTTGGTAATAAACCGATCTACTGACTGTGGTATTGTTAGATAAATAAATAAGTTTATTTCCTTCTTCCTTAAATTTGTTCAATTTGGAAATGATATCCTTAATGGGTTTACTATCTACGTATACCGTACCATCTAAATCTAATATTAATGCTTTATAATTCATTAATTGTCTAATTAAATATTTCTTCAGCTTTCCTTAAATCGTCATGGTTATCTATCTCCATCCATTTTTTGCCTGTCATATCCAAGTATTTCAAATTTGAACTTTCATCTTTGGATAACAAATCTATAGCAACCTCAGTCCAACTGTTCAGCTCCCCAGAATTAATAATATCAGATGCAATTTGAAATATTTTATCCCTGTTCCTGCTATCAAAGGCATAAATATCTATTGAAACAAATGTATACTCATTATCTTCCAAGGTTTTTGACATGCCTATTATCCTATTGCTATCATTAGCCTTTATTTTCATTGACTCTTCATTAAAGATTCCCTTGTCAATAGCAATATAGTTTCCGGAGCATTTAACTATTTCTTCCACAATTTCTTTATCATAAAAACAATCCGCATTAATTATTACCAGATCATTTTTTTCATTTATTGCTGAAAGGGCCAGATATAAAGAATACATATTATTGGTTGTATTGTAGTCCTTATTTTCTATAAACTCGATATTTGTTTTTAGTTCCAGACTATTTACGAAATCTTTTAAGATTTGGCTTTTATATCCAGAAGCAATTTTAATGTTGGTTGTTACAGAATCAATTGCATCTATTTGTTTAAGAAGTCTTTCAATAATTGCTTCCCCATTAACTTTCACCATAGTTTTGGGTACATCATCTGTTAAAGGTCTCAATCTGGATCCCACTCCAGCCGCAAGAATTACTATATCTTTTACCATCATAATATATATTAAATTTTGTTTAAAGATAGCATTAAGCTATATCTCCAATCACGAATATTAAGCTTTAGCATTTGTTTTGTTTTTGTTTTGTCCAATGTACTATATGCCGGCCTTTTCGCTGGTGTTGAATAATCATTGGAAGAAATTGGGTTTACTTTTATCTTTACTTCTTTGATCTCAAAAATGGTTTTTGCAAAATCGTACCAACTAATATTACCTTCATTAGTATAATGGTATAGACCGTAGCGGGTTGTTCTTGCGCTTATGATTTGTAGTATAGCTTTTGCTAAATCTCCAGCATATGTGGGAGAACCAATCTGGTCATTTACCACATTAAGTTCATCCCTTTCCGCACTGAGACGCAACATTGTTTTTACAAAATTGTGTCCATATTCAGAATATACCCATGATGTGCGGATGATAAAATATTGTTTTAAGATATTCTGTACGTATTGTTCTCCTTTTAATTTGGATGCGCCATATACATTTATAGGGTTTGGTAAATCTTCCTCATTATATGGTGTTCTTTTGGTACCATCGAACACAAAATCAGTAGAAATGTGTATCAAAATCGTATGGGTAATTTTGCAGGCTTCTGCCAAATACCGCACGGCTTCGGCATTCACTAGAAATGCGTTTTCCTGATCCGTTTCTGCCTTGTCTACTGAAGTATAAGCCGCACAATTAATGCAATAATCAAACTTTTCATTTGAGAATAAACTGCTAATTTGTTCCTTTTCGGTAAGGTCTAGTTGTTGAGAGGTTTTAAAATTGAAATCATAATATAGATATTTCTTGGCGATATCCTGAAAACATGTTCCCAATTGTCCATTGGCTCCAAGAATTAATATTTTAAGTCTTTTATTGTTCGATTCAACCATTATAATTGGGCATGTTCTAAAGTGGGGAGTTCCAAATCCTTTTGAGACACCTTAATTTCATTAATAGGTAATTTCCAATCTATATTCAGTTCAGGATCATTATAGATAATTCCTCCTTCCGAAGCTTTATTATAAAAATTATCACACTTATAAAAGAATTCAGCAGTATCACTTAGAACCGAAAATCCATGACCAAAGCCTCTGGGCACAAAAAGTTGTTTCTTGTTTTCAGCTGATAATTCTACTGCTATGTGCTGACCAAATGTTGGAGAATCTTGCCTAAGGTCTACAGCAATATCCAACACCCTACCACTTAGGACACGCACTAATTTAGCTTGTGCAAATTCGCCTGTCTGATAATGTATGGCCCTTACCACGCCTTTGGATGAGAATGACTGATTATCTTGTACAAAATTTATTTTTTGTCCAATTGATTCATTAAACGCATTGGCATTAAAACTTTCAAAAAAATATCCTCGATCGTCCTTAAATACTACTGGTTCTAAAACAAGACAGCCTTTTAACTTAGTCTCTATTGTTTGCATTAATCTTTATTCAATATTCCTAATAAATTTTTTCCGTAGCCACTTTTCATAAGGGGTTCTGCCAGTGATTTAAACTGGTCCTTAGAGATATAGCCCATCTCATAGGCAGCGCCCTCTATCGCCCCTATTTTAAGTCCCTGTCGCTCTTCTATGACCTCTACAAATTGTGACGCTTGCATTAAGGAGGCGAAGGTACCGGTATCTAACCATGCGGTTCCCCTATCCAAAATGCTTACATTTAATTTATTACGTTTTAGATATTCTTTGTTAACGTCAGTGATTTCGATTTCACCTCTATGGCTTGGAGCAATATTTTTTGCAATTTCTACAACATCATTATCATAAAAATAAATCCCAGGCACGGCATAATTCGATTTGGGTTCAATGGGTTTTTCTTCAATACTTATAGCCTTTCCCTCCTTATTAAATTCAACTACTCCATAACGTTCTGGATCGTGTACACGATAGGCATAGATAATTCCACCTTCGGGATCGTTATTGGCCTGAAGTAATTTTGCCAAACCGGAGCCGTAGAAAATATTATCACCCAAGATCAGGGCCACTTTGTCACTTCCAATAAATTCTTCTCCAATAATAAATGCTTCTGCTAGGCCATTTGGTTCAGCTTGGACCGCATATTCAAAGCTACAGCCAAATTTTTTGCCATCCCCTAATAATTCCTTAAATAAGGGAAGGTCTTTTGGAGTTGAAATAATTAAAATTTCCCTTATGCCTGCATACATTAAAGTAGACAGTGGATAATAGATCATAGGCTTATCATAGATAGGCATCAGTTGTTTACTTACCGACAAGGTGAGAGGGTGTAAACGAGTTCCAGAGCCTCCTGCGAGAATTATTCCTTTCATATTAGTGACCAATTTTATCCCATTATGCTGAGAGTTCTTATTTGTATTGTTTTTCGTAATATTTCTGATAGTCACCGGAAGTAACGTGTTCTAGCCAATCTTTATTGGCCAAATACCAGTCTATGGTTTTTGCCAAACCTTCTTCAAAAGTAACGGATGGTTCCCAACCTAATTCGGTATTAATTTTAGTGGCATCTATGGCATAACGCAGGTCGTGCCCAGGTCTATCCTTTACATATGCAATAAGCTTTTCACTATCACCTGCTGACCTTCCCAGTTTTTTATCCATTTGCTTACATAACAATTTTACCAAATCAATGTTTTTCCATTCGTTAAAACCTCCAACATTATAGGTTTCGGTATTTTTTCCATTATGAAATATTAGGTCTATAGCTCTGGCATGGTCTTCCACAAATAACCAATCTCTGGTATAATTGCCATCCCCATATACCGGCAATGGTTTATTTTGAATAATATTATTGATAAATAAAGGAATTAATTTCTCGGGAAAATGGTTAGGACCATAGTTGTTGGAACAATTGCTGATAACATAGGGCAGGCCATAAGTTTCTCCATAGGCCCTGACGAAATGATCCGAACTTGCCTTTGAGGCCGAATATGGGGAATTGGGTTCGTAGGCAGTGGTTTCGGTAAACAATCCTGTTTTACCTAAAGATCCGTAAACTTCATCTGTGCTTACGTGATAAAAACGCTTACCATCAAAATTATCCTTACAAATAGACTTGAAGGAGTTTAAAAGATTTACGGTACCAATTACATTGGTCTTGACAAAAGCCAAGGGGTCTGTTATAGATCGATCTACATGGGATTCAGCTGCCAAATGGATTACCCCATCAAACCTGTACTTTAAAAAAATAGAATCAATAAAAGCAGCATCAGTAATATCACCTTTAATAAATGTATAATTGGAGAAAGATTCTATATCCTTTAAATTCTCTAAATTCCCAGCATAGGTAAGCGCATCCAAGTTAATTATCTTATAATTTGGATAATCGGTGACCAATCTTCTAACCACATGGGATCCGATAAACCCAGCCCCCCCTGTAACCAATATTTTCATATTCTATTCCTATTTATAGTTCTTTAAAAAACTGTTTAAATCCAAAAGACTTAAAAAGACCAATAGCGTTCCAATAAATCCTATTGGGATCCAAAATTTATAACTGTTAAATATTCCTTTAATTTCCACCCCCCTTCTAGGGAAGGCAGAGATTACATTTAGGATACTGGACTTATTGGCGCGTTCTTCATTAAGCAAAACCAAGTTTTCTTTTAATATATCCACCTGGTTGATCAAGGCTAATTCTTTGTTTTCCTGACTACCGTTTTCACCCAAACTAATATTGGTGCCCTGTAATGGTTTATCCGCCTCCTTTTCCATAACGCGTTTGTACAAATGTTGTAGGGAATCCACTTCCTTTAATTGTTTTTTGTATAGGCTGTCCTGTAAACTTATGTTTTGGTCACTTATACTTTGTTGCAACTGAAAATACTCGTTTCGGGAAATGGATTTGATAATGGAAGGCTGTATAGATTTGGCAACCGTATTATTCGTTGCGGTTACTGAGATGGTGTGGAATCTTGCATCCATGGAGTTGAAATTTTTCAAATAATTCTCCATATCGATGGCTTTTTTGGTGGTCGAATCCAAACTGCGAACAAACTTATCGAAGAGTTGTACCTTTTGGTTTTCATCCGAATAGGACTCCACTACAAACTTTTTTAATTTTGAAGCTTCGGAAATACTTACATCCAAGGCTTCTGCCAAGGCGGTGGAGTCCTCTGCCTGTGCCAATTCATTGTAAAAATTCACGTTGTTATATAATTGTTGCACACTGTTAAAATTGGGCTCCACTACCATAGTGGAAATGAATTTTGGTTCTTTTACCATATCCAAGTAAATACCCAAGGCCAAACCCACCACTGCCGCAACTACAAATTTTATAAAATGCTTTTGTAAAAAAAGCAGGAATAGGATAAGCGTATGGAAAATACCTTTGAAAATATTACCAATAAAACGG
>TARA_R110002050_G_scaffold5040_5_pt1 | contig 17173 bp, 12 predicted proteins | sample TARA_R110002050 | Tara Oceans TARA_R110002050 (sample SAMEA4396988) | marine metagenome | biome: Polar Biome; feature: [DCM] deep chlorophyll maximum layer (ENVO:01000326); material: water (ENVO:00002006), including particulate matter (ENVO:01000060) such as... | depth 25 m
TCATGGTAGCGGCATTAAAGAACCTATTCAGTTCTCTAAAACCTAACTCGCCCTTGTGTTCTTTTTCTAAGTAATGTTCTAAATTCTGAGCAGCTTTATTGGTTGAAATCCCACCCATAAAACGGGAAAAATTGCTTACAAAAATGAAAAACAGCACTAACAAAACGCCTATAACGATCAATGTTTTCATACCTGAAATTTTATAAAGTGAAGTTACCGTGATTGCCTTGTAAGCACCTCACGGAATTCCGTGAGTTTTACATTTCACTTAAATGGGGTGCTTAGAAACTAACGTGCTAAAATACCTTTGAAGTATTCAAAATTACATCTAAAAAACAATCATAATGGGATTACAGGAAAAAAGAGCCGCAAAAGCAATTGAAGAACAATATGTAGGGGATTACCAAAAAGAAATCAATGAAATAGTAGGTAAAGAATTACCTATTAACATTAATTGGGACACCTTTGAAATGGATTATATAAAATTTGTACCAAGTGTATGTTTACAACGTGTTACAGATGCCTTTAAAGAAGTATGTTCAGATGATTTAGGTAAAGAAGCTATTGCAGAAAGTATTAATAGCATTGAAGTATTCTGTATTGCCAATGACGGTGCAGAAGACAAAAAAGAATTGAAAATAGCAGATGGTGTATTCTCACTAACTGCATGTTGGGGAGGTCACCACAGCGGGTATTTCTCTGATCTGGTTATAAGAGAATTCTTAGAGAACAATCTTTAAGAGTATTGGTTTATAAAGACTATATTGTTACAAAAAAAGGAATGCCAAGTTGGCTTTCCTTTTTTGTTTTCATCAATCTTATTTTAAGCTTATAAACACTTCTCTATACGATCCTGCAGTACCATTTTTGACGCCACACTCTTTAATCCCTTAGAAAAGTTTAAGCATACAGTAAGCATATTGTTTTGTAGGTTTACTGTATTTTCCTCTCCCAAGTGAAACGACAGCTCTTTTACAGCGTTTACAAATGCTTCTTTGGCTAATGCGTCCGCGGCTATTGCTGCTAATGTTTCTTGCAATAACACTATTGTTTTCTTTGCATAGTACTTTTCAAGATCTTCTGGTTTTTCTGCATAGTCATAATTAATGACAATTGCCTTACCCAACATTTTCTCGACCGATTGCTCTACATTCCTGATTTCCTTTTTAAGTTGAAGTACGGTTGGTACATCTTCTGCATTTGGCGTAAAAGGAATGTTACCATCTGAAAATTGATATAGGTAATTTTCAATATTCCCTAGCGAGATGGAAGCAATTGAATGCAACTCCACGTATTGCAAATCCGGTTTGTGGTCGTACCAATTACCGAGTAAAACGATACTTTTTTCCGTGTCATAATTAATGAAGTACCCAGAGACATTACCTCTACTGGTGCCGATTGACACGTTGGGCATTTGGGGTTTTTCTTTATTTCGTTCTTCGTCCGCTATTCCTTGAAGGGTTTTGAGCACCTGGGAAATTTCCAGCACAGGTAGCTGCAACATTGTCTTAAAATCCATAGTTCTATTTTAATTTAATACAGTAAAGATGGACCGTATAGCGTTGAAATTAGTACCCGTTTTCAGTGATTTTACACCTTCAATTTCAGTTTTGGAAAATCCGTCGATGTGGGTACAAGCTCCGTATTTAGTCAATTCGCGTATTATTCCGCTTCTTGATTTATAGCCGTCATTCTTTTTAGAATAATGGGCACGAACAAAGCAAATTTAGCATTGAATTCTTCTTGAGAGGATGCGGTATTTATGGTCTTCACCATACTGCCCCAACTGTTAAATAAAGCTTCTTCTGCAGTTTCACCATCGGTATCCATATTCATGGCTTTTACCAGTTTAAAGTTTTCATCTTCATTGTAAAAACCGGTATGCTTTACTTTCTCAAAAATGTTCTCAAAGATATTTTGCGTAGCCAATAGCTCGGTAACGCTAAGCGTTGCTTCTTGTGATGTTTTGATAGCTTCAAAAACATCTATCATTAAATTCTGTACCTCATCATTGATACTTGGATCTAAATATGTCAAAATCGTATGTGTTTTAGTTCTTTATTGGTGTTCTGAAAAATGGAATTTGAACCACTTTTATTTTGGCAAGTATTACCAGTAGGTACCCACCAAAAATGTCATTCGAATAAAGGCAATAATACTTTCGTTGCTGAGTGCTATTGGTGCTTTTAAATCGGTTACCTCATCATCATCTATGAATACCACAAAGAGTCCATCTTTAAAAGCAAGCAAAACATTATCAATTGCTTTTTGCTCATCGGCGAGGTCCTTATTTACCAAATCGCCAAAATCTACTTTACCGCTTTCTGCCTGATCCTGAATTTCTGCGGGACTTAAAAAACCGACCACATTGACTTCCATTCGCTTTTTGTTGAAAGCTGCCACTTGGTTTTTTACGCAACCTTTTAAAAGTTCCTCAAGATTCTTTGGAGTTTCCACTAAGGTGAAAGGCACTTGCTTTACCTTTTTCTTACCGAGTCTTTTTAGCTGTAATGTAATTTCCATTGATCTCTGTTTGTTTTGCGTTAGGGATTGTCGTGGAAAGCCCACAGTGCGATAGCACGTGGACTTGCAACAAAAGCCCGACCCCACCTAAGTGGGGTAACGCCATTATTCTTGTTATTTAGCTATTTATCTGCGCCAAAATTGTTGGATCTTGTATTTTATTATCCTCTGATAGTAACTTCATTTTTGAAATGATCTCGGCAGATTTTGGGTCGTCATCCACAAAGGGTAAAAACATACGCCCCCTGTGCTGACTGTGCACTGGAATTATTGATAAAGACAAGCCATTTTTGCTTACTTGACCGCTACCTAAATGTATACTGTACTCGCCCAACGTGCCCTGTATAAATATGTGACGCTCTTTAACCGTTATATTGCTCAGCTTAAACAATTTTGCCGACTCTTCTGCCAAGGCAGCACGCATTTGCATGGTACTGTGGCTTGCTTCTGGATCTACACCACCAACATGGGCAACACTTACCACAAGATCCATATCTCTCATAATCTCACTAAAAACCACAGCCGGAATTTCTGTTAGCGGAATACGCTCATGCGTTTTAATGGAGTGAAAACAGACTTCTTCTAGCGTTGGTGCCTCTCCATCTGACGGGGAATACCAGTCTGCCATAGCATACATGGTGGCAATGAAACCGCGTTTATGATATACTTTCTGTAAGCCTTCTTCCCTACTCACCGTCCAGCCGCGACCCCTTAAAAGTGCTACGGTCTGCTTGGGCTGAATTTGATGCCCTTGGTAACGCTCAAACCTATTGCTGTGCTCGCGCTCATCTTCAGTAAGTAGATACAACTCTCTAAATACTTGCTTAAAAGGCTGCACCAAACGCTCTGCAAAAAGGTGTTTCTGATATACATCCCATTCTACCGCTGTATATAAATGCGATGCGTGGGCAATAATCAACTCATCTTCTTCTTGCAATTGATGGGTTTTTCCAGAAACGTCTGTAAGGCTACCATCGGTATAGAAACCGGAGATTTCCTTATTGGGAGCAAACAGTACCAATTTGCTCAACATCACCTTCACGATAGGATGCTGCATCATTTTAAGAATCTCCAAAGCGGTAAATCTATCTTCATTTACCATAGCATTCTCTAGCGACAAACGCGTTCTACTATATTGCCTTGAGAGGTAGGTTTTATTCTCTTTTAATGCGATTACCTGCTTGTCTTTTCGCAACTTGGCCGGTATGGATTTTAAAGATTTATCACCTTTTGCAACTATAATTTCGGCTTTTCCAAGATCATTGATGACCAGAGTAATTTGGGTATCATCAATAGTCAACACCGCATTTTCCATTATAGTCTGGGTTGCCTTTGCCTCCATTGCCCAACCAAAACGTACGCGATCTAGATAACCCGCATTCCTTGACAAATTATCTAGTGCAATTTCTACTGCCGCCTTTTCACTTTCCTGGCGCTGAGCCCCAAACTGCTTGCTTTCCTTTAAAAAATCTTGCAACAGGTTATAACGCTTCAACAAATCTTTTTCAGGTACGGTTTTGCTCAACGGAATCAACCCTAAGGCACGCACATAATCTTTGTCTCGCTTATCTTTTATCTTCTTTAAGGTCTCGGTAATTTTTACCTCGCCCAACATTACGCTGGAGTATAATTTTACCAGTCTGTGCGCATTACCATCTGTAATATATTTAGCGGCATCATGCAAAATTTTCCAGTTGACTTTACCCAAACTGCCATATACTTTATTGAACCAATCTATATCAATGGCACCCAACGAAAAGTCCGATTTTGGAATATTGGAATACCTTGATATAATGGTTTCTTTCTCGCTACTCATATAATCAGATGCGTGCGCCTGAAACCACCAAACGGCATCTTCCAGTTTTTCCAATCCTAGATATTCACCAATAACACCTGCCCACTGGGTAGCGTAGCACGCCACTTCTATTAGTCGTTTTTTGGATATTTTATGTTCGTCTGCAAGTGCTACAAAATCAGCATAACTTTCGGTTTCCTTAAATGTCGTCTTCTTTAAAATAGCGCTGAAAAGTGATTTTTTACTATTACCATAATAGCTATAACCACGCTCAAAGGTATCTTTACCCAAACGCTGCAACACTTTAAAAACATAGTCTACCCCTTCAACGGTATTAATGGAAAAAATATACTCCGTTGCCGGTGTCACCAAATCTCCCCGTTCCAGCTCGGTTTCCAACAGGTTCGTTTTTAAGGGTAAAAACACATGTTTAGGCACCAAATTTTCAGTTAGCGTACCTCTGCGAATTCTATAATTATAGCCACCATCTATAATGGTCATTAGATCATTGGAATACAGTGCTTGGAAAAGTAGGTCGTCATCATTTATCAATCCTGCTTTATAGAGCCTTAAGGTTACTTCTACATCTGGAAAATTAAGGTTGCCAGAATTTCGTTTTTCCCTGGTAATTTCCTGTATATCCGTAACCGTATCAGGATGTCCAAAATCCTGTGCCACCAAGTACATTTGAATGTCCCAGTATCTTTTTAAATCTTCATTACTTAATAAATTAATCTCGCCAACACTTAGACCACCTGCATACGATGTAATAATATTTGCCCAGTTAGCGGTTATGGAATGATGGTATCCACTTAATTGAAATTTATAATTTTGCAACCTTTTGGGAAACGAAGCCACCATGTCCTCAAAAACATCTAGCTTATAGGAAACAATGGTTTCCCTATCCGCATATACTATGAACAAGCGCCTGAATATAGTAATGTACGTTCTTATTTTGGTATAATAGTTTTCTTCGCTATTGATATTTAAACCCGTTAAATCTGGATAAAATTGTTTTATATAAGGTACCAGTTCTTCATACTGTCCAAAAGGATAGCTCTTATGGTTTAGAAAACGCAATACGGCACTCATTTCAAAATCGTTCAACTTACTTTGTTCGTACCAGGCTACCCAAACATTGGACAATGGTAAATTATGTAAACGATCTTGTGGCGTGGCATGCTCATCTAGTTTTTTCATATCATGAAGCCCTCGATTAATAAAGGTGGTGTCGTTCTCACCTTGATAGCCCTCCATCTGATATTCATACTTACCATTTTCAGCAACCAGAGCAATTAATGCATTGACAGTGGTAATTATCTTATCAATGTCAATGATATCCTTAAATTTAAAGTCTGAAGACTGAGAGGTTTTAATACCCAGCTTATCCAAGAAATTAGATTTAACCTCAAAACGAGGCTGTGGCTGGTAAAGGGCACTTAAGTTATTGTAATCTACAGTCCCAAAACCGTTACTGAAATTGTATTCATCCTTATTTTTAACGAACTTATTTAAAAGTACTTGTTCATTTTTAGAGATTTTGGGTCGCTCTTTAAATGTAGCCACCTGAGCTTCTACAAAATCTGGATATCTATTCTCAGCATCTAAAATGGTAAGTATCTCTAAACCTGCCAATCGTTGGTCTATACTTTTTGCCGTAACCAAGTTGCCAGCACTCTGTTTTATGGTATCATTAGGCAAAGACACCAGCAGTTGTATTACGGCGGTACGCATACTTTTGTTCTTCCGTTTCAACAGATCTTCGGCAATCTCCAAATCGGTATCGTACAAATGCATTTTGCGGAAAATGTTGAGTCCCGTTGCCATAACACACTCATTTCTATTGTACACCGCTTTTCTTGCCAACGCCCTGCGCCATGAGTATTGATCATAGTTTAGCTTTACTTTTTTCTCATCTGTCTTATAATGGTGAAACGCATAACTATAGTGTATTGGAAAAACTTTACGAATGTAAGTCTCCCTAAATTCCGAGGGCAATTCATCCAAATCGTTTGTCATAAGCTCCAGCTGCTGTTCCGTTGCCTCATGCAATAAAAACTGATAGAAATATTGAGAATTAGGGGTAAAACTCCACCAAGAGAAAATCTTGCTTTCATAAGTTTTTCCCTTATCCTCAACTGTTTTTGCGACCTCGAATAATTTGGTAAACGTATCATTATCCAACTGCATTTCCGGTAAGTTTACCGCCATCCAATGATCTAGGGCATAATCTTTACCTAATTCTTGTATAAAATATGCAACCAAAGAATCATTGGTACGATCCGTTTTACTCATAAAGTAAAGCGCTAGAATTTTCTTGTTCCTATCGGCTGAAGAATACACGATGTCCAAGGCTTTGGCATTCGCTTTATCAACATCCAAAATACCTATAGCCCATAATGCCACATACACCTCAATATTATCTTTGCTCTTCAGAAGCGTATCCACTTCCTTTAAGTTAAGAATTAAAGAGTGCGCCAGTACCAAAATACGATTGATGACCGATTTCTTAGGCGCCTCCCAGTTTAACCCAAACCAGGTATTTACCGCCCTTACAACGCTACTGAAACGGGTAAGGTCATTCTCTAACACTACATTGATCATGTATTTTAAAGACTGGAGACCAGCTTCATCCATAGATTCCAGAATGGACTGTCGCAAACCTTCTTGACGTTGAGCAGCCAATAATAGTTTACCCACCATCTCCCAGTGTTTTTCATCTTCCGACAGTAATAAAGCTTTGATAATATCTTGACTTACACCGCCAATTTCATCTTCACCTTGTAAAATATCGTTCAACAGCTCATTGAACATATCACCACTATTTTGCAAAACAATAGCGAAAAAAACACTGTTGCCATGTGGGTAATATGTGCTGTATTGAAAATGTTCTTGCAAGCTTAATCCACAAAAACCAACACGGCTATTGTATAAAAATTGACTAAAATTAGTTAGCTTATTCTGTAAAATGTCTTCACTTGGTTGTGATCTAAAGGCTTTGCGATCATAGCTTCTTTGGTAAGGCATGGTATTGATAAAATCCCACATGGCAGATAAATACGGTGCTTGTACCACGCCAAATAATTGTATACCCAAACGCATACCTTCTTCGGTCAACCAAGGGTTTATGGTCAAGGGATCATCAAACTCATTAATGAAATCGTTACTATTATAATATTCATATTTCTCCTTCTTTATACGTCCTAGAATTTGTCCAAGCCTTCTGTAAGGCTGAGAAAATGAACGAAACTCAAAACGATCTACGGCTGGTTTTTGGTGTTGGGCTATATATTTTTGCGCTTTTTCTGCTGGAATCATATGATGCTATTCTTTATGCTTTATATTCTGAAATGATGACATTACGGATTGTATCTACATATTAACTTATGCAGTACAATGTTATTTTACAGGCTCCAATTAATTATGGCAAGTTAGCCGGAAAGTAACTTTTCTTTCTACCGGAATTTGGGGATTTTTCAACCTACAGGATTTTTTTAATCTTCAATATCACTGAATGCAGTGACAAAAACACCAGTGCTTTTGGAAAGCTTTGTACATCTAAAAAATTACGTGTTGTTATGCCGAATACTAACAAAACACCCCTGTTCGATTTTTTTGAGATCGATGCTTCTTTTGAAGCTATAAAAAGCTGTACAAACTACCCTGAAGATTTTTTCTATGAAATTTTTGTGATAGCAAAAACAACTGCGAACAAAGAAATTAGAACGGAATGCACCAATATTATCAAAAAACAGGCACCTGAGTACTTTCAAACGGCATTTAAGAGCCGTAAAAAGATAAGTCAAAAAGGAGGTGTAAAATCGGTTGATTCTAGATTGGTTGCGATGTTGGAATACGGATTACTTTCTGATGAATTAAATCTTTTTAAACAACACTCGTTATTATTCAAAGAACCCGAATTAGGGCTCTTCAATTTCACAAAAAACTTTTTAGACCGTTTGGTAGAACACCCAAGTATACTAGGCAGATTCAACGGAATACAAAAGCTAGAAATATCATTAAAGAATGAGGGCAATGCATATACTACAATTTTAGAAGTACTACCTCATCTCACCTCTTTAGAGGCACTAGAAATACAGGCAGATTTTGAGCAATTGCCTGATGAACTGGGCAACCTTACCAACTTAAAGAAAATGAAGCTTACCATGCCATTTTTAAAGGAAGTACCTGCTTCAATAGGTAAATTAAAATCACTGGAAGAATTCACCTTTAAAGGCAATTACTCTTTTGGAGGCGATGATTACAATACTTATTTAAAAGATTTCAATTGGCTTGCTGACCTTAAATTTTTAAAAGAATTAAAGTTACAAAATGTAGGAGTGGAAGATTTGTCTGAAGTTGTATTTCCACCCACATTGAACAAGATAGATTTGTATGGTTTAGACGAGCTAACGGCGTTGCCACAGGAAATGAAAAACCTACCAAAATTAAAGAAATTCAAGGTAGTTTCTAACCGTTTGGAAACCTTACCATCAGGATTTGAAGCAATGCCAAAGTTGCAGCTGTTTGAACTTATTGCTCCCAAAATAACAACCATTTCTGCAGATTTCTTTTTTGGTTTTGAGTCCAGACCAAATTTGATCACAAAAATTGGCAACCGCAATGTAGACATTGCCCCAATGACCGAGAAATCTAGCCGAAAAGAACTGAATTCAGAAACACCCAAACTGCTAAATTATGTATTGGACAATGTGGAGTATTTTCCAGAATTGACAACCATCTCAATTAATTGCCAAGCTCCGGAAAAAAAGCACAAGAATACCTTGGCAGCGTTTAAAAACCTAACCAGCATTACTTATAAACTAGTACCCAAGTTAGATTGGATTTTTGATGGGATAAATGAATTGGAAACAATAGAAAGTGTCACCCTGTATAAAAACACTTCTTATGCTACTCCGGTAGGCGAAGCACCTAGCTCTGCAATGGTACCCAAAGCACTTTCTAAAATTGAAAAACTAAAGCAATTCACCGTTCAGTTCGAGAACCATTTGGAATTAAACACAGATGCACTGCCCAAACATACAGAGCAGCTGACCATAAAAGGTTTAAAAGGGATTATTCCTGGAAAAACAAAACGCTCGGCAACTCAGGTAAATATTGAACATACGCCCGTATCGGATTTAAAAGCATTTTATGATGTGATGGATGCTCAACAGATGGACTTAGGTAAAAACAACTCGTATATAACAGGTGAATCGGGATTCGCATTTCTTAAAAATCCGCAGAACATTAAAAAATATGAGTATACCGGTCCCGCTAACAATATTGCAGAGCTTTTAAAAGCCTGTCCGAATTTAGAATATCTGTTTGTTGAGTTCCCGGAAGATAAACCAGAATTCTACGAGGGACTTTCTGGATATAAAAACTCAAAATTAAAATCTCTACAACTCAATAATTATAAGGGAGATAGTGCTTCTTTACAATCGGTATTGGAGCAAACTCCAAATCTTGAACATCTAGAGCTAAGGGATTGCACGGGAATTCGTGATTTTCCAAAGGTAAGTCTGAACAAGTTAAAAATACTTGAACTATACAGTTGTGACGTACAAACATTGTCAGGCTTAAATGTGCCACAAATAAGAGCGTTTAAAATTAACTTTTGCGATGATTTTGGTTCAGAAGCCATAGAAACGATTACACAGTGGAAAACCCTAAAATACCTATGGTTAGAACATATATCAAAAGAAATGAAAACCTACCCGACTGCAATTGCCAATCTCTCTTTAGACACTCTTTTAATTAACGGCAAATACAGCAAAAGGAAAATACCACATTGGATCGGCACTATGAAATCGCTACGTGTTTTAGGGATAGAAAATTTTACACAAAACACACTACCTAAAGAATTGGCAAAGCTTACCCAATTGGAAGTATTGAGTATCACCGGTTGCGATTTTCAAGAGCGTATATCAGAGGAATTTAGACAGCTACATTTAAAAAAACTGATTTATTGGACCTCTAAATTTTCAGGCAGTAATATGAAGTTTGAACTATACGAACCTCTTGTTGGCAAAAGTATAACCCAAAGATACTTTGACGATGATGACAAAATAAAACCATTTAAACTTGGATGAAATGAACATCTAAACAACAATGAACAATCTCATTTTTGAGATATAAAATCACCTAATAACATTAATGAACATTAACCTTAAAAACTATCTTATGAAGAAATGATAAATTAGATTACGATGGACAAACAAGAATTACTAGGTAAAGAATTGAGTAACCTGTATGCAATTAACAAACAGGTAAGCCATTATTTTAAAAATAGTGACCTGAGCTTTTTAGACGAACATAGACAGCAAACCGTAAATAAATACATAAATGCCAATCTTAAGAATGAGGAATTGGTCACCAAAATGTTACGCTTATTAGAGGTAAACCCAGGCAATACCGTAGATTCAATAGTAAATGAAATTACCGAGAATTTACATGAGATAAGCCTAAAAAAAACCGACAATAAAGCATTGAACGGCTTGGGTTATATGATGTCTTTTAATAGACTATTAAGCTATCATAAAGCAAATGTGTTCAACATTGATTTTATTTTGAACGAGCTAGATTTAAGCTAAAGTTGTAACACCTTTACACTGCAGTTTTGCTCATCTCTATAATATCGTTCAGATTTTTTGAAATCAATGGTTTGGAAATAAAATCGCGAACCAGTTCATACTCTTTTGCCCGCTTAATTTCATGGTCTCCATAATGTGAGCTAACTATAAAAATCTGTGGTTTGTTTACCAGCGGTAATTTTGAGAATTTATCCAAAAAGCCCCACCCATCCATGATGGGCATATTGAGATCCAATAAAATAATATCAGGCATTGGCTGTCCCTTATCTAATTGATTGGTTAAATTGGTTAAAGCTTCATCACCATCCTCGTAAACAAGAATATCAGCGCTCACAAAATTGTTGTGGTTCAAAAGAATCTTAGTACCATAAACGCAAATTGGGTCGTCATCTATAATACAAACGGTGTCTATTTTCATAGCAAATTATATTCGTTAATCCCTGGGGAAATTTAGTTCTTACAAATTAACAAGATTTAACTTACAATAAATTTTTGAAACTAACTAATGAATTCTACAGAAAATCCAATAAACAGCAGTAACACCAAGGATTACGATTGGCAATTGCTTAAAATTCCAAGTTGAATTTTTACAAAAAAAAGTTTCATTCTATTATTTCCTACAAAACAGTAATAATTTTGAACGTAAAATCAGGATATCATAAAAATACACTCAGACCTATTTTCAAACGACCATAAACCTAAAACTATTCACTAATCGCCAAGAATATAACTCGTAAAAAAAATAATCTTTAACTATTAAACCTCTAAAATTAAATTAAATGAGAAAAATTAGCATCATCCTTTTATTTAGCCTTTTTGCAATCAACGCTTTACAGGCACAAATTAATTTAGAACAAAAGACAGTGACCGTAACCGGTAGCGCCCCTTTAGAAAAAACAATTATTAAATACAGGGTTAAGGCTACTTTAAGTATGGATCAAGTCTACTATGCCGATACACGAGTGGAAAATCTAGACCAATTAAGAAAACAATATTATCAAGAATTGAAGGCATTGAACATAGATACTTCTAAATTTCAAGAAAAAGAGATGGAGTATTTTTCTTTAGGATATCAACGCGACGGTACCATTTTATACTATGAAACAGATTCTAAAGAGCTAGCCATGAAATTACTGAAGACAAACTTGTTAGGGGTTCAATTACAATTTCAAGTAAAACAAAATGTTTCACCTGATAACAATAAAGTTGCACTCAATGCCGCATTGGAAAATGCCAAGACATATGCTATGGAATTATGTAAAACAATAAACACTGATTTAGGCAACATACACGCTATTAGCAGTAACTCTAATTATAATGACGATTGGACCAGTTATTATGCTGACTACCAAGAGCAATTAACGGTCAACGTAGTGTATAGTATGAACTAATACTTTTGTGTTTAATGTACCAATGGGCTATTACACTGTGTGTAACAGCCTTCTTTTTATTAGATTATCAACAAAAAAAACCAACACCAAAATTGATTGGCATTGGCTTATTTCAACTCTAATTTATTCTAAACTCGCTGTAAAAATCGCAATTATCTTTAGTTCTAATTTAAAGAAATCATCAATCCTATTTTAAGTTAATCGGTTTAGCCGGCATAGTTTGTATATCTACGTCAACATCTAAAATTTCAGCTATGGTTGGTGCAAGTTGATCGGTATAAAGTTGTCCATTAACTGCTTCCCCAACGGGTTTTACATTTGGACCTAAAATTGCCATCCATGTATGTTGGGCTCCTTTTACATTGCTACCATGACTTGTCCATTTAGAATCTTCTTGAACACCATCTCCCCTACCATGGTCCGTAGTGATTATGAAATAGGTGTTATCCTTATAAAAATCGTCTTGCTGTACGTATTGCCATAAATCCGCTATTAAAGCGTCAGTATTATGTAATGATTTCATGTAAAAATCAAACTTGCCGCCATGTGCAAAATCATCCGTTTCACCATAAGATATGTATACAACTTTAGGATGGTTCTTTTTTACATATTCTTTTGCATAATGGTGGGTAAACACATCTAAACGTACACTTTCCCAAATAATTGGCGCTTGACGTTGCATTTCATTTAAGAATATCTCCCTACCACTCAAATCTCCTTGGGCATTCATATACCCGGCATTTACGGGGATTTCGCTCCTTTTATCATTGATGATAAAAGGAAAAACGTCCCAACTGGCAAAGGCGGCAACCTTACCTGTATACCGCTCTTGTTTATTTGCCAATTCTAAAACCGTTACATTCTTATTGTAGTTTTTGTCGTTACTATCAATATGGGCATCATCTGCCTTACCGGTTAAGATCTCATTATACCCAGGATAGGAAAATAACATTTTATTAGTGAGATCAACTTTACTGCCTTTGGTCCTATTGCCGTACAATTGACCATCTTTGGCAATGGTATTCCAAAAAAAAGGCATGATTTTTTCCCTACTTTCTTCAGGTGAACTACCTGAAAACATTTTATTCAATAGCTCTTTGCCCTCTGTATAATTACTCTGCACCAATGCCGTATCTAAACCATGATATACATCTTGCCAACGTACACCATCTAACGTAATTAAAAATACATTAGCGGTCTTATCAATTTGAGCTGTTGCCCCTACCCACATAAATAGCACGGCAACCAATAATATTCTCGTTCGTATTTTCATCATCAAATTAATTATTCGTTTTAAATGATTCAGTTTTTGACCAATCACTCCAATTTAAATGTTGGTCCCTATAGCGTACTCGCCAATAATATTTGGTATTCGGTTTTAATCTTTTAGTGGGTTCATCGGTTAAGTTATCGTTTTTTTGCCTGTTTTCGCCGTAGTACCAATTCTCAGATTGTTTCCAACTATCCAGAGCCAATGTATCAAAATCCTGTGTTGTGGATATTTGCCAATGTGATGCCGCATGGTAGGCATCTTTAAAGGAACTTCTAAAAGGTTGCGCCTTTAACATTCCGCCAGTATACTCCACCGCACCATTAAATGCAATAGCTATTGGAGTTTCCGGTTGATGTGATTTGGCATAAATGACAATTTCATCTGTTTTTTCATTGTCCCTATACAACTCTTCATTTCCCCTACTGATTCTTTTGATGGTGAATTTTGGATTCTCATGATTACCATCAACCTCTACCATGACAAATCCGTATTCATCTTGGGTAACACTGAATTCATCATAGTCCCTACCCTCAAACTCACCCCAATTATCAATAGCGCCACCTGCGGATGCCACATTGATCCAAAGATGTTTATGATCCTTTGACTGCCCTCTAGAATAGCCATGGGTATGTCCAAAAAAATGCAAACTAGGCTTACCTGTTTTGGTGGTAAATTCCTCTAACATTTTTACCACCTTACCTGAAGATTCTTCTTCACCAGGAATCCATAATTCAGATTTGTGCGGATGGTGCAATTGTGCGAACACAAAATCTATTTCCCCATTCTTAGCCGTCTCTTCAAGCAATGATTTCAGCCAAGCAAATTGCTCACGACTATCACGGTATCCTTCATTTGAATTAAGACCGATAATTCTGGTATTGCCATAATCTTTGTACCACCAATGCTCTGCATATGCGGGTGTACCATTTTTAGGCAAACTAAAATATTTAAAATAAAAGTTTGCGTTTCTTTCATGATTACCCAATACAGGATACACAGGCACTTCTGAAAAAAGTTTTTGCGCAGGCTTAAAAAAGTCTTTTTGCCACTGCTCATACTTTGCACCGTTCTCTACCAAATCTCCAGGTATTAAAACCATTGCCAAATCATCTGGCGTAGTATTGCCATATTCCGACTTCAAGAAGGGCAGTATACCTTTGTTTACAATTTCATTGAACTTATCCGGATTTTGGTGATCAATCTGCATATCGCTCATAGCCAAAAAATTGAACGACTCATTATCACTTGCAAATGGAGGTGTCTTAAACTGATAAATATCTGACACCAACTTATCTGTTTTCACGCGATAATAATAGGTAGTAAATCTTTTTAGTCCCGTTAGTTTTACCTCATGAATACGAGATGGACCAAAGTTGATATCCTCAGCACCACCTACCGCTTTTTTACCCAACTTAGGTGATGTACCAAACTCAACCACGCTTTCTTCTCCCAAAGAAGTCTCCCACATAACCGTAATTTCGGCAGGGTTCGCATCTTGCAAATAAGGCTTAACCACAAATACCGATGTCTCTTGGGCATATAAGGCAACACCACAAAAATAGGTTGCCAAAAAAGTAAAATTCAATAGTTTCATATGTCATTAATTACTAAAGCTATCTAGCGCATGTTCTAAAATTTGTATTGCATTCTTTAATTCAGTTCTAGTAATGGTCAACGCCGGAGCCAATTGAAGCACATTACCTGCGGACACCTTAAAACTCAGACCATTTTTAAGGCAATTGTACATAACCTGTTCAGCTTTTTCCACTGCTTTCTCCTTCGTCTCCCTATTGGTTACCAACTCAACGCCCCATAGTAATCCACGACCACGTATATCGCCTATAAGTTCGTACTTTTCCTTTAAAATGGTCATTGAAGTACACATTGTCAAAGAATCTCCCGCAACCTTATGCAGTATTTTTTCCTCTTCTATAATTTCTAAGGTCGTCAATGCCGCCATGGCACCTAAGGGACTTTTTTCATGGGTATAATGCCCCAATGAAATGTCCGGGAAGGTATTATACCTATCTCGGGTAACCATACAGGCCTGTGGAAAAATACCACCGCCCAAACCTTTGCCCAAGCAAAGAATATCCGGTTCTATACCGTAATGTTCAAAAGCGAACATTTTTCCGGTTCTGCCCAAAGCAATGGGTATTTCATCTAAAATAAGAACAACCCCATACTTATCACACAATGCACGAGCCGCTTTCCAAAATGTGACCGAAGGCAATTGAACGTCCGTATTTCGCACCGTCTCTGCGATAAAAGCACCTATATCTCCCTCTTTTGCAAATACATATTCCAGATATTCCAAGCATTTAGCCTCATCACCTTCAAAAATACCCCTATAGGTCACAGGTGGAGGTATTCTTTCTACTCCTGGCATCATTGGTCCCATATATTCCCTAAAAACAGCTTCTCCACCAACACTGACAGCATCTAAAGATGCGCCATGAAAAGAGTCCCAAAACGATACCACTTTAAATTTACCGGTAACGGCGCGTGCCAATTTTAAAGCAATACCTACCGCCGAACTCCCGTTTGGAGTCATTAAAACCCTATTTAAATCCGATGGAAGCAATGAAGCCAGCTTCTCCGCAAATTTTATAGCAGGTTCATTCGTATATCTCCTGGTAGAAAAAGACAGCCCCTGTAACTGCTCCGTTAAGCGCTTTACCAATATAGGATGTGAGAACCCCAGTTGATGCACATTGTTACCATGAAAATCTAAATATCGCTTACCGGATATATTCTCTATATGTGGACCGCTACAATTACCAAGCACATCTAAACAAGGCGTAGACAAAGCTTGATAAAAAAAGTAACGGGCATCTTTTTCCAATAACCTTAAAGTCTTTACATCGGTAATACCATCAATCCATTCATTTCTGGCATGAGTGTTATTTATATCTCCTTCGGTACGTTTATTCTGCAATGGATCATGTTTCATATTACGGTCATTCAACATTATCGCGCTTTTAAAAAATCAGTAGATAAAATTTGATTAGGCGTTTTATCACCTTCAATATAAACATCTAACCAACCGTCACCACCGCCATTGAACCAAAGTACCTCAACGGTGTGACTACCTTTGTCCATTTCAATACTTCCTGTTTTTGTTCTTACGCCATGGTCCCCGTCATTATCGACAACCAAGTGACCATCTATGTACAGCTTACTACCATCATCTGATCTTACTGCAAAATTGTAACTGTCTTCATGTTCAATTTTGAGCATACTCTTAAACCTGAACAAGGTGTTTGCTTGTATATGCTGACGAACTTCTTCCGATGAAAATTCAAAAACGGTTCCCCTAGCATCCGGTTTTCTATTCCCTATTGATGGAATAAAGGAAAGGTCGTTCAAATGAAAAACCTCATAAGAAACAGGAGCTTTAAGGGATGCTGGTTTTATCCTAAAAAATGCTTCGGAAACCCCACTGCTCAACTTATCAGCAACAAATATGGCACTCTTTACCACCGTATTTTTTTTTAGAACTATGGACTGTTTAAAGGTGTTGGATTCTTTCGTTGGCATTGCACCATTTAGCGTATACCTAATTTCACCGTAGGCATTTGGGTTCTCTAATACT